>Ga0105353_1000096_pt1 | contig 53115 bp, 49 predicted proteins | sample EN1Hudsemesocosm_2_FD_83657 | JGI IMG/M metagenome (GOLD analysis project Ga0105353, IMG submission 83657) | Methane-oxidizing microbial communities from mesocosms in the Hudson Canyon - EN10B Hudson Canyon | ecosystem: Environmental > Aquatic > Marine > Cold seeps | place: Hudson Canyon...
CGTTCAAGTTAGTGGTGCAAAATTATTTGCTGATGATACTCAAGAAGATATGTATCAAGCAATTGATAGTATGGTTGATAAGTTAGATCGTCAGATTATCAAACATAAAGAAAAAACAGGAAGTCACAGGTAAATTTTGTTAAAGGGTAAAAGGCAAAACCTTTTACCCTTTTTAATATTATGAAACTTTTAATTGTAAGTGGGCTATCTGGCTCAGGAAAAAGTATTGTCTTAGATACCCTTGAGGATAGTGGGTATTATTGCATTGATAATTTGCCTATTGCTTTGCTTCCTGGTTTTGTTAGCCAAGTAATGTATTCTGAGCCATCGATCTATGAAAAAACAGCCATAGGGATTGATGCCAGAAATCAGAGTAAAAACTTATTATATTTTTCAGAAATTTTAAGTACTATTCGTAAGCAAGGAATCGACTGTGAAGTGATTTTTTTACAGGCAGAGGAAGGTGTGTTACTCAAAAGATATAGTGAGACACGCAGAAAACATCCTTTGACAAATGCTAATATTGCTTTAAAAGAAGCACTTAGAAGTGAAAAACAGATGTTAAAAGCTGTTTTAAAACATGCTGATATCGTGTTAGATACTAGTCGAACAGCTGTTCAGCAGTTGCGAGAACTTGTAAATAGTCAAGTTGAAAAATGCCATGAGCAGGCATTGTCCATACAATTTCAATCTTTTGGATTTAAACATGGCGTTCCTCTTGATGTGGATTTTATGTTTGATGCACGCTGTTTACCTAATCCTTATTGGAAACCTGAGTTAAGAGGGTTTACAGGAAAGGATCAGCCTATTATGGACTTTTTAGGTGAATCAGAAGATGCTCAGGCTCTTTTTAAAGATATTAGTTTGTTTCTTGAGCGTTGGGTGCCTCGGTTTGATTCAGATAACCGCAGTTATTTGACGGTTGGAATCGGTTGTACTGGAGGTCAGCATCGTTCTGTTTATCTCGTAGAAATGCTGGTTGAACATTTTAAAAAAAGAGAATTAAATGTGATTACTCGACATAGAGAATTACTTTAAGGAACCTCCTGATTTAAGTTAATTAGAATTTAGCGCAGAAAAACTAGAGGTTGTTTTAGCAAGCTAAAAAATAATTAGACTTAATCTGAGGTTGCTTGAGGAATAAGGGGTATTTTTCCTTATTCCTAAGTTGTAAGAGATTTCTATTGAGGTCTTTGTTATATTATAAAAAGAATACATTAAAGCCCCTTTTTTACTTCCATATTCGTACTTATGACAGCATCTATTCTAAATCAAGAAAAAAATGAAAATTTATTAGTTCAAGCTATAGAATTATTAGAAACAGGTTCACGAGTGCAGATTAGGGATTTTGTACATGATCTGTTTCCAGCTGAAACAGCAAATATACTTGAGTCTTTAGATTTAGAGCAGAGAGAGATAATTTGGCGGGTTATTCCTCCTAGTGTTATGGGGGAGATCCTTGTAAGGGTGCATACTGAAGTTGGGCAGGGCTTACTGAAAATTACCGATAGACGTGATTTAATTAAGGCGACGGAAAATCTTGAGTCTGATGATATGGTGGATTTGTTGCACGTATTGCCAGAGCCTTTGTTGTCGGAAGTAATGGAATCGATTGGTGTTCATGAAAGAAACCGCCTAGAGTCAGCGCTGACTTATGATGATCATACGGCGGGTGGGTTGATGTCACTGGACGTTTTAACTATTCGTCCTGATGTAACTCTTGAAGTTGTTATGCGTTATTTGCATCAGCGAGGTGATATGCCTGCATCAACAGATAGTTTAATTGTTGTTGATCGCTCTGATCATTTGCTAGGTGTGTTGTCATTATCTAGTTTATTGTCAAACCCTCCTTCAACAAAAGTTGAAAATGTCATGGATGTACAAACTAAAGGTATTTCATATTTAATGCCTGCCCATGATGTAGCTATGATGTTTGAACAACGACAAATGCTATCTGCACCTATTGTGGCAGAAAATGGCAGGTTGATGGGGCGAGTAACTATTGATGATGTTGTTGGAATTATTAGAGAAGAAGCTGATCACTCTATTATGAGTATGGCGGGTTTGGATGAAGAGCAAGATATGTTTGCTCCTGTTATGACCAGTGCAAAACGACGAGCAGTCTGGTTGGGTGTGAATTTAGTGACCGCTTTTTTAGCGTCTTGGGTTATCGGTTTATTTGAGGCTACATTAGAAGAGATTGTGGCTTTAGCTGTATTAATGCCTATTGTTGCCAGTATGGGTGGAATAGCGGGAAGTCAAACATTAACTTTAGTGGTAAGAGGCTTGGCTCTAAGGCAGGTTAGCCATTCAAATGCGACTCAATTGTTACTTAAAGAGTTGTCAGTAGGTATCGTAAATGGTGTGTTTTGGGCATTTGTCGTAGCTGTTATTGCTAGTATTTGGTTTCAAAGTTCGGATTTGGGTATGTTGCTGGGGGCGGCCATGGTCATTAATTTGGTTTGTGCTGCTTTAGCTGGAGCAAGTATTCCAATGGCGTTGGATAAAATGGGAATTGATCCTGCTTTGGCTGGAGGGGTGCTGCTAACAACAGTAACAGACTGTATTGGGTTTCTGGCTTTCCTTGGTTTAGCAACAATTTTTCTTCTTTAAGTAGGAATGTATACTTCTCACAGTCACAACTGCAGATTTCTAACTGCTGATAAATTCCGCACCCGTGGCCGCGCGAAGTATATTTTGAGAGTTTTGTGTTGAATGTTTGTACATTGTTACTTTAATTTGATTAGTTTAGGAGTAATGAATAACTAGTTGGCCTTTATTTTACGCATAAAAAAACCAGCATTTGATCGCAAATGCTGGTTTTTTTATGCGTTTTAATCAGAGAAATAAAATTATTTCAAAGACAATAATTCAGTACGCTTATCCATTTCAAAATTAAGCTTTCCTTCTTTGGCTAACCAGCCAATAGCTCTTTGAACTTCATTTTTGCTTATTCCAGTTTCTTTTGTTACTTTTGAAACGCTAGTTGCGCCATTTTCATCAAGGTATTCCCAGATTGCACCTGCAGCGGCACCGATAGTATCAGACATGGTCTTTCTCTTTATAGTAGTTAAAAATTAGTTATTTTTTATTTGCTTCATCAGGTAAAACAATATTAAGTTCTAAAACCTCTTGGTTTTCATCTTGTTCAAAGTTGACTGAAATGGCATCTTGCTCGACTTTGACATATTTCCTTACTACAGCAAGTAATTCTTGTTGTAATTTTGGTAAGTAGGATGGCTGGTTTCTTGATGCTCGTTCGTGGGCAACAAGAATTTGTAAACGTTCTTTAGCTACCGAGGCTGAGCTAGGTTTGGATGATCTGAAGTAGTCTAATAAGCTCATTATTTTCTCCCAAAGATCTTACCAAATAAGCCTTTTTTCTCTTCATCAATAAATCGATGAGGGACATCCTCCCCTAAATAACGTGCAACAACATCGGCATAAGCTTGTCCTGCATTACTCTCTTCGTCGAGAATAACGGGTGTGCCAGAATTTGATGCATTTAATACTGATTTAGATTCGGGAATAACACCTAATAAATGTAGAGATAGAATGTCTTGAACATCTTCAACACTCAACATTTCTCCTAGTTTAACGCGTTCAGGGGAATAGCGAGAAAGTAATAAATATTCATTAATTGCTTCTTCACCCGCTTCAGCTCGACGTGATTTGCTGGCTAAAATACCTAGCATGCGATCTGAATCTCGGACTGAAGAGACTTCAGGATTGGTGACTACAAAGGCGTCATCTGCAAAGTACATCGCTAAATTTGCACCGCGCTCAATTCCAGCAGGTGAGTCACAGACGATGTATTTGAATTCTTTAGAAAGCTCATCTAGAACTTTACCTACGCCTTCTTGCGTTAATGCATCTTTATCGCGTGTTTGAGAGGCAGGTAGTATAAAAAGTTGATTACAGCGTTTGTCTTTAATTAATGCTTGGCGTAGAGTTGCTTCACCATTAATAACATTAACAAAATCGTAGACTACGCGACGCTCACAGCCCATAATTAGATCAAGGTTGCGCAAGCCTACGTCAAAATCAATAACAGCCGTTTTATGACCTTTTTTGGCCAATCCCATGGCAATGGCTGCGCTAGTGGTCGTTTTTCCAACGCCGCCTTTTCCTGATGTTACAACAATAATTCTAGCCAATTTTTTATCCTCTACAATTGGGGTGGGGATGTTTGGTTTTCAATCCCTAAAGGGTGTTAATGATTAATGCTTGATCTTGTAAAAAAACTTGTGTGGGCTGGTGTTGCTCTAGTTTGTCGAAGTCTTCACTTGTTTTGTAGTGGCCAGCGATTGAAATTAATTCTGCTTGTAATGCGGAACAAAAAATCCGACTTTTAGAATTCCCTTGTACTCCAGCTAAAGCTCTGCCTCTAAGAGCACCATAAATATGAATATTGCCTTCAGCCATTACTTCCGCTCCTGCACTGACATGGGACAGGATGGTTAAGTCTCCTTTAGCATAAATACGCTGCCCTGATCGGACGGGTTGAGAAACTAACATGTTTTCAACAGTATTGATTGCGTTTTTAGTAGTTTTTTCAGCCGTAACTTCTGGAGCTACTGGTTTGGACAGGTTTTTATTTTCCTGACTACTTTCTGAAAGGGACGAGTGGATGCTGTGCACTGGAATATGGTAATCCAATGCAGATATTATCTGCTTATCATTGCCACTACTGATTCCTACAGCGCAAAGTTTTTTGGCATGCAAAAACTCTATTAGGGGAGGGAGTTCAAAGGATAATTCGGTATCGTTAACGTATTGAAGGTCTATTAATACGGGGGAGTTTTTAAAAAAATCGGGCGCCTGAGCGATTTTTTCTTCTAGCTGATGCTTAATCTGCTTCAGTTCTGGTGTTTGAATAACTAAAACAGGAACGCTAAAAGAGGTGCTTTTAAATTCTAAGGCTGGTTTTGTATAGATTGGAGCTTCAGTGTCCGTCGACATTTGATAATAATTCAGTTGATGTAATTGGTTGAATAATAACATTTCTATTAAGAGAAATCATTTTTCAAACCATATTAATTTTGTTATTTATAAAACTTAGAAAGGTTTGACGTTGCTTGGTCGTTAATAAGATGTTTTTTGTACGCTATATTAGAGCTTGTGTAACACTCTATATAGTGTACAAATGTAAATTAAAAAATAAATATTTTAAGGAAGCATAAATCCACGAATGGTAAAGAATAAAAAGGCAGCAAGTAAACCCGATAATGGTACGGTAACTATCCATGCAGTAGCAATTTTGTATAAATGAGAGCGCTTAACAAGTTCCTGTTTGTATGCTTTATTTAGACTTTTTCTCTCTTTATTTGTTAACGGTGACGTTTTCTTAGTCGCTTTTAGTTCTGATAAAATTTTAGCTTTTGTTTCAAGAGGTGATTCTTCGTAATGCTTTAAAAGTTCTTCAACTTTTTCTGGATCAGCATTTTCGTGATGATCTCTAATTTCGTTAATTCTTTTCGCATTACTATGTTTCAAATACTCACGTAAAAAGCCAACACCAAAAATAGCACCAACAGCGATGTGAGTTGAACTAACAGGAAGCCCTAACTGACTGGCAATAATAACGGTAATAGCGGCAGACATGGCGACACAGAATGCGCGCATTTTATCTAGCTCTGTAATACCACTACCCACAGTACGAATAAGTTTTGGTCCGTACAAGGCAAGTCCAACAGATATACCTAATGCACCAACTAACATAACCCATATAGGGATGCTGGCTTTTGCAGTAATGCCCGAGTTAAGAACCGCATCATTAATTGCAGCTAGAGGCCCAATAGCATTAGCTACATCATTAGCGCCATGAGCAAAACTGAGTAGTGCGGCAGAAAAAATTAAAGGTACTGTAAATAATGCATTAACACTTGTTTTTGAATTTTCTAATTTATCAGCCGTTCTTTTAATAAGAGGTACTGTAATAAAAAAGATAACGATGGCAATAGCAAGTCCTATACCACCGGCTACAAAAATATCAAGTTTCCAAATTTTTTTAAGGCCTTTCATTATTAAATAAGTAGAAAATGCCCAGGCCATTAATGAAGTCAGCAAGGGGACGATGCGTTTGGCTGCAGAGATTTTATCTTCCTTATAGGTAATTGTTCGTTTAATTAGATAAAGAAAGGATGCGGCAATAATGCCACCAAATAAAGGAGATATCACCCAGCTTGCAGCAATTTTTCCAAACACAGGCCAGTTTGCAACACCAAAACCACCAGCAGCAATACCCGCACCGAGAACGCCACCAACAATTGAATGAGTAGTTGATACGGGTGCATTTAATGCAGTTGCAATATTCAGCCAAATTGCAGCAGCTAATAGTGCAGCCATCATTAACCAAATAAAAGTGTCTGTATCGGTTATGGTTGCTGGGTCGATAATGCCTTTTTTGATGGTGCTAACAACATCACCTCCAGCAATTAAGGCACCAGCTGATTCAAAAACAGCCGCAATAATAATGGCACCTACTAATGAAACAGCTTGTGAGCCAACAGCAGGGCCAACATTGTTTGCAACATCGTTAGCTCCAATATTAAGAGCCATATAAGCCCCGAAGGCGGCGGCTGTGATCAAAATATGGTTTCCAGATTCAGGCATTATAAAAGCTGAGACGAAATAAACGACGAGTAAGATAAAAGTAAAGGCAAATAGCGCTTTAAAGAGATCTTGATTTAAGAGGGATGTACTTTGTATGTTCTGGTTGTTCATTACACTGTTCCAAGCATATTCATAGTGTTGTTAATTATGTCAAAAATTACAGTTGTATTACAGAAATATTACTGATTTATTACGAGAAGATTGATTAGGTGCTTTAGAAAGAGGTAAAACGCAATAATATTTAACCTAAAACCTTTTGATTATTAAGGTGTTTACAGGCTTGAATGGGAGTAAACAAATTTGCAATTCAGTTGGTTTTCATATATTTTAGTCGATTATCCAAAGGCTAGGGGTGCTGATTAAATCAGCTGAGAAAAACCCTTTGAACCTGAATCCGGCTAACACCGGCGTAGGAAAGCCAAAATTTTCCTGCGCTTGAGCCCTTATAATTCTGGAGCTATCCATGAGCGCTGTTCGTAAAGATATATCTGCTACTGAGTCTAGTAGTGTAAAAATTGATTCATATCCCGCATCTGAAAAAATCTATATAGAAGGGAGTCGTCCCGATATACAAGTACCGATGCGTAAGATTACCTTATCGGACACACCGTTACATTTTGGTAGTGAAAATGAAAAAAATGGCCCACTTTATGTTTATGATACATCAGGCGTGTATACCGACCCTAACGTGGAAGTTGACCTGCAAAAGGGTTTAGATGGTATTCGTGATGCTTGGATTTCTGAACGTGATGATACTGAAGAATTAGCGGGGCCAACTTCTGATTTTGGGCAAGAGCGTTTAAATGATCCTAAAACAGCAGATATGCGTTTTGGACATATTCGTAAACCACGCCGTGCCAAAACAGGTAAAAATGTTTCACAGATGCATTACGCACGCCAAGGTATTATCACGCCAGAAATGGAATATATTGCCATTCGTGAAAATCAAAATATGTCTGAAATGCGTGATTTATACAAAGGTCAGCATAAAGGCCAGTCGTATGGAGCATCCATTCCTGATGAAATTACACCTGAATTTGTAAGAGATGAAGTGGCGCGTGGACGTGCCATTATTCCTATGAATATTAACCACCCAGAAGTAGAACCCATGATTATTGGTCGTAACTTCTTGGTTAAAATTAATGGTAACTTAGGTAATTCAGCAGTAACGTCTTCTATTGATGAAGAAGTAGAAAAAATGATGTGGGGAATTCGTTGGGGTGGTGACACCATTATGGATTTATCGACTGGTAAAAATATTCATGAAACGCGTGAGTGGATTTTACGTAATTCGCCAGTGCCTATTGGTACAGTACCCATTTACCAGGCATTAGAAAAAGTAGATGGTAAAGCAGAAGATTTAACTTGGGAAATCTTTCGTGACACATTAATAGAACAAGCAGAGCAGGGTGTGGATTATTTCACTATTCATGCCGGTGTTCGTTTAGCACATGTGCCGATGACTGCAAAACGTATGACAGGTATTGTTTCGCGTGGTGGTTCAATCATGGCGAAATGGTGTTTAGCGCATCACACAGAAAGCTTCTTGTATACACATTTTGAAGATATTTGTGAAATCATGAAAGCTTATGATGTTTCATTTTCATTAGGTGATGGTTTACGTCCGGGTTCAATTTATGATGCTAATGACGAAGCTCAGTTTGCTGAATTAGAAACATTAGGTGAATTAACTAAAATTGCATGGGAACATGATATTCAAACAATGATTGAAGGGCCAGGACACGTACCTTTACATATGATTGAAGAAAATATGACTAAGCAATTAGAAGATTGTCATGAAGCACCTTTCTACACATTAGGGCCTTTGACAACTGATATTGCACCAGGTTATGACCATATTACTTCAGCAATTGGTGCGGCAAACATTGGTTGGTACGGTTGTGCTATGCTTTGTTATGTAACTCAAAAAGAACATTTAGGATTACCTAACAAAGAAGATGTACGTGAAGGTATTGTGACTTATAAAGTAGCTGCTCATGCCGCTGATTTAGCTAAAGGACATCCTGGCGCACAAGCACGTGACAATGCTATGTCTAAAGCACGTTTTGAATTCCGTTGGGAAGACCAGTTCAATATTGCATTGGATCCAGAAAAAGCACGTTCATTCCATGATGAAACTTTACCAAAAGATTCAGCAAAAATTGCTCATTTCTGCTCTATGTGTGGGCCACATTTCTGTTCAATGAAAATTTCTCAAGATGTACGTGATTATGCAAAAGAGAAAGGTATTGCAGATAATGAAGCTTTACAAAAAGGTATGGATGAAAAATCTAAACAATTCTTAGATGAAGGTGCTGAAGTTTATCATAAGGTTTAATCGTTAATTGGTCTGAATGGAAGTGAGGTTTGTCCTCACTTCCATTCAGACCAGTATTAGTTTTTTTGCTCTCTAATCCTTAAAAAGCTAGCAAATCTTGGAATGCCTTTTAAAGTTTTTCCATAATATTTATAAGTGATAACGTCACCAATTTTTGGTGGATATTTTCTTTGTTGATCAGAAAATCCTGAGCCAATTTTAAAATGCATCCCCTCAGCAGTTTCCACTAGAAGAGAACCAAGCAGTCCTGTATATTTTCCTTTGCCGTCAAAATGATTAATAACAGTGGCTTCAGCATCATTGTATGGTTTTACTTTTAATAAATCATTGTTTCTCCCTGCTTGATAATAGCTGTTTGCTTTGTGTAGCATTAACCCTTCTGCTCCAATAGATACAACTCTATCTAATTCCTTTAATAACGCCTTTTTATCATTAAGGTGATATTGCTTTACTGTTTTTAAATAGGGCGAGTTAGATAAAGAGATAGTCTTTTCTAGTTCTATTAAGCGTTGATTAAAGGGTTTGTTTGAATGGGGTAAATCAAATACAAAATAGCGAACAGTTTTCCATTCCTTATCTATAGCTTGTTTTTTCTTAACGATGCTGAGTAATGCTTGAAACTGTTGTCGGCCTAGCCACAATTCACCATCTAAAGTCTTTGCTGGGAAATTTTTTGTAAACCAGGCAGGAGCAGGGTATGGGTTACCTTGTCTAGAAATTAATTGGTGACCATCCCAATAAGCTCTAACGCCATCAAGTTTTTCACTTACCCAGTATTGTTTTAAATCAATTTTACCTTGATAGGTTTTTGCTAAAATTAAAGCTGGAGGTATTGGGTTATCAGCATGACTGATTGAATGGCTGAGAGATAAAAATAGACTTAAGAGAATAAAAAGAAGGGAAGGCATAATGAAAATTAAGATGGAAAATGATAATTACCAGTATAGTATGCTCGCCCTTATTTGAGAGAAATTAGCTAAGACTTTTTATATTAGCCATTTGTAGTAATAAATTTATGCTGAAAGCGATAATAAGGAGCAGCAAGCCTAAAGCTAAGCCTAGTTCAAAGTCCCCCTTACTGGTTTCTAGAGCAATAGCTGTAGTCATGGTGCGGGTTAAACCTTGAATATTACCCCCTAGCATCATAGCAGCCCCTACTTCACCAATGGCTCTGCCAAATCCAGTAATGACCGCGGCAAGTAAAGTGAAGCGTAATTCACTAATAATGGGAATAATCTGTTGGTAGGGTTTTGCTCCCAGCATGGTGAGAGTGCTGACTAATCGCTGGTCAGTTGACTGTACAGCGATGAGTGTCATATTCATAATAAGAGGAAGTATCAAACAGGTTTCACCTATTATTACCGCTGTTTCAGTATAAAGTAGGCCTAGATCACCCAAAGGACCTTGGCGGCTTAAAAGGCCATAGAAAATAAGGCCAATCATCACCGTAGGCATGGCCATTAAGGTATTCAGTATTTGCTGTATTAGATGTTTCCCTGGAAATTGACTGATTGCCGTGACAACACCTAAAAAAAGGCCAAAAAATGAAGCAATCAGTGTAGCAATCAGTGATATTTTTATTGAAGTCCAGGCTATTTGATAAATTTCAGGATCAAACTGAATGATAAGTTGTAATGCTGAAAAAAAGGACTCTGAAAAATAATGCATAGATTTTTTAAATAGGTATTCCTGAATTTTCTCGTTGCCAGTGGCCTGATTTCCCGCCGTCTTTTTCTATTAATTGTACGGATTGAATAATCATGCCTCGGTCGACAGCTTTACACATATCATATATGGTTAACAAAGTTACTTGGGTCGCATTTAATGCTTCTATCTCAACACCCGTTTGGCCTTTTGTTTTAACCATGGTTTGACAATGAATACGATGCTTATCTACTTCAGGTGTTAAATTTATTTCAACATGGGTCAGAGGTAGAGGGTGGCAAAGAGGGATTAATTCGGCTGTTTTTTTGCTTGCCATTATGCCTGCAATTCTCGCAATACCTAATACATCACCTTTTTTGTGATTGCCTTGGATAACTAGGTTTAATGTTTCAGGGAGCATTTCTATGTAGCCTTCACAACGCGCTATGCGATGGGTTGATGCTTTTTCTCCGACATCAACCATGTGAGCTTCACCTGATTGATTAAAATGAGTGAGTTGTGTCATTTTTTTGTATAGTAGGTTTAAATTTTGTTACTCTCAACTTTAGGATAAGAATAAGTTGTATTCTTAGAAGAGAAATTGTTTATCTATTTTATAGGAACTTTTGTTAATGTCGATTAAAGTCCGCTATTTTGCGAGTTTAAAAGAATCTTTAGGGCGCTCCGAAGATGAATTGGAATTTATTAATACAATTTCAGTCATAGAGGCCTGGCAGCTGGCGAATAAAAATAAGCCGTTACCTGATAATATTTTGGCTGCTGTTAATATGGAATATGTTGCTCTTGATTGCTTGGTTAATAATGGTGATGAAGTGGCATTTTTTCCTCCTGTGACGGGAGGATAGGCATGCAGATTAAAATAATAGAGACTTCATTTGACCCTTGGAAGGAAATACAAGAATTTCAGGCGTCAGCTGATGATATGAGAGGAAAATATGGTGCGACAAGTATTTTTGTTGGCACAATGCGTGATTTTAATGAGGGTGACAATGTTAAAGGTATGACTTTAGAGCATTACCCAGGTATGACTGAATCACAGCTGGGTAAAATTGTTTCAGAAGCAATACAGAAGTGGAATATTATTGATGTGCTAATTGTGCATCGAGTGGGAGATGTTTTTCCCGATGATCCTATTGTTTTGGTCGCAGTATGGAGTTCGCACCGAGGCGATGCCTTTGATGTCAGTCGTTATATTATGGAAGCATTGAAATCAAAGGCACCATTTTGGAAAAAAGAAATCCTGCAATCAGATACTATTCGGTGGGTTGATAAAAATACAGATGGCTATAAAGGAAACAAATGATTCCAATTAGAGATAATGTGCTGTGCAAAATTAAGCCATATAGCAGTTGGGGAATAATGTTGGTTTGTGTGCTGATTTTCGGTGCAATGAAAACCATGCCAGACGAAGTGCAGCGGCAACTTACATATTTATATGGGATGGTGCCTATACGGTATTCAAACCCTAATTGGTCTGCTGCCTTTGGATTGCCTTTTGATGGATATTTATCTTTCTTAACGAGTTTATTTTTGCATGGGGGCTGGCTACACCTTATTATCAATATGTGGTTTATGTGGATTTTTGCCAATAGTATTGAAAATATTATGGGGCATGGGAAATTCTTATTTTTTTACCTATTCTGCGGCCTATTTGCCACTTTTATTCAATGGTATTTTGAGCCTGGTTTGACAGTGCCTGTTGTGGGTGCTTCTGGGGCTATAGCGGGTATTTTAGGCGCTTATTTTCGCCTTTATCCTTTTGCCCGCGTTGTTATCTGGTTCCCCTTGTTCTTTTTGCCCATTTTCTTTGAGCTTCCAGCGATTGCTTTTTTGGGATTCTGGGTCATCATACAGCTACAAAATGCGACAGCATCATTGATTTTCGATGATATTGCATTAAATGTTGCATGGTGGGCGCATTTAGGTGGATTTGCAACAGGCGCATTGATATATCCCTTATTTATAAATAATAATCAAGAATGATTTGAGCGTGAATATGAGATATAATAGCGGGATTCGTTTTAAGTAAAGGTCAGATTTGAGTCGAAGGGGGCTGAAATTGAACTTTCATATCATTTGTAGGAAATCCGCTGTTATGAATAAAGTTAATGTTGCTTTAGTAAGGTTACTCCAGTTTGTTGTATTTGTTATTTTTACATTCATGGTCTTGGCCTATTTTGGCGCAATGATTTTGGTTCCATTAGATTTAGTTGTATTGTTCCTTAAAATATTTGGTCTAGTTGGATTAGACGGAATAATTGGAGCTGCTATTTCAGTTGTTATCGTGGCTTACTTAGGAAAGATGGTGTACTCAACACCAGGTTTGATTAAGATTATTGTTGATACAGGTCTTGATTTAGTTAATACAGGTAAAGATCGTGTAGAAGCATTTAATAAAATTGCAGAAGACGTTAAAAAATAAATTTTTACTTTTAAAAAAGGGAGGCTTCGTAATGAAGCCTCCCTTTTTTATGCCTGAAGGAAAAGTATTAATTATTAATTGTTCCATAAGTTTTGATGCACTAGCCCCTTCTTTCTTGAGGGCACTGGACTAACACTTCCATAGATCTGTGCTCTTAAGTCCTCGCCCCAAGTGGGGAGAGGGTTTGGGTGAGGGGGGGGAAACTCTCTATTCCTTATTCTTTTATATTTAAAAGATAAAAGATAAAAGATAAAAGAATAAGTTTTAGCATATAACCCTTTGATGGTTTTTTATTAAATATAAATCTTAGGCAAAAAAAAGGAGGGTAAAAGCCCCTCCTTTTTCAGTTTATACCTTAAACAGTATTTGATTACATATCTGTTCTTTTATAGGCAACTCGACGGTTATGAGCTCTACCTTCAGCTGTATCGTTTGTACTAACAGGAACTGATTCACCAAAACCTTTAGTTGTTATACGTGAAGAGTCAATGCCGTTATCAACAAGGAGTTGTTTAACACTTTCAGCTCTTTTTTCGGATAAGCTTTGGTTGTATGCTGCTGCACCACTATTATCAGTGTGGCCTTGAATTTCAACAGTTAATTCAGGATTGTCATTTAATACCTGAATAGCATTGTTAAATGTGTTTTCGTACCCAACTTTGATGCTTGATTTATTTGTGTCAAAAAGAACGCCGTGGAATGCCCAGCAGCCATCTTTATCAACAATGGCGCCTTTAGGTGTGTTCGGGCATTGGTCTTGGCTATCTAATATACCGTCACCATCGCTGTCTTTTTCTACAGGTACTGGAATTGAATGTTCAAAAAAGACTTTAGATACAAAAGCAGACATACCTGCACTTGATGCTATTTCATCCGCTGTTGTTGAAAATCCACAGCCAGAAGTATCGACCATGCTTTGTAAGAATGCTTGGCCACTTTGCTCTGCTTCGTTACCAACCCAAACAGTATAAACACAAAGTTTATCACCATAAGTTTCTTTCAGTGTTTCAATTGCCGGGACAGGCGATAGCTCATAGTTATGGCCATCACTTAAAAGTAGAACTGCAATATTACCTGGAGCAGAGCTAAGGTCTTCATTTGCTGCTGTAAAACCAGAGGCTACAGGAGAGCCGCCACTTGAACATTCTAATGAATTAATAGCTTCGTTAAATGATGTTGATGAATGACTTTGTACAGGCTGGTTTAATTTTGTAAACCCCCAGTCTAAACATGAGCCGTAACCAAAACTACGAAGGCCAGATGATAAAGTTATATTAGGAATGGTTTGATTCATTCTATTTAATAATTCTTTTTCAACTGAAAGCTTTGATAGGCCTGAAAAACCAGTGCCATCGTAAATTTCGCCAGTAGATGATGAGGAGTCGACTATAGCAAAAACAGTATTCTTTTTTTGTTGAAGTTCGCCTGAACTAACCAAGCCATTTAAGTCATTTGCTTGAAATGGTTGGAAAGTTGTAATGGATTGAGTGGCACACCCAGATAATGCCATAGTGGCTAGGGTTGTCACTTTTAAGAGATTTTTCTTCATATTTTTTCCTTAACGTTTAGATTTAGGGGTAAATGGTTAAAAATAACAGGTACAAGTCTTTTAAGCAATACAATTCAATCGCTTATTTGAGCATGGTTTTATTAACCTAAGCTGAATAATTATACTACTTGAGTTTGATTTGTGTTTCTGATTCTATTGACTCTAGAGTAGCCACAATAATCCTACAGTTTGTTTTTGCATCTTCAAGAGATAACAGGGCTGGTTTGTTTTTAAGGACACAATCACTAAAGTGCTCAACCTCCAAACAAAAATGATTGGCAAGCTCTAGTGTTTCTTGCTCTTGCTGACCAGCTTCTGTCCACCATGAAATAATGGGCGTTTCAGCTTGCTTAGCCCAAACATTATGGCATTTTAATCCCCCTTTGGTACCTATGATTTCATATTCTGCTCGACGGGCATGTTCAAAACCAAAGTCAAAATGAGCATATTTCCCATCACCAAAATCAATAATGCCGTTACAACTAATATCAGCACCACTAGCAATATGTTTGGCCATAGCTGTGACGGCAACGGGTGTTTCATTATAAAAAGGTAGCCTAGCGGCATGAATGGCATAACAACCTATATCCCACATAGCACCACTTCCATTTTCGATGGTGTTATCAATACGGTATTCGCGCGCTGGTTGCATAAGATAAGAAAAACAAGCGCGTACTGAACGAACTTCGCCAATGATACCTGAATCTATAATTTCTTTTACACGCGTATGTTGTGGGTGGAAGCGATACATAAACCCTTCCATCACCGTTACATTGTGCTTTTTTGCTGCTGCTTCAATGGCTTCAATATCGGCAACTTTAAGAGCCATGGGTTTTTCACACAATACATGTTTTCCGTGTTCAATGGCACGCAATACCCATTCCGCATGTTCTTTGTTCGCTAAGGGGATATAAACGGCTTGTATATTGTCATCTTTAAGTAATAATTCAGGGCTGTCATAAATAGTTATATTTTCTTGTTCTGGCGCATATGTTTTTAATGTTTCAGCCGCAGCTCCTGCTCTTCGGCTAGCAATGGCAATAAGTTCACTATTTTCTGCGGCGACAATCGCTGGCATTAATTGTTGATTAATACGCGCAGCACCTAATATGCCCCAGCGTAATTTTGTATTGTCATTCATAACTAATCCTTAATATTGGAAATAATGCTAACCACTGCATTGATTAAAAAGTTTAGATCATCCTTATCTATTATATAAGGTGGCATCAGGTAAATTAAACGATTAAAAGGACGCACCCAAACACCTGCTTCTACAAACTGTGGTTGTATGGTTTGCATATCAACTGCTTGGTGTAACTCTACCACGCCTATTGCCCCAAGAATACGGACTTCTTTAACATGGGGGAAGTCTTTGCATTGCTCTAAACCGGTAGATAAAAGTTGTTGTATCTGTGTAATTCGATCTTGCCAAGGTGAGTTTAATAATAAATTTAGACTAGCTAATCCTGCGCTACAGGCTAAAGGGTTAGCCATAAAGGTCGGGCCATGCATAAATACCCCGGGTTCACCTTCACTAATTGTTTGAGCTATAGCGGGAGTCGTTAAGGTTGCCGCTAAAGTCATATAACCACCAGTTAATGCTTTGCCAACACAAAGAATATCAGGTTCTATTGCGGCATGTTCACAGGCAAACAATTTACCTGTACGACCAAAGCCAGTAGCAATTTCATCTAGTATTAACAATACATTGTACTGATCACAAAGTTTACGAGCTTGTTTTAGATAATCGGGAGAATAAAATCGCATCCCCCCTGCACCTTGAACAATGGGTTCCAAGATAAGGGCTGCAATATGTTGATGATTATTTTCTAGTTGGTCTTGTAGGGAGCTTATATCCTTGTCAGTACATGGCTGATTAAATTTGCAGCTAGGTGTATCAGCAAAAAATTGTTGAGCTAAAGTGTCTGAAAATAAACTATGCATACCATTAACAGGATCACTAACTGACATGGCGCCAAAAGTATCACCATGATAGCCATGGCTAATAGTCAGCATTTTCTGTTTTTGAGGTTGGTCTTTTGCATACCAATATTGAATAGCCATTTTCATAGCGACTTCGACCGCTACAGAGCCAGAATCAACAAAAAAAACTTTTTTTAAAGAAGGTGGTGTGATTTTGACTAACAATTCAGCTAAATCAACGGCTGGTTGGTGAGTTAATCCTCCAAACATAATGTGAGACATATCCCCAAGTTGATTAGATATTGCCTGGTTCATAACAGGGTGGTTATATCCATGAATAGCACTCCACCAAGAGGACATACCATCAATTAATTCCCGCCCATCAGCTAGCTTAATCCGAACACCCTGAGCAGATTGAACAGGGAAAATAGCTTGATTTGAGTTTGTTGCACTATAAGGGTGCCATACATAATCTCTGTCGCGTTCAAGTAAGTTTGTATAGTTTGTCATTGTTTAATGCATGGAGTGTTGAGTTTTGGGTATAATTACACAAATTAAAGTATTCTGGTTATAAAATCAGGATGAAAAGTTATTATTGAAGGGTATAAACCGGAGTTCTTAATGAATAAAATGTTAATTACGGATGGCTCGGATCAGGTCGATGTTGATCCACTAGAAACACAAGAATGGATTGATTCCTTACAGTCTGTTATTGAAAATGAAGGTCATGAAAGGGCTTATTTTCTAGTTGAGCAATTGTTATCTTCTGCAAGAAAGTCCGGGGCTGACATTCCTTTTAGTGCCAATACTGAATATTTCAATAGCATCCCAGTTGAGCAACAGCCTCAATTCCCAGGTGATACGACTATTGAACAAAAAGTACGGTCATATATTCGCTGGAATGCGATGATGATGGTGTTGAGAGCAAACAGAAATACTAATGTGGGCGGACATATCGCTAGTTTTGCTTCTGCTGCTACTTTATATGATGTAGGGCAAAACCATTTTTGGCATGGTAATACCGATGATAAAAATGGTGATTTGATTTTTACTCAAGGCCATTCTGCTCCAGGCATGTATTCAAGAGCTTTTCTTCAAGGTCGATTAACAGCAGATCAACTTGATAGTTTTCGACAAGAAGTGAGTGGAAAAGGCTTACCTTCTTATCCACATCCTTGGTTAATGTCTGATTTTTGGCAGTTTCCAACTGTGTCAATGGGCTTAGGGCCTATTATGGCTATATACCAAGCGCGATTTATGCGCTATATACAAGGTCGTGGATTTTCAGATACATCTGAACGTAAAGTTTGGGCATTTCTAGGTGATGGCGAAACGGATGAGCCTGAATCTTTAGGCGCTATCGGTATGGCGGGTAGGGAAAAACTAGATAATCTGATTTTTGTGGTTAACTGTAATCTGCAACGATTAGATGGCCCTGTACGTGGTAACGGTAAAATTATTCAGGAACTAGAAGGTGAGTTCCGTGGTGCTGGCTGGAATGTTATTAAAGTAGTCTGGGGTCATTTATGGGATGCTTTATTGGCGCGTGATAAAGAAGGCTTGCTAGCTAAACGCATGATGGAATGTGTGGATGGTGATTATCAGACCTTTAAGTCTAAAGATGGCGCTTATGTTAGAGAGTTTTTCTTTAATACACCTGAATTACAGGCCATGGTGAGAGATTATTCAGATGAAGATATCTGGGGCTTAGATCGTGGTGGTCATGATCCTGCAAAAGTATTTGCTGCATATAATAAAGCTGTTAACCATAAAGGCCAGCCAACAGTTATTTTAGCTAAAACTATTAAAGGTTATGGCATGGGGTCTTCTGGTGAAGCGCAAAATACTTCACATCAACAGAAAAAAATGAGTGTTGAATCTCTACGTCGATTTAAAGAAAAATACTCTTTACCTGTGACGGATAGTGAATTAGAAGATTTACCGTATTTAAAGTTTGAAGAAGGTTCAGCTGAACTGAACTATATGATGGAAAGGCGTCAGCAATTAGGAGGCTTTATTCCTGCTAGACGGACTCAAACAACACCATTAGATGTTCCTGCATTAGCTGACTTTAAGCCTTTATTGGCTGGCAGTGGTACAAGTCAAAGTTCAACAACGATGGCTTTTGTACGTATGTTGGGTATTATCATTAAAGATAAAAACGTAGGCAAACGTGTTGTGCCGATTGTACCTGATGAATCGCGTACTTTTGGTATGGAAGGGATGTTCCGTCAACTCGGTATTTGGTCTCAAGTTGGTCAATTGTATACACCGCAAGATGCGGAACAATTGATGTATTACAAAGAAGATAAGCACGGACAAGTCTTGCAAGAAGGGATTAATGAAGCGGGTGGTATGAGTGATTGGATTGCAGCAGGCACAGCCTACTCAACCCATGGCGTACCGATGATTCCTTTTTATATTTTTTACTCCATGTTTGGTTTTCAACGTGTTGCTGACCTTATTTGGGCAGCGGCTGACCAATGTACGCGTGGTTTCTTATTAGGTGCAACAGCAGGTAGAACGACTCTAAATGGGGAAGGGCTACAGCATGAAGATGGGCATAGCCAAGTTTTTGCGGCGACTGTACCAAACTGTGTCTCTTATGATCCTACTTACGCTTATGAAGTAGCAGTCATTATTCAAGATGGTATGAAACGCATGTATGTTGATCAGGAAAATGTTTTTTATTATATCACTGTGATGAATGAAAATTATGAGCAACCTGCATTACCTGCTGGAACAGAAGATGATATTTTAAAAGGGATGTACTTATTCCAAGAGGGTGCTAAAAGCAAGAACCCTCGCGTGCAATTGATCGGTTCTGGTACTATTTTCCGTGAAGCTGTTGCCGCTGCTGAATTATTGAAAAATGATTGGAAAGTAGACGCTGACTTGTGGAGCTGTCCAAGTTTTAATGAGTTAGGTAGAGATATTCAATCTTGTGAACGTTGGAATAGATTACACCCAACTGAAGTACCTAAACAATCACATGTTTCTCGATGTTTAGCTGATGCGAAAGGGCCTGTTATCGCAAGTACAGATTATGTTCGAGCTTTTGCAGAACAAATTAGAAGTGATATTTCTGCGCCTTATACTGTTTTAGGTGCGGATGGTTTTGGCCGTTCTGATACACGTGAAAATTTACGTAGTTTCTTTGAAGTGAATCGATATCATATTGTTATTGCTGCACTGAAAAGTTTAGCGGACAACGGCGAATTTGATTTAGCTAAAGTAGATGTGGCAATTGCAAAATACGATATTAATCCAGATATATCAGCACCTTGGTTGGTTTAAAATATGAGCGAATTGATTGAAATAAAAATACCTGATTTAGGTGGCGCTGACGAAGTTGAAATCGTCGAGATTCTTGTTCAAACAGGTGATGCTGTAGAACAAGAGCAAACTTTAGCGGTTATGGAAAGTGATAAAGCAACCATGGATTTACCTGCCAATATGGCGGGGACCATTCAAGATATTATCATTAAAGTAGGTGATAAAGTTTCTCAAGGTACGTTGGTTGCAATGTTAAGACCAGGTGCAGCAGAGGCGAATGCGACGGAAGCTATGGCTGAAGAAAAGCCTGCAGAACAAGCCGCTAAAGTAGAGCCCCCTAAAGCAGAACCTGTTAAACAACAGCCAGCAAAAACTGTTGCTGTTTCAGAGCCGGTAGCAAGTACTGGAAAAGCACATGCAACACCGAGTGTACGGATGTTTGCAAGAGAATTAGGCGTTGATTTAGCAAAAATATCACAAGGTACTGGGCGTAAAGGTCGTATCTTAAAAGAAGATATACAAGCTTTTGTTAAGAAAGTCATGGCTGAGGGTGTTGCCCAAAGCGGTGGCGCAGGTATTTCACCTATTCCCGAAGTTGATTTTTCTCAGTTTGGTGAAACGGAAGTTAAACCATTAGGTAAAATCAAGCGCTTAACGGGCGATCATATGGTTCGAGTTTGTCTAAACTTGCCTATGGTGACTCAGCATGATGAAGCTGATATTACTGAAATGGAAGATTTCAGAAAAGCACATAATGCGAGTAAGCCAGAATATAAACTGACTGGTTTGGTTTTTATTATTAAAGCTTTAACTGCAGCGCTTAAACAGTTTCCACAGTTTAATAGTTCACTTTCAGCTGATGGCCAATCACTTATTTATAAGAAATACACTAATGTCGGTATTGCTGTTGAAACACCGAATGGTTTAGTTGTTCCTGTTATTCGTGATGCTGAGAAAAAGAGTTTAAATGAATTATCTGCTGCTCTAGTTGATTTAAGTGGTAAAGCGAGAGAGGGTAAGTTACCGCCAGCAGCAATGCAAGGTGGCAGTATGTCTATCTCAAGTTTAGGTGGTATTGGTGGAACAGCATTTACACCGATTGTTAATGCACCTGAAGTTGCCATTCTTGGTGTTAGTCGTGCAAAAATGCAACCGGTCTGGAATGGTACAGAATTTGTGCCACGTTTAATGTTGCCGCTTGATTTAACGTATGACCATCGTGTGATTGATGGTGCAGAAGCAGCTCGATTTTTAGTCGCTATTACTCAGTCTTTGGGTGATATTCGTCGTTTATTATTATAAGAAGGGATTAATCTGATGGCAGATATGCATACAGAAGTTTTAATTTTAGGTGGCGGCCCAGGCGGATATACTGCAGCTTTTCGCGCAGCAGACTTGGGTAAGCAAGTAACATTAGTAGAGCGTTACCCAGTGATTGGTGGCGTATGTCTTAATGTAGGCTGTATTCCTTCAAAGGCCTTATTGCATTTGGCTCATATTATTCATGAGGCTGAAGCTGCTGAAAGTCATGGGCTTAGCTTTGGTAAGCCAAAGATAAATTTAGATAAAATTAGAAGCTGGAAAGAAAGTGTTTCTAAAGCACTGAATACTGGCTTGGCTGGCTTGGCTAAGCAACGTAATATTAAAATTGTACAAGGTGTGGGTACTTTTGAATCAGCGAGTTCAATGCTGGTGGAAGGTGATGATGGCAAGCAGACCATTACTTTCGATGATGTCATTATTTCGGCAGGATCACAAGCGACTCAGATTCCTGTCTTTCCAAACGATGACCCTCGTTTATGGGATTCTACCGATGCATTGGAATTGAATGAAATTCCAAAGAAGCTGTTGATTGTGGGTGGTGGCATTATTGGTCTGGAAATGGCTACGGTTTATCATGCTTTGGGTTCAGAAATCAGCGTTGTTGAATTGATGGATCAAATTATTCCTGGTTGTGATTCTGATTTAGTCAGACCTTTACATAAACGGATTAAAAAGCAATATAAAAATATCTGGTTAGAAACTAAGGTTGAAGGGATTAAAGCACTAAAATCTGGATTGAAAGTAAGTTTTTCTGGTGATAAAGCACCTGAATCAGAAACTTTTGATGCTGTTTTAATTGCAGTAGGTCGTCGACCCAATGGTTTTAAAATTGGCGCAGATAAAGCTGGGATTGAAGTGGATAAAATGGGTTTTATTCAGGTCAATGAGCAACAAAAAACTAACGTAGAACATATTTATGCAATTGGGGATATTGTTGGAAACCCAATGCTAGCGCATAAGGCTGCACACGAAGGAAAGGTTGCTGCTGAAGTGATTGCTGGTGAAAAATCAGCGTTTGATGCATTAACCATTCCTGCCGTTGCATTTACTGATCCGGAAATTACATGGATGGGTTTAACCGAAAATGAAGCTAAGAAACAAGGGATTGAATATGATAAAGGTACTTTCCCTTGGGCTGCTAGTGGTCGGTCATTAAGTTTGGGTCGAAATGAAGGTCTGACTAAAATTATCTGTGAAAAAGAAACAGGCCGAGTGCTTGGTGCGGGTATGGTTGGGCCTAATGCAGGTGAGCTAATTTCTGAAGCTGTGTTGGCGCTTGAAATGGGTGCAGATGCAGAAGATATCGGTTTAACCGTGCATGCACATCCATCATTATCTGAAACTTTTGCCTTTGCTGCTGAAATGATTACAGGCACTATTACTGATTTGTATATTAAAAAAAGATAATTTTGTCTAGTTCCCACGGGCGCCGTGGGAATGTCGAATAGAACGGGCTGTGTTCTAAAATGCAGCGGGTTTCTTACTGAGATCCCACCGCAATGCGTGGGAACTAGAAATAATGTGGAGTAATTATGCCAGTTAATGATCAAGAATTTAAAAATGCACTTAAATTATGGGCAAGTGGAGTAACGGTAGTTACTGCACAAACTGAAAGTTTAGGTCTAAAAGGTATGACTGCAACGTCATTTAGTAGTGTTTCAATGGATCCCCCGCAGATTTTAGTTTGTATTAATAAAACAGCGGATACAGGTGATGCCGTTTTAGAGGGTAAATCTTTTGCTGTGAATATTCTTAAAGCTGAACAGCAAGAAATTTCTAACCAGTTTGCTGGTGGCGCTAGCCAAGAAGAGCGTTTTGCTAATGTTGAATGGCATAAAGGTGAAACTGGGTCACCAGTCATTGATGATGCTTTAGTTTCTATTGAATGTACTGTTGTTGATCAAGTGCTTGCAGGGACGCATTGGGTAGTTATTGGCGAGGTTCAGAACGTTGAATGTCGTTCAGGTCAACCGTTAATGTATTTTAATTCGGGCTATAGAGAATTAAAAGCTTAATTTTTTATTCAATGTAGAGCGGACTTAAGTCCGCTCAATAATAAAGTTACCAGCTGTAACCTGCACCAATAATATAACGGGTATCTGTCGATTTCTTGTTTTCAGCAGGTACGGCATCATAGTCAAAATCAAACTGGGTAAGTAACTCAAAACCTTCATAGACGGGAAATTTAAATCCTGTACTTGTTTTTACAAGGACGTCGCTAAAATCTTGAAAAGAGATTAAACCGTTATGTTTGTGGAAGAATTGAAGACGGTCTTTTAGTAGCCAATAGTTAAAGTCTATTGCCCATTTTCCAGCAATAAATTCTCTATCTGTACCTTCTCCATAGTCTTCTATGGTATAAGCGACACCCGCTTCAGCTGAGAGGTAATTAATATCAGTATTCCAGAATTCATGTCCAAGGCTGGCACCAAAAGCCGATCTGAAATTTAAGTCTTGAAAGCGATCTTTATCAAAGATTGTAAATAAAGAAACGTAATACTCAGGCAGAAAATAATGGTCGTATTGTAAAAAGATATTGAAGTTGTTTTCACTTTCTTTGCCGGTATTAGCTGCTTGATGATAAGCAGCACCTGCTGAAAACTTGTTATTTCCAGACCTTGCTTCAATATTCGCATCGGCATTAAATGCTTGCTTTTCTGTATTACCTGAAGATTTAGAGCCACCAATATGAACGCCACCAGTAACAATGGCCTTGTCAGAAATAATAGGGGGATTAATGGCACTAATATCGTTAAGAGTGACAGGGATTGCTTTAGCAAGCGTTGTTGTTTGAACGCTGGCTCCTTGCTCTGTTTTTGTTAGTAATCCATTTAATTGACTTCCATCATTTAATTCAATAACTATTGTCTGGTCACTAGTGATATCTTTTATATCAGCCCAAGGTATTGTTATTTCAGAGTATGAAGTGGCGAGTTTTAGTTCGCTCTTAAGCATGCTGGTAATTTTTCCACTGATACGATCTCCATTTTGTAAATAAACAATGTCAGCAAAAATAGACTGCGACATAAATAATAGAAAAAGTAAAGACAGGGGCCGATAGAGGCGAAACATGATGATTCCTTTGTATTTTAAAAGCGCATATTATGACAGAAAAACAACAGCCTAGCCTGAATGATCTGTGGCATTTGTATTAATAATGTCCCAATGATTGTCTGTGAATCCTTGAAGTGGCTTATATTGTGTTTTGTATGACATTTTTAAACAGTCCTTAACCCAAAACCCCAAATAAAGTGAATCAAGGCTTAGTTCTTTAGCGTGTTGAATTTGCCATAAAATAGCATAAGACCCTAAGCTGTAATTGGAAAATTGGGGGTCAAAAAAGGTATAAACAGCAGAAAGAGCATTATCTAATAAATCAACAACGGCAATTGCGGCTAGTTCATTTTCAATGTGAAATTCTACAAATAAAGTATTGCACCAGGGACTACTTAGAAATTGAATATAATCTTCTTCAGTTAAATCAGCCATGCTACCCCCTTGGTGTTGATGATTCTGATAGCGAAGATACATTTCATAATGAGATGGTTCAAATTTAGCTGGTTTTACAATGATTTTAGTTTGTTGATTTTTTTTAAGGCAACGTTTTTGGCTTTTAGTGAGAATGAATTGATCTACTGCTAAGCGAGTGGGAACACATTCAGAACAATCGTGGCAATGTGGTGTATAGACTTCATTTCCGCTACGTCTAAAACCTTGTTCAATTAATTGGCTATAGACGGTTGTATCTAAAGAAAAAGAAGGGTGAACAAAAGCTGATTGGGCATTTTTTTTATCTAAATAACTGCAAGGCGATTGCTCTGTTAAGAATAAGGGGATAGAAATCACAAGATGTTATTCCAGGCTAGATTGGATGGGGAAAGGGCACAATATCGTGCTAAAAGGTTAGAAAATTCACTACGGTTAATTTCCTCTGCTCCTAAGCTGCTTAAATGATCGGAGTGTACTTGGCAGTCAATCAATTGATAGCCCCATTCGGTGAGCTGCTGAATCAAGCAGCAGAAAGCAACTTTAGAAGCATCTGTTTTTCGGTGAAACATAGATTCGCCAAAAAAAACTTGGCCAATCCCTATTCCATATAACCCACCCACTAATTCATCATCAAACCAAGCCTCAAATGAGTGTGCAATCCCCTGTTGATGGAGAGTTGTATACGCTAAATACATATCTTCGGTAATCCAAGTGCCAGATTCTTTGCCTCGTGGAGCTGCACAGTATTGCATAACTTGAGGAAAGGCATGATCATAAGTGAGTTTAAAGGTTTGCTTGCGAATTGTTTTTCTTAGGCTACGAGAAATAATCAGTTTTTCAGGAAAAATAACTAAACGAGGATTAGGAGACCACCATAAGATAGGTTCATTATGGCTATACCAAGGGAAAATCCCTTTTTGATATGCATTGATTATACGTTTTGGAGATAAGCAACCGCCAGCGGCTAATAAACCATCGGGTTCTGTTAAGGCCGAATCAATTGAAGGAAAGTCCTGAGCAGGGTCTAGTGGGTCAAGTATGGGTAATTGCATGATCTCTCAAGCTTTTTCTCCCCCCTTTAAAAAAGAGGGAGGAGGGAAGTGCAGAAGTATAAGTTAAAGGCTTGTTTCTTTTGTAGGGTGGATTAGCGATAGCGTTATCCGCCATTTTTCAACGACTTGCTGGGTTACGCTATCGGTTACCCATGCTACATTTTATCCTTCCTGCTCATCTAAGTATTTCTCAGCATCAAGAGCCGCCATGCAGCCTGCACCTGCAGAGGTAATGGCTTGTTTGTAGTGAGAGTCCATCACATCACCCGCTGCAAACACACCTTCAATACTGGTTGCTGTTGCATTACCAGCAATACCACTATGTACTTTAATATAACCATGTTCCATATCTAATTGGCCATCAAAAATATCAGTATTGGGTTTGTGACCAATGGCAATAAAGACGCCGTGAACATCAACATCTTCTGTTGAGTTATCTTTGGTGCTTTTAATACGCATTCCTGTAACGCCCATATCATCACCTAAGACTTCATCCAAAGTGTGATCCCATTTGATAACGACATTGCCATTTTTAGATTTTTCAATCAGTTTATCCGCCAAGATTTTTTCAGAGCGGAATTTATCACGGCGATGAATAACTGTTACTTCAGATGCGATGTTAGATAGGTATAGCGCTTCTTCAACAGCCGTATTACCACCACCAATAACAGCAACAGGTTTGTTTCGATAGAAAAAGCCGTCACATGTTGCACAAGCTGAAACACCTTTGCCTTTAAAAGCTTCTTCTGATTCCATACCCAAATACATAGCAGAAGCACCTGTTGCAATAATTAATGCATCGCAAGTGTAACTAGCAGAATCACCTGTTAAGGTAAAAGGGCGAGCAGATAAATCAGCCGTATGGATATGGTCAAAAATTATTTCAGTGTCAAAACGTTCTGCATGTAAACGCATCCGTTCCATTAAATCAGGGCCTTGAAGTCCTTCAACATCACCTGGCCAATTATCAACCTCCGTAGTTGTGGTTAATTGACCGCCTTGCTGCATACCCGTAATCATCACAGGATTAAGGTTTGCTCTGGCAGCATAAACGGCTGCAGTGTATCCAGCTGGGCCTGAACCAAGAATTAAAAGTTTGCAATGTTTGGTATCACTCATTAACAGATCTCCATGATGAGGGGTAAAGTTTTTGTTAATTATACTGCATCGCCTTATTTAATAGGTACCTTAGTTGTCAGTATTTAAAATGTCTGTTATTTTCTCACTGTGCCATACTTGACTGTAGTTTTAAACTGCGAGTGCGGTACGTACTAATGAGCTGACTGAATACAACTGTTTTGAAGCAAATGAGCAAGTCCATCTCTCAGCGCAGCATCGCTTTCAATTAATAAAAATTTTCATATTTCTTGTGACTGATATGGTTTCATGGATATAATATAATACAAAGAAATATCGAGTCGACATATAAATATCAATGTAATTTTTACAATTAAAATAGCCAATATGACCTTTTTTTCTCGCTTTATCCTACTTATTATTCCACTCCTATTTCCCGTTTCATCAATTGCTTCAGAAACGGCCCTCCAACATATTGATCTGACTCAACACACCGTAGGTTTTATAGCATTGTTTGTGTTTGCGATTGCCTATACCTTGGTCATCATGGAAGAACAGCTACATCTAAAAAAATCCAAGCCTGTATTACTGGCTGCGGGCATTATTTGGGTAATGATAGCCGCTGTATACCAATCTCATGGCTTTAAAGAAGCGACAAGCATTGCAATAAGGCATAACTTTCTCGAATATTCAGAGTTGTTTTTCTTTCTATTGGTAGCGATGACTTATATTAATGCCATGCTTGAAAGAGGTGTGTTTGATGCGCTACGAGATTGGCTGATAAGAAAAGAGTATAGCTATCGCATGTTGTTCTGGATTACTGGCATTCTGGCATTCTTTATTTCACCCATTGCTGACAATCTAACGACTGCTTTAATTATGTGTGCAGTAGTGATGGCCGTCGGATCTGAAAACCCTCGATTTATTTCTCTGTCTTGTATTAATATTGTGGTTGCTGCTAATGCAGGTGGGGCATTCAGTCCTTTTGGCGATATTACTACCTTAATGGTCTGGCAGAAAGGTATTATTGAATTCAGTGTATTTTTCAAATTATTTATTCCGGCTGTTATCAATTTTGTGATTCCGGCTGCCATTATGCATGCCTTCATTAGTCGTGGTAAACCTAATGGTATTTCGGATGAAGAACAGGCTGTCATTAAGCGGGGTGGTTTTGTCATCGTTGCTTTATTTTTACTGACTATTTTCACTGCAATTAGTTTTCATACCTTTCTTCACATCCCTCCCGTCATAGGTATGCTGACAGGTCTAGCTTATTTAAAAATATTCGGCTTTTATTTAAGAAAAACTCACTGCAATGAAGATCTAAACTTTGGCGATACGCCTGGTGAACATGAGCATGGCAGTTCCTTTGATGTGTTTAACCATATAGCCAGTTCAGAGTGGGACACACTATTCTTTTTCTATGGTGTCATTATGGCAGTGGGTGGTTTGGGTTTTATTGGCTATCTTAGCCTGACTTCAGAATTTATCTATGGTGAACTTGGCCCGACTACCGCCAATATTTTAGTCGGTATCATCTCAGCAATTGTCGATAATATTCCCGTTATGTTCGCCGTATTAACTATGAACCCTGATATGCCGGAAGTTCAATGGCTATTGGTAACACTGACTGCTGGAGTGGGCGGCAGTTTATTATCTATTGGATCTGCGGCAGGTGTTGCCTTAATGGGCCAGGCTCGTGGTAGCTACACTTTTTTCAGTCATTTGAAATGGACACCTGCAATCGCATTAGGGTATTTCGCCAGTATTTATGCACATTTGATATTAAACAGCTAATAATTTAAATGGTTATTAACAAACCACAGGTTAAAAAGGTTGTCGAAAAAGTAGGAGGGGCCTATGGCCGCGATAGCACTTGATCTTATTCTGGTCGCGGCCATAGGCCCCTCCTACCGATAAAATAATTCAGGAATTGACTGGTTTTTATAAACCTGTGGTTTGTATAGAGTCATGATAATTTATTAACTAAAGAAAATTATGCGTCATCTAAAAAAATTGTACGACAATAATTTAAACTGGGCTGAAAAGATAAAACAAACTAAGCCCAACTTTTTTTCAGATTTATCAAAGCAGCAATCACCCGATTATCTATGGATTGGTTGTTCGGATAGTCGAGTCGTTTCTGAACAACTGGTGGGACTACAGCCAGGTGAGTTATTTGTTCACCGAAATATTGCTAATGTCGTGGTACCCACTGACTTAAATTGTTTGTCTGTCATTCAATTTGCAGTTGAGGTATTAAAGATAAAACATATTATTGTATGTGGTCATTATGGCTGTGGCGGGGTTAAAGCTTCGATGGAGTCAGTAGAACATGGCTTAATTGACCAACTGGCTTTGTCATATTAAAAGTGTACATCAAAAAAATGAGAAGGAATTACTCGCGATTAGCGATAAAAATGATCGTCTAGACAGACTTTGTGAGCTTAATGTGATTGAACAGGTGAATAATATTAGTCACACCACAATTGTACAAAGAGCTTGGCGAAATAACAAAGAGCTAAGTGTTCATGGCTGTATCTATAACTTAGAAACAGGTCTACTTAAAGACTTAGATGTCCGGTATTCGGAAATAGACCATACCAATGAAATCTATCAGTTAAGAGAGACTAAGAAAGAAATTTATAAGCCTGCTTGATAGTGGGCCGAATCTGTTGTTAAGGTTATTTATACTTCACGCGGCCACGACTACGGATTTCTAACCGCTGAGTTTTTGCCGATAGCTGCGTTACTGAAACAGTTGCGTAGCCAGCTATGCGCCTGTTTCAGTGCCTTGCTACCGACAAAAACCAGCAGCTTATAAATTCCGCATCCGTGACCGCGCGAAGTATATATTTTGGGGCGCAGGCTTTAGCCTGCTCTTGAACTAAAGAATGCAGGTTAAAACCTGCGCCCCAAAAGACTGTTGCTAATGATAGGTTTTTGTTAAAGCTACAAATTTAACCCACCACCGCCTGCTTTAAGCATTAAAAAAGTGTTGCATTACTTGAAGAATAGTTATGAAAAATCCTTTGAAAGGTTACTGTAAGTTTGCATCCATATAATAGAACATACTGATATTACTTAATTTAAAGAATTTTATGCCTACATGTAACGAATTATTAAAAAAAAACAAGCAATGGTCTGCACAATTAAAGGAAAAGAATCCCTCTTTTTTTAAGCAATTATCTGAAAAACAAACGCCCGAGTTTCTATGGATTGGCTGCTCAGATAGCCGTGTTCCTGCTGAAATTATTGTCAATGCAAAACCAGGCGAAATGTTTATTCATAGAAACATTGCCAATCAGGTTATCCATACGGATTTTAATTGCCTCAGCGTCTTGCAGTACGCGGTTAGCGTGTTAGAAATTAAGCATATTATAGTCTGTGGTCATTATGGTTGTGGCGGCATCATGGCGGCATTAAATAAACAGCGTTCAGATCTCGTTATTACCAATAAATGGCTAATGCATATAAAAAACACCTATCGTCTGCATCAGCAAGAAATAGAGTCTTTGGCAACTGAAAGTGAACGAGGTGATCGATTAGTTGAATTGAATGTAATAGAGCAAATTCATGCTTTGTCACATACCTCCATAGTTCAGGAAGCTTGGAAAAACCATCAGCGTCCTACTTTGCATGGTTGGGTGTATGGCTTAAAAGATGGCCTAATAAATCCCTTAATCACTCTAGAACCAAATGATGCCATTAATCCAATTTTTCAGTATCAGGATATTAGCACTACATGATTTTTCTCTACTCGAATAATTCTAATTATAAAAAAGAGGCAATATATGATTCATAAACATATCGAGTATTATACAGAGCATTTAAAACAAGACATTCCTGCTGGTTTAGTGGTTTTTTTGGTGGCCTTGCCCTTATGTCTTGGTATTGCTTTAGCTTCTGGAGCCCCTCTCTTTGCCGGTTTAATTGCAGGAATAGTCGGTGGCATTTTTGTATCTTGGGCTAGTGGATCTCAACTCAGTGTATCTGGCCCCGCCGCTGGTTTAACCGTCATAGTGTTTAATGCTATTGAGCAATTAGGTAGTTATACTGGGTTTTTAGTCAGCGTAGTTTTGGCTGGCATTATACAAATAGTATTAGGATACTTCCGAGCTGGAGTTGTTGGTGCTTTTTTTCCATCATCCGTTATTAAAGGTATGTTGTCAGCTATTGGTTTGATTTTGATTATCAAGCAATTACCTCATGCAGTCGGCTATGATAAAAGTTTTCAAGGAGATGAAGGTTATATGAATGAAACAGCATCCAGTAGTTTTAATGAATTATTTGATGCTTTTAATTCTATTTCCCCAGGGAGCAGCTTAATTGCATTGGGTGCTTTATTAATCCTTATCTTATGGGAAATGCCGAGTATAAAAAAAAACAGCTTGTTAACGTTGATTCCTGGACCCTTACTTGCCGTGGCTTGGGGTATTGGCTTTAATGCAACTGCTTTACAATGGTTTCCAGAGTTTGCAGTTAGTGGTAATCATCTGGTTTCACTTTCGATAACAGCCAATCTGGGTGAGTTTGTTGACTTATTTATGTTGCCTGATTTTAGTTTTCTTAGCAATCCTCAAGTCTATGTCATAGCTGTCACATTAGCGATTATTGCCAGTTTGGAAACTTTACTCAGCGTGGAAGCGGTAGACAAACTTGATCCTTTGAAGCGGATTGCGCCTACTAACCGTGAATTAAAAGCTCAAGGCTTTGGCAATATTATCAGCGGACTTCTCGGAGGATTGCCAGTTACTGCTGTTATTGTACGCAGTTCGGCAAATATTAATTCGGGTGGGCGAACACGTATTTCCAGTTTTTTACATGGTATTTTACTGTTGCTCAGCATCCTGTTTTTTACTCAGCTACTCAATTTAATTCCTTTGGCTTGTTTAGCTGCTATTTTGTTACACATTGGTTATAAATTAGCCAAACCGCAATTATTTATTTCACTTTATCGCCAAGGTTGGGATCAATTTTTACCTTTTCTAATTACCATTATCGCAATTCTAACCACCGACTTATTACAAGGTGTTTTGATAGGGATTGGAATTGGCCTGTTTTTTATTATTAAAACTAACTATCACAAATCGATTTCCTTGCATCATGAAGAAGGTCATTACACCCTAACAATGCATAAAGACGTGTCTTTTTTGAATAAAGCCTTATTAAGACAAATGTTAAATGATATTGAAGAAAATAGTACCTTGCTTATCGATGCATCTAAAGCCAAGTTTATTGATTTTGATATTGAGGAAACACTGGAAAATTATCTAAAAACTGCGCCTGATGACAACATTACAGTTGAAGTCTACGGTTTTCCACAAGATCAATTAATACATTCCATAAATTTGACTACTCCCCAAATTCTACCTAAAAAATTAGTTGAACGACGATTTACTTCATGATCTGTAAAATTCTTGAGGCCAAAAATACATCATGAATATTTACAGAATAATACGAACAGTTTGGCCCTATGACAAAAGAAACGAATCCAACAGGTAAATACAGGTAAGAGTCAGCATAAAGTTTCTACTGCTATTTTTTAGCATTTTGATGTTTGATTTATTATTAGATTGCTTTCTGGGAGGTGTTCATATCCTTTTTGGAATTGTTCACCTCTTTATTGAATCAATTGAGTATATGATTGAAGTTTTACTCGAACGTATATTGCAAACCAATTCTCAGCAAAGCGACATAATCATCGTAAATAGTGCAATTTTCATTGTCTTGTTTGTAATTTATCGTTTATGCCTTGCCATATCATAGTGTTAAATATCTAAACAATTGAGTCACCTTATCTATCATTGTTGCACCGTTTTTAAAGAGCAATGAAAGGTGTAGTAGGAGTCTCTCTATCACTTGCAATACTCATAATACAAATACAGGTATAGATATTAATAAATACTTATAATAATAATTATTAATTTATATTTATACCTGTCATAAATTATAATAGCTGCTGAAATTATTGTAAAAAATAAAACTTATTAACACTCGTTAACAGACTGAGAGTATTTAATTTTTATTAAGGATAAAAGGACTATGTTGACTAAGATACTCATCGCTAATCGCGGTGAAATTGCCGTAAGAATCATCAGAGCCTGCCGTGAACTTGGCATCCGCTCTGTTGCTGTTTTTTCTGAGGCAGATCGCTACGCCATGCATGTTAAAAAAGCCGATGAAGCCTATTGCCTGGGTGAAGAGCCACTAACAGGTTATCTGAATCCACAATTGCTAGTTAATGTGGCAAAAATGGCTAATTGTGACGGCCTGCATCCTGGCTATGGTTTTCTATCTGAAAATGCCGATTTAGCCAAAGCCTGTACTGAGCAAGGCATTGTTTTTGTAGGCCCTGATGCCAGGGTGATTAGCCAAATGGGCGATAAAACTGAAGCCAGAAAAAGCATGATTGCTGCGGGTGTTCCTGTTACGCCAGGTAGTGAGGGCAATTTAACCGATCTGGATGATGCAATAGTTAAAGCCGCTGAAGTAGGCTACCCCATTATGTTAAAAGCCACTTCGGGTGGTGGTGGGCGTGGTATTCGTCGCTGTGATGATGATCAGCAACTGCGTCAAAATTACCCACGTGTTATTTCAGAAGCGACCAAGGCTTTTGGATGCGCCGATGTCTTTTTAGAAAAATGTATTGTTAATCCCCGTCATATTGAAGTACAAATTCTGGCTGATAACTTTGGTCATGCAATTCATCTGTATGAACGCGACTGTTCCATTCAACGTCGCAACCAAAAGCTAATTGAAATAGCCCCTTCCCCACAGTTAAGCCAACAACAAAGAGAAATGATTGGTGAACTGGCGGTCAAAGCGACAAAAGCCGTGGGTTATCAAAATGCGGGGACGGTCGAATTTTTACTGGACAGTGATGGTTCCTTTTACTTTATGGAAATGAATACCCGAGTTCAGGTAGAGCATACCATTACCGAAGAAATCACGGGTATTGATATCGTTCAAGAGCAACTGCTAATAGCATCAGGACTTCCCTTAAGCATCCAACAGGATGAGGTGCGTATAAACGGCTTTTCAATACAGTTTCGTATTAATGCCGAAGACCCTAAGAATGATTTTTTACCCAGCTTTGGTCGCATCAGTCGCTATTATGCACCTGGTGGACCAGGCGTGCGTACTGATGCGGCTGTTTATACAGGCTATACCCTGCCGCCTCATTACGATTCACTCTGTGCCAAACTAATCGTCTGGGCACGGGATTGGGATAGCTTGATTGCTCGTGCGCAACGGGCATTAGATGATATGCGTTTATTCGGTATTAAAACCACAATCCCCTATTATCAAGAAATATTGCAGTCAGAAGATTTTCAATGTGCGGGTTTCAACACCTCTTTTGTAGACTCACATCCTGAAATGACAGCCTATTCATTGAAACGCAGCCCAGAAGAACTCGCTACCGTCATCGCGGCTGCCATAGCGGTACACTCAGGTTTATAAAATATAAAAATATGAATATTCAAAACACTCAAACCAAGAAAGCTATCTATTTTACCGATGTGGTGCTACGTGATGGACATCAGTCATTAATTGCTACTCGTTTACGCACCGAAGACATGCTGCCCATTTGCGATAAGCTGGACATGGCTGGTTTTTGGTCATTGGAAGTATGGGGAGGCGCTACTTTTGACACCTGCGTCCGCTTCTTGAAAGAAGACCCTTGGCAACGTTTGCGCCAACTGCGCAAAGCCTTACCTAACACCCGTTTACAAATGTTATTACGTGGACAAAACCTGCTCGGTTACCGGCATTATGCGGATGACGTAGTGAATGCTTTTATCGACAAGAGTGCTGAAAATGGTATTGATGTGTTCCGGTTGTTCGATGCATTAAATGATGAGCGCAACCTTATAACAGCTGTTAATGCGGTTAAGCGTAACCAAAAACATGCCCAGGGAACCTTGTGTTACACCATTAGCCCTGTTCATAGTATAGATGGCTTTATTGAGCTGGCGTTAAAGCTGGAAGATATGGGTTGTGACAGTATCGCTATTAAAGATATGGCTGGATTATTAACACCTCACGCTACCGAACAGCTAGTCACTGGCCTGAAACAGCGTACCAATCTACCCTTGTTTCTGCATTCTCATGCCACCTCCGGCATGGCCTCCATGTGCCAGTTAAAAGCGGTGGAAGCGGGCTGTGATCATATTGATACGGTTATATCGGCTTTTGCTGGTGGTACCAGTCACCCACCTACCGAATCTATGGTTGTCGCTTTGCAGGATGCCGGTTTTCAGGTGGACCTTGACCTGGCTCTATTAAAAGAAATCGCTGATTACTTCAAGGAAGTCCGCAAAAAATACCTGCAGTTCGAAAGTGCTTATTCCGGCATCGATACTGATGTACTAACCAGTCATGTGCCTGGCGGCATGATGTCCAATCTAGCTCATCAGCTTAAAGAACAAGGTGCACTGGATCGCATCAACGAAGTTTTTCAGGAAATCCCCAGAGTCCGAAAAGATCTGGGCTACCCACCTCTGGTTACACCTACTTCACAAATTGTTGGCACCCAGGCAGTCGTTAATGTTGTCACTGGTGAGCGCTATAAAACCATCACTAATGAAGTCAAACGTTACTTACAAGGTGGCTATGGCAAAGCACCTGACCAAGTCAATCTTAACTTACGTGCCAAAGCAATTGGCAACGAGACCGTGATTGATGTGCGTCCAGCCGACCTGCTAAAAGCAGAAATGGACACTTTGCGTAAGCAAGCAGCTGAATTTGCCAAAACAGAAGAAGACGTATTGATTTATGCCATGTTCCCAGACATCGGGCAAACATTTTTAGAGCAGCGTCAGCAAGGGTCATTACAACCAGAAGCATTGCTACCGACTGATATAACGCCAACCAGCCAGGGACCCATCGCGACACAATTTAAAATCAGCCTGCATGGTGAAACCTACGATATTCATCTGACCGGAGCAGGACCTCAAGGTCAGCAGCAACGCAATCTGTATTTGACTGTTGATGGTGTTCCTGAAGAAATCATTTTACAACCATTAAATGAATTTTCTCAGCAAAGTACATCGGGGCGACCAGCTGCTATAGTACCTGGAGATATAACCTCTTCCATGCCAGGTAATGTCATTGAAGTATTAGTTAAAGAAAGTGATAAAGTAACCATAGGAACCCCCTTACTAGTTATTGAAGCGATGAAAATGGAAACGGAAATTAAAGCATCCATAACGGGAACTGTTGACTTTTTGTATATACAAAAAGGGGATAGAATCACTCCAGGGGAAACATTAATTCATATTAAAGAATAAAACCATGAAAACAACTAAGCCATCACCTCAATACGACTCCGACTTTGGCGTTTTATCTAATCTTCGCTATGACATCCCGGCTGGCGTGGCTGTATTTCTTGTCGCTGTCCCTTTATGTCTGGGTATTGCACTGGCTTCTGGAGCGCCACTGTTTGCAGGACTAATTGCCGGAATAATGGGGGGGGTTCTGGTTCCTTTTGTTAGCCGTTCTGCTTTAGGAGTTAGTGGGCCTGCCGCTGGCCTTGCGGTTATCGTGTTGACCGCGATTCAGGATCTCGGTTTTGAAACGTTTTTGCTAGCCCTTGTATTCGCAGGAATCTTTCAAGCAGGCTTAGGGTTTATCAAGGCTGGGGTTATTGGCTATTTTTTCCCTTCCTCGGTAATCACTGGCATGCTGTCTGGTATCGGTATTATCATATTTATCAAGCAGATACCGCATGCATGGGGTTACGATGGAGATTACGAAGGTGATCTGTCCTTTTTTCAGGACGATGGCTTTAATACATTCTCAGAACTATCTCATATGCTGAGTTATGTTTCATTTGGTGCGGTGCTTGTCGCAACTATCTCAATGATAATTCTTATACTATGGGAACAGTCCTTTATAAAAAACCAGAAATATCTGCGTTTACTGCCTGGATCATTAGTTGCAGTAGTTGCCAGCATATTGACTAGTCAATTATTACCCACATTTTATCCTGCGCTAGCGATATCTCCAGAACATCTGGTTAGTATCCCTGTTGCTCAAAGTAGTGCCGACCTATTAAATCAATTTACCTTTCCTGACTTCAACCAGATCAGCAACCCACAGGTTTATATTACAGCTTTAACGTTAGCTTTAGTTGCCAGTCTGGAAACCTTACTTTGTGTCGAAGCAGCTGACAAACTGGATGCTTATAAAAGAGTAACACCCACTAATCGGGAACTGATTGCCCAAGGTCTTGCCAACTGCGCATCTGGACTAGTTGGCGGTCTGCCTGTGACTCAAGTGATCGTACGGAGTTCAGCTAATATTCAATCCGGCGCAAAAACTAAAGCTGCGGCATTTGTTCATGGCCTGTTGTTACTGGTCAGTGTCATACTAATCCCAACCGTACTTAACCTGATTCCACTGGCCTGTCTGGCAGCTATTCTATTTGTGGTGGGGTACAAACTTGCCAAGCCTGAACTGTTTATAAAAATGTACCGAACTGGCATGTACCATTTTATTCCCTTTATTGCAACCATATTGGGTCTGGTATTCACTAACCTATTGCTTGGTATTGCTATCGGCTTGGTAATTGCTCTGCTCTGTGTGTTGCTGGAAAATTATAAAGTTGCCGGATATTACCATGAGGAACATGAAGACAAAACCACTATCATCCGTTTGTCGGAACAGGTGAGTTTCCTAAATAAAGCAAATGTTCTACAAACTCTGGATCAATTACCCAACCATTCTAAAGTCGTTATTGATGCCTCTGATTCAAGATACATTGATTACGATGTCTACGAAATCATTATCAATTTTAAGGAGGAAGCTAAACGTAAAGATATCCAGTTAGATATTATTAACCTTAATGGATATGGAAGGATAGAACTTGCTAGCAAAACAGTATTGGCTAATAATTAACATAATTAAATTTGGAGAAAACAAAGCATGAGAACATTAGACAAACAAGCTCAGCAAGCATTGACACCTGCCAGTGCTTTGGAAATTTTGCAACACGGCAACGACCGCTTCGTTAATAACTTAAAAGCCAACCGAGATCTACTGCAACAAGCCAATGCAACTGTTTCTGGACAATTTCCCTTTGCTATCATACTTAGTTGTATTGATTCTCGCACTTCGGTTGAACTTATCTTTGATCAAGGACTAGGTGATGTTTTTAGTGTTAGGGTTGCTGGCAATATCATCAACGACGATATTCTAGGTAGCATGGAGTTTGCTTGTAAACTGGCAGGATCCAAGTTGATTGTTGTCTTAGGGCATAGCCATTGTGGCGCAATAAAAGGTGCTTGTAATGACGTGCAGTTAGAACATTTGACTGGACTACTGGATAAAATAAAACCAACCGTCACGTCGGTGCGTAACGAAGAAAACCAATTAGAAGGTGATGATCTGGTACAACGGGTAGCCGAATCCAATGTGCAAGCAACTGTTGAACAAATCATGCAAAAAAGCAAGGTGCTTAAGGAAATGATAGACAATGGCGAAATCGGTATTGCTGGGGGGATGTATGATATTAAAAGTGGGCATGTTGAATTCTTCCCAGGTACTGGAACCTCAAAATATTAATACCCATTAACAATGATAAAACCAACTATCAATATTCTATTATTTAACACATTTTTATTATTACCACTTTCAGCATTCAGTGCCGAGAGCAGTGTTGCCACATTGGATCTGACTACTCATTTTTCTGGCTACCTTGTTTTAGTGATTTTTTTTATCGCATATACTCTAGTAGTCTTTGAAGAAAAATTACATTTACAAAAATCCAAGCCTGTATTAGTAGCTGCTGGGATTATCTGGGCGATTATTGCTTATACCTATAAGACCCATAATTTAAGTACCTTAGCTAGGCAGGCTCTTGAGCATAATTTTCTTGAATACACTGAATTGTTCTTTTTTCTATTGGTCGCCATGACCTACATCAGTGCTATGGTAGAACGTAATGTATTTCAAGTGCTACATCATAAAATGGTATCCAGAAACTTCAGTTATCGACAACTTTTCTGGATTACAGGTTGCGCGGCATTTTTTATATCTCCTATTGCCGATAATCTGACTACTGCCTTAATTTTAGCAACCGTGGTTTTGAGTGTTGGTGCTTCAAAACCAGAATTTGTCGCTATTGCCTGCGTCAACATTGTTGTTGCTGCCAATGCAGGTGGAGCTTTTAGTCCTTTTGGAGACATTACCACACTAATGGTATGGCAAAAAGGCATTTTAGACTTCGCCACCTTTTTTAAATTGTTTATTCCTGCCGTGATTAATTTTGTTATACCCGCCACTATAATGCATTTCTATTTACCTAAAGAATGTCCGGCGGCATTACCAGAAGAAGCAAATGTAACAGTTCGTCATGGAGGACTGGTCATTGTTATATTGTTTTTGGCGACGATTAGCACCTCAATTTTCTTTCACCAATTTTTACATCTGCCTCCTGCTATTGGTATGTTAATGGGGCTTGGTTATTTAAAAATGTTTGGCTATTACTTGCGTATCAAGTTCAAACGTGAAGAATCTTCTTTTGATATTATTCCTGGCTCAGAGAGTGTCGGCAGCAGCTTCGATGTGTTCAGCCACATTGCAAAATCTGAGTGGGATACTTTATTTTTCTTTTATGGCATTGTTATGGCCGTCGGTGGGCTAGGGTTTATGGGGTACTTAACTCTCGTTTCAGAATTTATGTATATTGATTTGGGACCAACAACAGCCAATATACTAGTGGGAATTCTATCAGCCATCATTGATAATATTCCTGTGATGTTTGCGGTATTATCAATGCATCCAGAAATGTCAGAAAGCCAATGGCTACTAGTAACACTAACAGCAGGAACGGGGGGTAGTTTATTGTCCATAGGTTCTGCTGCAGGGGTTGCTCTGATGGGACAAGCAAGAGGGTTTTATACTTTTTCCAGCCATTTAAAATGGATGCCAGCCATCGCATTGGGCTATTTCGCCAGTATTTATGCTCATTTAATAATAAACGGTTGAATCATGGTGTTAAAAACCGTTTCAGGGAAAGCTCTTTTTAGTCAGTCATCCAGTCTCATCTGTTACGTACAGAATCATTTTTAATTTATCATGTCCTCCATAATCTAACTGGATAGAAACTTCTGGGAAGTTAAGCCTAATTGCCTTAGCTTCACTCCTATCTGAAAGTGAAGTTTTCATAAAATACTTCTGACATGACGTGTGAGGAAGTTTTCGACTATCAATTTGGTAAAATACACAGTTTATTATAATATAGTGATTTACTAATTAAAGTGTTCTATAATTCATCTCTTTCTAAGCTCCCTTTAGTATTAAAATGAATTTCAGCAGTCCATTTCTTTAGCTAAATAGTTTATCTATCAAATAAACCAAATATTTTGACTTACCACTCTAAAACCCGATTACTTTTTCTAACCTGCTATTTAATTATATCCTCAGCAGCTAATGCTGAATGGTCTATTGGCGGAGATTTTAGTACATACTATACTGATGATGTTGCGCTATTTTCAGCAACACGTCGCTTTTCACTTGAGCAGGACCCTACTCAGCCAATGGTTGACGAACCAGAACAGGGAAGCGATTTTGTCTACGAACCGCATGCCTACACAAAATGGCTAACGGAGAATCAGCTTGGGGCTTTTCAAGTAGCTGTTGATGCAGGTGTTTATATATTTCAACAGAACTCTGCTTATACTCATGGCTTTTTTCAAATAGAGGTAGGACAGGCATTAACCGAACAGACCAAATTAGAATTTTTTTATGATTATATACCCGATCAATTTATCGGCTCAAAAGCACTGGTTTCAAATCAACATGCACATACAGAGCATGAAGAAGTAAAAGAAAAACTAGATAGTCATGTTTGGTCTCTTCATCTGGAACACGAGTTGACTGAACACTTTATGCTAAGAGGTTTGGCTAGATATGGAATAAGAAATTATGACGAGCCTTTTGCATACCGTGATATTCAATTTTTTACAGTAGGTTCACACCTAGAGTGGGTGATATCTCCAGATATTGAGTTTTTAGTAGGATATCATTATGAAAGAGGTTATACCGATCAAGCTAAAACCGAGCGCTATAATGATGATATTGGCTATATCAATCACTATGCATCTGCAGAACTAATTTTTCATCTGATGCCTAAATTAAAGATGAAAGTGGGAGTGGATTTTGAGCATAATGATTTTACCAGCCCCCATACATCTGATATACACTTTAACGGCAGTGAGAATGTATATCAGGGTGAGTTGGAATTGTTATATGAACTAACCCATACTATGATGTTGAAAGCTGGCTGGCAACATGGAAAGAGGAAATTTAATTATGAGTCATACTGGGTTGATAATAATAACGCATGGATCGGGGCTGAATTTCATTTTTAAAACCACTTTACTGCTGTCACATTCTAGCCATCCTGCTGCGCAACAAAATGTTCATTAAGAAAGCGGTTACATAGGTCAGCAACTTGCTCTTGCTGATTTAAAATAAAATCAATGAATGCAGATGCAATAGGTGATAACTTTTTGGTTCTATGATGAACCACATACCAATTTCTTAGCAAAGGAAAATGCTGAACATCCAACTCTACCAGACATTTTGTTGCCAGCTCCAAAGTAACACTATGCCGAGAAACTGCGGATAGACCTAAACCAGCCATTACAGCTTGCTTAATAGTTTCTGTACTTCCCAGTACCATGCTAGAAGACAATTTTATGTTGTTGGAATGAAGAAAACTTTCCAAAGCAGTACGAGTGCCAGAGCCTGGTTCTCGAAAAATAAATGCCTGTTCCGGTAAATCAATTAACGAAATATTCTTTTGCTGCGCCAATGGATGTGATGGATTGGCAATAATAACAATCGGATTATCTACAAAGGGGTGGCGAGTTAACCTCATAGATTCTGGAACCAGACTCATAATGACCAAATCATCATCATTATCTTTTAATCGCTGAATAATTTGCTTCCGGTTAACAACTTCCAATTGAATATTGACCTTTGGATAGAGCTTTTGAAATGCGCCCAACAAATGTGGCGTAAAATATTTAGCACTAGTTACCACGGCTAGACTAAACTCACCCTCCAATCCTCCTTTCATTGCGCTTAATTTCATATTCATGCTGTCTATCCGCTCAAATAAATCAATACAAAAAAAGTCAAGCTCTTGCCCAGCAGGCGTCAAAAAGAGTTTTTTACCTATTTTTTCCAGTAACGGTAAACCTAGACTATCTTCCAGCTGTTTAATTTGAATACTTACGGCTGGCTGTGTTAAATGTAACTTATTAGCCGTCTTTGTGTAATTCATTGATAAGGCAAGTTGCTGAAAGATTCTTAATTGGTGTAGGGTTGCTCGCATTGTGACCACCTATAAATATTTATATATGCAGATCATTATATATATTTATTATTATAAATCCATTGGATTAGTTATGATAATCGTCATGCTAACGATCACCGAATCTATCCAGTGTATACACAAAGCGACGTGGTCATAATACCAACAGAAACTGCATACGACCTTACTGTTGATGGCTCAAAATCACCAGCTGAAAAACGATTATTTGACAACCACTTTCAACCAATAGTGTTGAATTTCCCATGATGCTTTACCATCAGCTATGCCAATTTGACACAACTTCAGCTGGTGATTCACGCTCTAAACTAAGCCGTAAATAAAATGAAATTTTTTAAAACAACAATATCTCACCTTCAAGACGATATTTTTGGTGGATTAACGGCTGGATTCGTTGCGTTACCTTTAGCTCTAGCCTTTGGTGTTCAATCAGGCATGGGAGCAATCGCTGGCTTATATAGTGCAATAGCACTCGGAATAATGGCAGCATGGTTTGGTGGAACACCTACTTTGATTAGTGGTCCAACAGCCTTGGTGACCGTAGTTTCTGCCGTTATCATTGCTACTGCAATTAATACTAGCGAGAGCATGGATGATGCCATGGGAACCATTGTTGCAACATTTTTGTTAGCAGGTGTTTTTCAGTTATTTTTAGGGTTAATAAAAGCAGGTCATTATATTCATTACATTCCCTATCCTGTCATTTCCGGTTTTATCAGTGGTATCGGAGTACTTCTTATTTTACTTCAGCTTTTTCCATTTCTAGGCCACACTTCGCCCCAAAATATTTCTGATATTTTTGCAGAGCTTCCAGGCATTTTAAATCAGATTAATTACGCAGCGGTTGGGCTTGCAGGTTCAACCATTGCAATCATTTATTTATTCCCTAAAATCAGCAAGATCATACCCAGTTCATTTGCGGCTCTTATCCTGCTAACAATTACGTCAACACTCTTGGGACTGGATGTCACAATTATTAGCGATATTCACATAGACTTACCTCAGTTCAAAATTAATACTTTCAAGTCACTTAACTGGTTCGATTTATCCACAATTATTTTACCCGCTATGACAATTGCGGTACTAGGAGCAATAGATTCTTTATTAACGTCTGTCGTTATTGATAAAAAAACTAAAACCAAGCACAACAGTAATAGAGAAATGATAGGGCAAGGGCTCGGTAATATGCTTTCTGCTGCTATTGGCGGTATTCCTGGTGCAGGCGCAACTATGCGTAGCATGAACAATATCAATGCAGGTGGAAAAACCAGTTTATCTGGTGTTATCCACAGTATTTTATTACTGACGCTCCTGTTTTTTGCGGGTAATTATGCTGCATATATACCTTTACCCGTTTTGGCAGGTATTCTGATTACAGTCGGAATAGACATCATTAATTACAAAGAAATCAAATGTTTTATTCATGCACCTAGAACCGATGCAGTTATTATGCTTATCATATTAGGTCTAACAGTCTTTATCGACCTATTTCAAGCGGTTGCTATTGGAGTCGTTATGGCCGTAATTTTATTTATGAAAAAGATCAGCTTGATAATGGAAGGCAAAACAGTAGAACCTTATCCCAAAGACTTTATTGATGAAAAAGCATGGGAAGATGAAGGAAACCTTCCAGAAGAAATACAAAAAAAAGTTTTCATTAAACATTTTGATAATACAATTTTTTTAGAATTTGCCAACAAATTTCATACCATGACTAAATCACTTCCTGAAGTGAGAATTGTCATTATGCGCATGAAAAGAGTTTCATATCTTGATCAAACTGGAATCATTGCTATAAAAGAGGCTATTACAGTCTTACAAGACAATAATATATTGCTGGTGATTACAGAAATACAGCACCAACCTTTGGATATGCTAAAAAAATCACGAATAATCCCCTACTTGATTCCCCAAGAAAATTTATATGTAGATTTTCAACATGCAATCCAAACAGTGAAAGCTAGCAATATTGCCACTCTTGCCTCTGACACAAAGCTAGATAAATCTTTTTCTATTGAATCAATTACTATACAGAACACCTAATGGTTACTACAAGATAACGGTGACATGTACTTCACGCGGCCACGACTACGGATTTCTAATCGCTGAGTTGTTGCCGATAGTTGCGTTACTGAAACAGTTGCGTAGCCAGCTATGCGCACTGTTTCAGTGCCTTGCTACCGACAAAAATCAGCAGCTTATAAATTCCTCATCTGTGACAGGGCGAAGTATAGCCATAAAATAAGCAACTTACATCAAATACCCCCCAGACAGTTGTAATCCCTCAAAAAATTCTGAAATGTTGTTAAAAACAACAAAAAATCACGACTGTAATATTTCTGTAATATTTTCGTCATATAATCCTGCCAAGTTTTCAATAAATTTTCTTTTTACACAACTTTATGATCAAATTTATGAATTTTAACAAAACAAGCAAAATTTTAGCTTTGGGAGCAGCTGCATCGTTAAGCAGCATGTCTGTACAAGCTGCCGACAAAGAATTACTGGATATTCTGTTACAAAATGGTTCAATTAATCAGTCTCAATATAGCAACCTCCTTGAGAAGGAAAATATTAGCAAAAAAGATGTTAACGATATTAACGCTAAACTTGACAAAAAAGATGTTAACGATATTAACGTTAAACTTGACAAAAAAGGCCTGCAATTTGAAACAGCAGACAAAGAATTCAAGTTGAAAATTGGTGCTCGCTTACATGCTGATGCGTCTTTCCATAGCGGTGACAATAAAATTAATGGTGCCTCTGCAACTAATGGTACGGAGATCCGTCGTGCCCGTATTTATTTAAAAGGCGTTATGTGGAATGACTTTAAATACATATCTGAATTTGATTTTGCTGATAACGATGTAGCTGTTAAAGATTTATTTGTAACCTATACGGGCCTTGATTGGCTGGATATTACTGTGGGTCATACAAAACAAAATATCAGCATGGAGTTACAAGAAAGTTCAAATGATATTATGTTTACTGAACGTTCTTTAGTTAATACCATCACTGGTGCTGCATTTGATCGAGCTATTGGCTTACACCTTAAATCATCAGGAAAAGACTGGTCAGCACAAATTGGTGCTTATGGTGAATCTGTTGGTGCAAGTAAAGTTAAAGGTGATGAAGGTTGGGGAATGTCATCACGGGTAACTTACGCACCAATCAACACTAAAAACCAGGTTATCCATTTAGGTGCATACGGTGGTTTTAGGGAAACGAGTGATAATAACGATATATTAAATGCTGGAAAAGGCACTCGACTCAGTTATGAAACGACTCATATGTCTAATTTGAAATTAACCGATACAGGCGAAATTAGCGGATCTGAGAATTTATCTATAGCTGGTTTTGAGGCAGCTTACATGCAAGGGCCTTTCTCAGTTCAAGGTGAATATGCCTACTCGTGGTTATCACGTGATATGGCGCCTAGTGTAGACTTCAACGCTTTCTATGTACAAACGGGTTGGACATTAACGGGGGAATCGCGTTCTTATAAAGGCTCTGATGGTGAGTTTAAACGTCTAAAACCAGCCAAAGACTTTAGCTTAAAAAGTAATGGTGGCTGGGGTGCATTGGAATTAGCCGCTCGTTATGATCAAGCCGATATGACGTCAGGATCTGTGGATGGTGGTAGCGAAAAGGCTGTTACTGTTGCCTTAAACTGGTATTTAAATCAGAATGTTCGCTTAATGGCTGATTACCGCAGAGCATTTGATGTTGATAGTCGCTCTGGTTTAGCAACTGAAAATGCAGGAGACCTTGAAGAAATAGATACCTTTTCTCTTCGTGGACAATGGGCATTCTAACTTGAACTGAAAATTGTTCAGCAAGACTAAAAAGGCCGGCTCTATGTTGGCCTTTTTTAAAGATTGAAGTCTATAGTACCCCCAAATAATCAAGACAACTATTTCAGTTTTCTTATTCCTAATAATCTATGCTGCCACCTCGTGATTATTATTGAGTAAACAACTTTCTTGATAAGCATTTATTGGTTTTTTATAGTCTAGTGTTTCGTAAAATCGTTTGTGATTATAAAAATAGTCATCTACGTCTTTTTGTAATGTAGTGATTGAATCATATTCGTTTAAATAATATGCGTTCACATTTTGCACTTCGCCAAAACCGTTCAATACCCCGTAATACTCTCTTTAGTTCGAGCATTTTTAGAGTTTTCGCTAGTTTCCTTTTTACCCTTGCCATTACTCCCTGGGTGCCCAAGCGCTGATTCGTCTTTTTCTGTTTGAGATGAAGGTTTACTCGAATTCTGGTTATCTTTTTGGTACTTCTTTCCGGAAAGATGGAAAGTATCAGTTCAATAATCATGAACATGCTGCTCATCAGTATCTTGTTTTCGCTATTGATTTTCCCATCAGCACATAACTGTTCGAAATCATCCTTTAGCCGGCTGACTTTATTTCTAACTGTGCTTTTATCTAGCTTCGCCATTAACTTAGGGTGGGGTGATCTTGGAATAAACCTATCATATCATTGGTTTTTTCGACCTCTCTATGTCGCTTGAGTTGAACAAAAACCAACTCTTCGATAGTGAAAGCTATCAGACGATTTAATTAGCTTGAGTCACGTGCTTTTAACATGCTTAATGAATGAATTTTACATCCTCCTAGAAAACTTTGTTTTTCCACTCAAAAATCTGTCAAGTGTTTTTTGTTTTTATTAGGTGGGTAGATACACATTAAGTTTTATTACCTCTAGTAAATCAGAAAAATAAATTTTAAATTTTCTTGAATAAAAGATAGTGATTCAATATCATGTGGTCAAATTCCCATGTGTAATTTGTCCGCTAGGTTTCTTTTAGCTAGATATGAAACTGATAGGGCTAGTCAATACAGTAGTAAAGCACAGTAGTAAAACATTTTAGAGATCTAAACTATTAAGTCTCTTTATCTATGAAACTTATTATCGCAATGATAAAACCGTTTAAGCTAAAAGAAGTACGTTCTGTTCTGACTGAAATTGGTGTCAATTGTATGGCATCAACTGATGTTAAAGGCTTTGGTCGACAAAAAGGTCATAAGGAACTTTATCGTGGTGCAGAATATATTGTGGATTTTTTGCCCAAAACCAGACTGGAAGTTGTTGTTGCAGAAGACAGGCTTGATGAAATCATTGAAGTAATTGTTAATACAGCAGCGACAGGGAAGATTGGCGATGGAAAAGTATTTGTTGTGAATCAAGAACAAGTCATTCGAATAAGAACCGGAGAAACTGGTGAGGAAGCAATATAAAAAATAAGAGATGAGATTAAATCAAATATTGATTCAATATTTGATTGACAAAAGCTATTGTTTTTAATTATAGTTATTATCGAATCGATATTAATAGTATCTGGACATCTATCTTATCGTTATTCCTACATAAAAATATTAATCCAACTTATAAAAACTATAAAGGAAATGACAATGACTGAAGAGCTTAAAGAGAAAGATTATTCTGTCCTATATATTGGACTCACAGCTGCTGTGCTAGTTGGCGTGTTGCTGGCTGTAAAAAGTAGTGAAACTGATAAGTTTGCTCCCATTAAGGCGCAGTTAGTTGAAGAGCGTAACCTTATGGATATTCGAGTTGTAAAACATGACTATGAATAATTTTAACTAAAAATATATTTAAAGCAATCAATGTGGAGAAAACCTATGAAAATTAATTTGGTTGGTGTGTTGCTGGTATTATCATTTTTTTCCAGTCCTTCATTTTCAACAGAGTATATATACAGGGACTTAATGGCTAACACCGTCCCTTCTGTTAAATGCGATTTACCGAGCAATGCAGAAAAATCAGCTCAAAGACCTTATAAAATAAAAAAACTGACTAAAAAGTTTTGTCAAACACAAGGTTATGGCTGGGGAGTGGAAGAGATTACGGGTACGGGTACCGTTACTTGTAATGAATGTACAGATACCAACGGCTTACAAAAATGCTATCTAAAAGATGTTACTGTGACATGTAAACGTATTAAACCAGGCTCTGTGGGTATGCTCCCAGGTAAAGGATAGAAAGTAACTAAAAACAGATCTCCATAATTATGGAGATCTGAGTCCGCTTTTTACATAGCTACTATTAGCTCATATTATTCTGCTTTTGAATTCACAATAAAATTAGCATCATAAACTCCCTCACCTTCTTTTTCTTTCAGCAGCATTACGGTTATTGAAGTAAAAGTGTTAGTGTCGATTGGTTGTTTATTAAACCTACCACGACCATAAACATGAGCATTTCCAACGTCAAGTTCGGTTTCTTTAAGATCTTTTTCAGGCTTGCTCTGTATTATCTTGAAAAATGAATAATTTTCTTTAATTGTAATTTGTGCAGCCTTCTTCAAAACATAGTTATTTCTGGTTTCTGCGTCTGTATGGGCATTACCTGTAAATTCAATTTTCCAAACATCATTTTTCAATTTTTCTTGATAAAAACCTCGCTCTCCTGTCAAATGAGATTTTTCAGTATCATATGTAGTCGCACAACCTGGCATCATTATGATCGCAACCACTAACCCAATAAAAATATTTTTTTTCATCATTGTCTCCATTATAATTTGTCTAAATTTACACGCAGTCTATAACTGCATCTTTATTTGGCTTTTATTTTATAAAGTGCTCCTCGTTTCTTAAAGCATTTCTTACTACTCGATGTTCCAGTTTTTTAACTTGAATTCAGGAATCATTGAAAACTAGAGGGGTAAAACCAATTAGCCGTAGCACCATATCATGTACGTTGAACTTTGTAGCCTTGATGCAACGAAGTGGAATCAAGGTTTATACTTAAAATCCCTTGATTACGCGCAGCTTCATCAAGGCTACATTCCTTAATGACATGAGGTATTGCCCCATGAATAGAGTCTCTGTAGAAAACAACGCTCTCTAATCACCCCGTTTTTCTACACTTCACAAAAGCAACAATTAAAAACTGGAACATCGAGTACTACATAGTACCGCATGTTTAAACTGCAATAAACCACAAGACTCACTAAAATATTCCAATTGTTGCAATACTTTTGCTCTATTTTTAATAAGCCTGAATTGACTGACATATCCTGCGATTTGTGCAACAAGATAATCGAGAATATCAAAAATCACCATGGCATTAGAGCAATACCCCAGTTTTTGATGTCTAACGATAATACTTAATTTAATGGATTTAGTTTTTTCATGTTGTTACCTATTTCCTAAATGAAATATTCCGATAATATTTGGTTAGATGGAAATCTAATTAGGTTTCGCAATCTTCTAGCTTATTGGTAGCATGAACCCTGATCATTGATTTGCATTCTTAACTCAGCAGTGGCTTCTATGCTATGACAAAAAATACAATTCTCCCGAGTAATTATCGCCTGTTCTTCACCAATGCTTTCTAACCGTAGCTGTGCATAAGCTTATTCAAAAAAAGTCGGTGGCAAGCCAGCGACTGAAGATTAACGTTCTTAAAGTTAGATTTTACTTCCATGTTAGAATATCTCTATAGGGAATTTCCTTTGAATTCCAATGGAAAAAGAGGCATGATCAATCTCTGTAGTTTTGATTCGCTATTTCTTTGTAGCTTATGTCCCTCCCTGCAAGCATAGGTATCTACACAAGCTTTATTAAATAATAATATTCTGGAGTTTGTGTTCTTAAACCCTCGCCCCAAGTGGGGAGAGGGTTTGGGTCGACTGCATGGAGGCAGGAGGTAGAGCAATGCAGGAGCAATTGCCGAGAGGGGAATAAAAACGCTCTTCTGCAACCGTTCTTTGCTCTATAATTTAAAGAGAAAAAGAATAATGAGGAAGAAAGTTTTTTTCTCCCCCTCATCCAAGCCTTCTCCCCTGTGTGGGAGAAGGAGCTAAGAGCTAAAGCCCTAATTTTATAGGCCAAATAGTTGCAGAAAATACTTGTGTAGATACCTATGCCCTGCAAGGTGCAACTTAAGAAATAATTCTTTAATGGTTTTTGCTGCTCTAATGGAACTCGTCTATCTATGTTAGAAATTGATATTTTTGAAATTGTTGAATGTATGGCTGCATTAATTCGCTCTGAAGAACGAAAAAAATGTACTGAGCTTAGGCTGCAATTAATGCATTTTGAAGTATTGAATTATCTATCTCATTCAAATAAGTACACTGATACACCAGCGGCTACAGCATCTTATTTTGGTATGACACGAGGCACAGTTTCTCAATCTTTAATTGTTCTTGAGAAAAAAGGCTATTTAGAAAAAAGTCAGGATAAAAATGACAAACGTGTTGTCCACGTTAAGTTACTTCCTTCAGGTCTGGCTCTTTTAAAAAAAGCTCGCAGAACAGAATTATTCAAAAAAGCAATGTTATTACTCAAAGAAGCTAGCTCTGTAACTGTTCAACTTGATGTTTTTCTTGATGTACTGAATGCATTACAAAAGGCAACTCAACCACAATCGTTTAAGTCTGAACAAATACAAAAAATTGATATCATGAAAAACCCAACTGTTTTCGATTTAATTGAATACATGGCTGCGCTCATTCGTTCAGAGGAAAGGAGGCGATGTACTGAGCTTAAATTACAGCTAGTTCATTTTCAAGTTTTAGAGTACTTATCTCTTTGTAATAAATACAGCGATACACCTGCTGCAATTACAAACTATTTGGGTATGACTCGTGGCACCGTTTCCCAAACGTTGATTTTGTTAGAGAAAAAAGAGCTCATTGAAAAAAGACAAGATCAAATTGATAAGCGAGTCTTTCATATCCAGTTACTTAAAAAAGGGTTTAGTATCTATCATAAAGCAAAGCCGACAGATTTGTTTGAGAAAGCCGCCAGAATTCTAGAAAAAAATGCATCAATAACTGGTGGAGAAGCATTATTTATTGAAGCCCTAACAGCTATACAAAAAGCCAACAATTCACACTCATTTGGTATTTGTAGAACTTGTAAAAACTTTACTAAAACATCGCTAGGCTTCTTTTGTGAGCTCACTAAAGAACAACTAAGCAAAAGTGATAGTGAGAAAACATGTCAGGAACATGTGCCTATATGATCGTCTAATGTCAGAAAAATCTGTCTATAAACTATTGAATAATATATCCAGAGAACTTGGTAATGTAGTTATCACTATTGGTGCTTCAACAGGTGGGACAAGAGCATTAGAATATATTTTATTAAAACATGCTGATAATTAATATTATGTTGAAATAAAAGATGGGCCTTTGGTTAATTATTATAAATCTTCAGTTGATGTTTTATTTCATTCTACTGCACAAGCAGCAAGTAAAAATGTGATAGCAATTATTCTAACAGGCATGGGAAAGGCTGGAGTAAAAGGAATAAAAGAATTTCATGATGTAGGAGCTTTAACTATTGCACAAAATGAGGTCTCTTGTGTTATTTACAGCATGCCTAGAAACGCAGTTGAATTCGGCGTTAACTTTCACATCTTATTAAATCCTCAGTCCTAAAGCCTTCTGATAGCTCTACATTTCATTTCCTTTACCCTTCACCTATTTAAATTTTCAGCTATTTCCTTCAGTTTAGGTGTTTTTAAATTAGCTTGCTCTGCATGAATTAACGCACGTTTCAAACGTGATAATGCACTACGTCCAAGACAATACCTGTGGGGGCAGTCTTCAATACCTTCCACCATACCGTTAATTATTTTTTCATGCGAAAATGTTTGTCCTGTTAATGATTCTTGTATAAGAATTACTTCTTCAGCAATTTCTCTGGCTAATGATTGATGTTGTAGCCATAAATTACCTACAGTACAATTATTAACTAGGCCTGCAATGTTTACCGTGAATATATAAACAGCCTTTCTAACCAGTTCATATAAAATATCTTGTTCACGTTCTAATATCGGTGCAGGCACGTCGACGGCGTGTAGTGCATTAGATATTATTTCAGCATTAGGCCCAAAACTAGGAGATTGAAGAATATTTGTTAGCTCTAACTCTTTTTTCTTTTCAAACCAGACAACGGTGATAGTAGGGTTTTTAATATGATGGGCTTGCCAATCTCTTGGTATTAACTCATTTTGGACCAGCCCTACTCTATCACGCCAAGGTTTCGGCAACTGTTCCAATAGAGAGCCAAGTTTATTTTCTTGTACTGTAAGTAAAACTAATTTAGGTGATGGTATTTTTTCGCATTCTCGGGTTAAACTCATGGCTCGAGTAATAGGGTACACTGGATATCCACTATGGAGAAACCCACGAGCGAAAACAGTTGCCAGCTCTCCAATACCGATAATTACAATAGGTTCTTTCATACGTTATATTTTTTAGTTTTAATCGCTTTACTTATTAAATAATCCAATTTACTCGGTTGAGTAGCCTAAAGAGGAATGATTGAGAACTATCCTTATAGAGGTATTTATAAATGATGGCTTATTATTTCTACAACCGTAAAATGGATATTCAACTTAAATTAACAAAAATACTATATAATCAATGTGTTACATTTTTGTTGCTTAGAGGGAACGTTTTAGTATTGAGTTTTTAAGGTAATAGATTCATTAACCTTGGTTGCACCTTTTGGGTGATGAACCGTTTTTTAAAAAACGGTTCAACTTTGTAAGGCATGTTGAATAAGTGCTGTTCCAACGCCAACAAATCCGATAAATGGGGTAACAAAGTGGATAGCTGTTTTTTTCAGAATTGTTTATCCAAAAAATCAGGGTCAAAGGCTGCAACAACTAAAAAACACTGAGGTTTGTAAAGCCACCGTTGGCAACACACCAACATATAAAAATGGGTGATTCCTCTCCAGAACCATAAAAACAAAGGTACCATAAGCGCAAAAACAGCATAGGCCTGGGTCATGGTTTTATAATCGACTAGAAAATTTTCATCGATGCCTTGAATGGGAAACCAGCGAGCAAATGGCATGAGCCATACATGAAACTGTACCGATTAATACAATTTCCATAATTTTCCTTAGGAGCGAGAATTTAATAATACCCGAAAGTATGGCGCAGGATTTTGACTTCACAGGCGTGCTAGGGAAACAGGCGCATAGCAAGCTACGTAACTGTTTTTCTAGTGCGCCTGTGGAGTTAAAAGACCAGTCA
>Ga0105353_1000097_pt1 | contig 53062 bp, 43 predicted proteins | sample EN1Hudsemesocosm_2_FD_83657 | JGI IMG/M metagenome (GOLD analysis project Ga0105353, IMG submission 83657) | Methane-oxidizing microbial communities from mesocosms in the Hudson Canyon - EN10B Hudson Canyon | ecosystem: Environmental > Aquatic > Marine > Cold seeps | place: Hudson Canyon...
ACTGCTTTGCCCTATGCTGAATCTGTCGAAGATATTGAAGCTTTATTACCTTGGAATATTAAAAAGACAGAGCCTGCCAAATAAGCAAGTACGTGCTTCAATGAGCGCTTACGTTACAACAACTCTAACCCCGTTTTCTAACACTGCTTTTTCAACTGAATATACATACAGAGACTTAATGACAAATACATTACCTTCAATAAAATGCAAAACATCTGACAAAGCAAAAAATTCAGCAACAAAACCTGATAGGCTAAAAAGCTTTGCCAAACTCAAGGTTATGGCTGGGGCGTAGAAGAAGTAAAAAATGAGGGAAAGGTTGTTTGCAATGAATGTTCTGATGATAATTCATTGCAACAATGTTTTGTGGAAGATATGGTTGTCACGTGCAGATTAATTAGGCCAGGTTCTGTAGGCATACTTCCTGGAAAAGGCTAGTTTCAATAAAGCTATTTTACAATGGCTTCTTTTTTTGTAGAATAGCTTTATCGTAATAGATTCAATTAATTAGATATGTAAACCGACTCGACAGATAACATTTTACTATAAAGATGAATCTACAAATCCAGCCCTATCAACAAATACTTACATTACTTTAATAAAGGCAAATCTGATAAGGGTTTAGGCTTATCCAAATGATAACCTTGGGCATAATCAACCCCCATCTTAATTAATTCATCCAATATTTCTTGATTTTCCACAAACTCAGCGATAGTTTGTTTACCCATAACATGACCAATTTCATTAATAGATTTCACTAAGGCTAGATCAACGGGGTCTACTGTAATATCTTTTACAAAAATACCATCAATCTTAAGATAATTAACAGGCAATTTTTTTAAATAATCAAATGAGGATAAGCCACTCCCAAAATCATCTATAGAAAACTTACACCCGGCTTGTTTTAGGCTTACTATAAAATCAGAAGCGGCTGATAAATTCAAAATAGCCGCTGTTTCTGTTATTTCAAAACAAATATTTTTATAATCTACACCTGTTGCTAAAAATTCACTAAAAATAAAATCCAGCAATAATTTATCACCTAAATTTTGTCCTGATAAATTAACTGAGAATACCGTTTTAGATTGAAACTTTTGGGGATTGTTTTTAATCCAAAGAAAAGTATTACGTATAACCCAACGATCTACTTTTTGTGACATATGATAACGTTCAACCGTAGGCAAAAAAGCCCCAGGACTGATGATTTCATCATTATCCCCTAGCATTCTAATTAAAATTTCGAAATGAGGTGCCAAGCCTTCACGTAAGGGGTTAATTCCTTGGGCATAAAGTATAAACCTGTCTTGTTCCAAAGCTTGATTAATTTTACTAACCCAGTCCATTTCACCATGATGTTGCTGAATATATTCATCATCACTTTGATGGAATATATGAATTCTATTACGGCCTGCATCTTTTGCCGCATAACAAGCAATATCTGCTTGCTTTAACAAATCTCCTACACCAACACTGTCTTGGGTAATTGGAATTAAACCAATGCTAACCCCAATTCGAAAACTTTTATTTTCCCAACCGAACTGAAACTTGGAAACAGTAGCAAGTATTTTTTCTGCTGTGCGATTTGCTTGTTCCAAAGAACAATGTTCCATTAATACAGCAAATTCATCTCCCCCTAATCGACCTAATGTATCCCGATGTCTAATTGTGAGAGATAATTCTTTACTTAATTGGCGTAATAATTCATCACCAGCTGCATGACTACAACTATCATTTACAATTTTAAATTGATCAAGGTCTAAATAACAAAGAGCATGTTCAGAAGCATTAGATTGAGAGGTATCAACAACACGCTCCAACCTTTGTTCAAAAGCTTGACGATTGATTAATCCCGTTAAAGGATCATGTTCTGCTTGATAGGATACTTTTTCAGATAAGGCTCTAGCTGTTGTCACATCTTCTTGAATCGCCACATAATGAGTAATATCTCCTGCATCGTTTTTAACAGGAGCAATTGACTCTTGTGCCCAATAAGTTTCTCCATTTTTTTTCTGGTTTTGTAGTATTCCACGCCATTCTTGACCTAATTTGATCGTTTTCCAAAGTTCTTGATGCATTGAATTTGGCGTTTTATCAGATTTAAATATACTAGGTAATTTACCAATAACCTCTGCGGGTTCATACCCTGTTAGCTCAACTATTTTATGATTAACATACTCTATAATGCCTTGAGTATTGGTAATAACAACTAGGTTGGGACTTTGTTCTACGGCAAGACTTAGTTTTCTTAAATTTAACTCAATTTCTTTTCGCTTACTAATATCCGTTGACATACCGCAGATACCATAGACATTTCCTTTTTGGTCGAATAAAGGAAATTTAGTTGAAATATAAGTATGCAATCCATCATCTTGCATAACTTGTTCTTCATAATCGATATTATCTTGTAATTTTAGAATTTCCTTATCATTTTTCCTTAACTTGTTCGCTATGTCTTCGGGGTGAACATCATAATCACTCTTACCAATGAACTCATTGTTTTTTATATGGAATAACTGTTCAAATTGTTTGTTAATGAATAAGTATTTTCCATCTATATCTTTTAAATAAATACAAGCGGTTGCATGGTTTAAAATAGCCTCTAACAATTGCTGGCTTTCCATCACTTCACGTTCAGATTTCAATTGTTTGGATACTGCCCGCTGTATAGCTGTAAGCGACCTTATTATTAATATTACCCACATTAATAATAAGGTCGCTCCTAAAATAGAGGCACTCCATATCAACTTGAGCGTTGCTTTTTCAATCACAGCTCCAGCATTTTTTTCGGCACGTTCATGTAAACGGCGATATTGCTCTGCAATAATTTTTGCCTGATTTAAATCTAAATTAATAGCCGCTGACTCTATTCTTAAAGCCGTTTCATTAAATTTTAGGGTTTCTAATAATATAGTAATGGATGTTTCTAGACGTTTAAAAGGAAATAGAAACATCTTACTTTCTTGATCTATTTGAATATTATTTAATCGTAATAGTAAAGCAGTGATTATTTTTCGTTTATAAGAAAATTGGATTTGTGTATTCATATCGACATTATATTCACTCATCATTTGAGCCATATAAAGACTTGAAATATCTTTAGGAACACGTGCCCCCAAATCACTCAACTCACTTTGTAATTGGTAGCTAGTCGAAACACTGGGCTGGAAATAGAGAGACCGTAATTTTTCATTTTTGTTAATGAACACCCATTGTTGATAAATAACAGAAATAAAAATTATAGCTAAGATGGCGCTACTCACAATTAATCGACTAATATAAAAAGGGAGTCTTCTGAAAGACAGTATATTAATACGTTTATTAATCATTTTTTAACATACCTAGTGATAGGCAATTTTCTTAATCGGTTCAAAATCATCACTATTTGCAGGAAAATAATGATGTGCTCCCATTTTTTGCAATAATTGACTATCCTTTTTATTATCAACAGATAATTTGATAAAAGCCTCAATAATTTTCGCCTTTAAAGTTTCAGGAAGTTCTTTTCTTGCTGCCCACACATAATCAGGATAAGAAGGTGTTTCCCATAAAACTTTAAGATTATTTTTATTAATAATTTGTTCTTTAAATAATTGTTTTATGACCACTGAATTCACAACACCCACATCAACTTTTCCTTGTTGCACCCATAACGCGGTTTTGTCATGAGCTCCTGAATAAAGAACTTTAGAAAAAAAAGATTCAGGAATAATACCTTGGGTTGATAAAAAAAAACGCGGCATAATATGCCCTGATGTTGATAGTTCTGATCCGAAACTAAAACTACTCCCCTTTAATTGAGAAATATTGTTCGCTTTATTTTCTTTATCCACTAAAAAATAACTGGTAAACCTAAAATCAATATCTCGCATAACCAAAGCATCTGCATTATCCCGTTCAAGTGCTTTAATATAAGCATAACCACCTAATAGTGCTAAATCTATTTCACCTCTATGAAATTGTTCGAGTTGCTCGTGATATTGTTCCACATAAACCCATTGAATTTTTAATTTTAATTCATGTTCTAAATAATCCATTAAAGGGATATAAAAAGTTTTCATACTTTCTGTATCACGATGAGGCTGTACTGATACCCTAAGAACATCTGGGTTATATGATTCTGGCTGTTGAGAGCAACTAGCAATAAACAAGCTAAGAACAAAATACAAAATAAACTTCATTTCTTTTGAATTCATATTTTAAAAAGTAAATAAACTAAAACCTAAAAAACTTCAGTAAATAATCAGAAAGATTGTTTTTAATGTTATCCATCCATGGCAACAGTAGTGACGAATATTAAGTATAGTCCAAATCCACACCTAGAAAGTTGGCACGGAACAACTCCCCTTCGACTTCGAAAGGACTTATACCCTCGGCTGAAGATAATGTTTTTTTACAAGCCCTTAGAAGCAAAGGATAGATAAAAGGCGGAAAAACTTAAGTTTACAAAAAAACATTGGCTTTAAAACATTATTGTGAGCCAACATAATAAATTCCAAGCTACCGTTTAATCCCTATCAGGTATAATAATATGCATGACGAATCTTAATAAAAATCAACCAAGAATTGCTTGGGCCATTACTGGCTCGGGACATTATATTGAAGAGTGCCTAGAGTTTTTACTCACATTGGATAATGTTGATTTATATTTAAGTCAAGCAGGCGAAGAAGTTTTAAAAATGTATGGTGTAGACCTTAAAGAAGTTAGAGCCAAACACCCAGTTTATCGTGACAAAGCCGCCTCATCTCCACCTGTAGGTCATTTTTACAAAGGCTATTACCATACCTTTGTGATGGCTCCGACTACATCTAATACTATAGCCAAATGTGTTTTAGGGATAGCAGATTCTTTAGTCACTAATTTATATTCACAAGCGGGGAAATGCCGCGTCCCCAGCATTGTTTATCCCTGCGATATAGCCCCCGAAATGGAAACAACCGCGCCTGGTGGTAAAGTGATGGTTTACCCTCGTAAAATTGACCTTGAAGCCACAGATAAAATACGTACCTTTGAATATACTGACGTGGTTGAAAGCGTTGATGAGCTTATTGATACTGTAAATCAACGTATTAAATCTTTAAGCTAATGACTAATAAGCCTGAACATATTCTATTTCTTACTGGTAAATTGGCTGAAAAACAGTTGCATCAAATTTTAGAAAAAATGCAACCTGAGTTTACTTACACAGTACATCAATTAGGTCTTAAAGTGGCGGCATTGATGACGACAGATATGGTTGGCCGTAGACTTAAAGAAACATTTAATGCCGATAAAATTGTACTTCCTGGGCGTTGCCGAGGGGATATTATTGCACTATCAGCTCAACTAGGCATACCCATAGAGCGAGGCCCAGAAGAATTAAAGGATTTACCTTTATATTTTGGTAAAACAGCGCATAAATATGACTTATCCAAATACAAAGTTAAAATATTTGCTGAAATTGTTGATGCGCCTAATGTCAGTGTTGATGATGTAGTCAAACGTGCATACTATTATCAGGGACAAGGCGCTAATGTGATTGATATTGGTTGCCTGCCAGGTACAAAATTCCCCCATATGGAAGATATTATCGTCACTTTAAAGCAAGAAGGCTTTACTGTGAGTATCGATTCGTTAGAGGATGATGATCTTCTTCGTGGAGGTAAAGCTGGTGCAGACTATATGCTAAGCCTAACAAATAAAAGTGTTTGGATTGCAGATGAAGTTGATACAATTCCTATATTAATTCCTGAAATACATGGTGATTTAACTTCACTTGATCATGCTATTTCAGTATTACAAGCTAAAAACAAACCTTTTATTGTCGATCCTATTTTAGATCCTATTCATTTCGGGTTTACTGAATCAGTTGCTCGTAATTATCAATTTAGGCAACAACATCCTGATATTGAAATGATGATGGGGGTAGGTAATATTACCGAACTCACTCATGCAGATACTTCGGGGATGAATACCTTATTATTAGGTATGTGCTCTGAATTAAATATTAATCATATTTTGGCCACCGAAGTCAGTCAACATGCGCGTCGAGCGATTAAAGAAGCCGATTGTGCCCGACGTATGATGTATGCTGCAGAGCAAAACAATACCTTACCAAAACACATCGACTCAAATTTAATGACAGTGCATGATAACTCCCCTTTTCCTTATCAATTAGATGAGATAAAAGAGTTTGCAGCAGAAATTAGAGACCCTAGTTTTCGCATACAAAATAGTCCTGAAGGTATTCATATTTATAATCGAGATGGCTTGCATACCGCAACTGACCCTTTTGATTTATTTCCTGTCCTTAAAGTTGAGAATGATGCCAGCCATGCCTTTTATTTAGGGGTAGAACTTGCCCGAGCAGAAATTGCCTGGCAATTAGGTAAGCGATTCAATCAAGACCAATCATTAAGCTGGGGCTGTGCGACTGAACTCAATGAATCTACCATAGATTTACACACCTTTAAACCTGCTGGAACCACTTTACAAAAGAAAAAATGATACAAGAAGTTATAGTTACCACTCAAAATGCAGAGGGTGTGACACATATTGCTCCTATGGGCGTTCATATTAATGATGATGAATTTATCATCCTCCCCTTTCGCCCATCAACAACATTGAATAATATTATTCAATCTAAATCAGCTGTAATCAATTATTGTGATGATGTAAGGGTTTTTGCTGGCTGTTTAACGGGACAACGCAACTGGCCTTTAACTAAAACAGAAAAAATTAAAGGCCACTATATTTCTTCTGCTTTAGCTCATAAAGAATTAACTTTAGATAGAATAGAAGATGATGACACACGGCCTAAACTTTACTGTAAAACAGTTCATAGTGTTAATCACGCACCTTTTCAGGGCTATAATCGTGCACAATTTGCTGTCTTAGAAGCCGCTATATTAGTCAGTCGCTTAAAAATGCTATCTCTGGAAAAAATAGAATCTGAAATTGAATACCTAAGTATTGGTTTGCATAAAACTGCAGGCGAGAAAGAACTTGAAGCTTGGGGTTGGTTAATGACTCTTATTGACCAACATAAACAGGAGCTAACAAAAGCATGACGGGAATGCTAGCAAGTGTGAATAGTCTTGAAGAAGCTAAACTCATTTTAAACACGAAAATTGATATTATTGATTTAAAGCAACCTGAACAAGGGGCTTTAGGTGCATTATCAACACAGATTGTTCAGTCTATCGTTGAAGAAATTAATCAACAAAAACCAATTAGTGCCACGGTAGGTGATTTACCGATGCAAGCTGATATTATATTTAATGCCGTTAATGCAATGGCTGACACCGGGGTTGATTATATTAAAATTGGTTTTTTCCCTGGCGGAGACTGGCAAGGAACTATAGCTAAATTAACTGAGATTAGCCAAAAAGGCCACAAGTTAATTGCTGTGCTATTTGCTGATACTCAACCCGATATTCGTACCGTACAAGCCCTTAAACAAGCAGGGTTTCATGGTGTTATGCTCGATACAATGGATAAAACTAATGGCTCACTCTCTCAAGTAATGGATGATTCTGTTATTGCACAATTTGTAGATCAAGCTAAAGCAGCTGGCTTACTTTGTGGTTTAGCGGGCTCTCTTAAACAGCAAGATATATCAGGCTTACTTAAATTAGATGCTGATTACTTAGGGTTTAGAGGCGCATTATGTCAAAAAAACATCCGAACATCTCAATTAGATATTGATTCTATCCATTCAATTTTAAAATACTTTTAAGCTTCTTTTTAACATTTCACCTAAACATTCAACTAGAGACATCCATATGAACAAGAAAATGTCTATTACCACAAAAATTCTTATCGCCATGGGTATCGGTCTTATCACAGGCAGTTTAATTAATGCTTTTGCTCAAGACGTGAGCTTTATACAAACTTACTTTGTTAATGGCCTTTTTCATGTGGTTGGTGCTGCCTTTGTTAATTCATTAAAGATGTTAGTGGTTCCTTTAGTTACCTTTTCTTTGATTTGTGGTGTTTGCGGTATTGGTGATGTGGCAGTATTAGGCCGAGTGGGCATTAAAGCCTTTGCTTTGTACATTGCAACAACAGCATTAGCCATTACTCTAGCCCTTGTTGTTGCGATATTAATTGCACCAGGTCAAGGTTTTGAACAAGCCACAAATACAGTGAGCTTCACTCCAAAACCAGCCCCACCTTTAACTGATGTTTTAATTAATATTGTCCCTAGCAACCCAATCAATGCTTTTGCTGAAGGCAATATGTTACAAATTATTTTCTTTGTTATTTTATTTGCAATAGCTATGTTGATGACTGGTGACATTGGTCGTCAATTAGCTGAAACGGCTGAGAAACTAAACGAAGTAATGATGAAAGTAGTTACCTTGGTGATGGACTTTGCTCCTATCGGTGTTTTTTTTCTTATGGCAAAAACTTTTTCAATTCAAGGTATAGGTTTGATTTTACCTATGATAGGTTACTTTTCAGTCGTCATTCTTTGCTTGTTACTACATGGTTTTGGTACTTTTAGTTTATTAATTGCCCTGTTAGCCAAGTTAAATCCTTGGGTCTTTATTAAAAAGATGCGCCCTGCTCATATTTTTGCTTTTAGTACCGCCAGTTCAAATGCAACAATCCCTGTAACCCTACAAGTTGTAGAAAAACGTCTTGGGGTGAATAACTCGACAGCTGCTTTTACTGTTCCATTGGGAGCCACTATCAATATGGATGGCACAGCAATTATGCAAGGCGTTGCGACTGTCTTTATTGCAAATGTTTATGCTATAGATTTAGGTGTAACAGATTATTTAACTGTTGTTGGTATGTCTATTTTGGCATCCATTGGCACTGCTGGTGTTCCTGGTGTTGGGTTGATAATGCTAGCGATGGTATTCAATCAAGTAGGATTACCTGTTGAAGGTATCGGTTTAATTCTGGGTGTTGATAGAATACTAGATATGGTGCGTACAGCTGTCAATATAACGGGTGATGCCACTGTTACTTGTATTGTGGCACGAAGTGAACAAAACCTAGACGATCAAATTTTTCAAAATCCTGATGCAGGGCTTATAACAGACATTGAATTACCCCATAAAAAGTAAACTTTAATGCCTAAATACTTCATTATTTAGGTACAATTAATCATAAGCCAGTAAATTTCAAATCATTTTACAAGTCTGTGATGAACGTCCTACTCTCTCTAATTTTTAAACAAAGGTTAATCATTTAATGGAACTTTCTTCCGATATATCTTCTGAAATAAAACAACGTATTGAACAAGCTATTCTTAATTCAATCGTTGAAGTCAGCTCTGCTGGAAATAGACATTATTCAATTTCTGTCAGCTCAACGGCTTTTGAAGATCTCACTCAAGTTAAACAGCATCAAATGGTTTATGCTGCAATTAAAGACTTAATGGCAGGTGACCTTGCGCCCATACATGCGATTGATCAATTAAATATTCAAAGCAATTAATCACAGATAGAACTATTAAGAGATAAAGTAAAAATAAAGGAATAAATATGAATGAGATGCCCCCTCCATCAAAGCTAAAAACAATATTTATTTTAGTTTCTATGTTGCTAGCAATTTATGCCATATTGGGTTTTTCCATATTACCTGCGGTGCTGTCTAAACAAATCCCTCTCATTGCTAAAGAACAATTAAATCGTAATATTCATATTAAAGATATTCAATTTAATCCCTTTTCTTTAGAAACATCTATTCATGGTTTACAAATAGATGAAATTGATAGTCGAGCCTTTGTTAAATTTGAGAGACTTTATCTTAATCTTGCTGTTTTAAAATCAATTTCCAGTTTGTCATTGGTCATTGAGCAGGTCTTACTTGAATCACCTTATGTATCAGTTGTACGTGATAAACAAGCTGATTTTAATTTTTCTAATTTAATTCCTGCCGACGAACAAAAGAAACCAAAAGAAAAAGATGCTACAAAAAACAGTGAAGTTTTTCCGGTAACTATTGCTCTGTTATCAATTTCTAATGGAAAAATAAGCTGGACAGATAATATTCATTCTCAAGGTCAACGAGAAGATATTTATCCCTTAAATTTAAAAATAGATAATTTTACAACCATTATTAATAAACAATCTGACCTAGGATTTTCATTAGAATTTGCTTCAGGTGGGTACTTTGATTGGCGTGGTGAAATAAAACTCAACCCTTTTGAGTCCCAAGGTCATATCGAACTTAATAATATAAATTTTCATAAAGTTTGGAAACTGTTTTTACAAGACTCAGTAAATTTTACTGTTTTAAAAGGGACTGAGTTAATCAAAGCTGACTATCAATTTAGTAGTTCTGAGCAGTTAACACAACTGCTTATTACTAAAGCGGATATCTCCTTGCTTGATATTCAACTTGCAGAAAAAGATGTTAATGATGCCGTGATCTCAATTCCAGAATTTAAAGTGCAGGGAATTTCTTTTGATCTGTTAGAACAAAACATTGAAATTGAAAACATTGAGTCAAAAGATGCTCAATTTATCAGCTGGCTAACAGCTGATGGAACAATAAACTACCAAGCTCTCTTTGCTAGTCAAGGCCAAGCACCTCAAAAACCAACAACGGCAACTGACGCTTCTAATCAAAGCGATTCAAAGCCATGGAATGTATTAGTAAAGCAATTGGCTATAAATAACTATGCTTTTAACTTTACAGATAAGACTTTAGCATCTCCCAAACCTATAAACTTATCAGCCATTAATTTAAGTTCAGAACAACTAACAAATCAACAAGGGGCTTCATTACCATTTAATCTGGCACTTAATTTTAATGAGACAGGAAATTTAGCTGTAAAAGGTCATGCTGTTCTAGAACCTTTAAACTCTGAAATTCAACTAGATATTGGGAATATTGCACTTAAAGACTTTCAACCTTATGTAAGTCAATTTGCCAAGCTCGACATTATTTCTGGTTTCTTTAACCTGAAAGCTAATATAGCCGTCCAACAACCAAAAGAAATGCCGCTCGCAATTACTTTTAAAGGGGATAGCCACATTGATAAATTGGCTACGCGCGACCAAATTTCCAATAAAGATTTTGTTAACTGGGAAAAATTAAGCTTAACAAAAATAGATTTAGATCTAGCAGCTAATAAGTATATTATCGATACTGTAAAAGTTGACCAACCCTATGCTCGAGTATTGATTAGGAAAGACAAATCTATCAATTTAACAGATATAGTGATTGAAAAGACGGAAGATAAAAAGCAGCCAGAGGCGAAACAAGTTACTGATCAAAAACAAACAACGCCAGTTGATTTTAAAGTCAATCATTTTCTAATGACTGACGGAAAATCATATTTTTCAGATAAGTCACTCATATTGCCTTTCTCTGCACATATTGATCACTTAAAAGGTGAAGTTAAAGGTATTTCATCAGCAAAAAATGCAGCGATAAAAGTAATATTAGATGGCAATGTCGCAGACATTTCCCCAGTGACAATAAGAGGAAACATATTACCCTCTAAGGGTAATTCTGATTTTAAAGTTGACTTTACCAGTATGCCTTTACCCCTAATGACACCTTATATGGCTGAGTTTGCAGGGCGTAAAATTGAAAAAGGTAATATGTCCTTAAACTTTAAATATAAGATTCGTAGCAATCAACTCGAAGCATCAAATAACTTACTAATAGACCAATTAGCACTGGGGGATACCGTTGAAAACCCAGAGGCAGTTTCTTTACCTCTTGGCTTAGCCATTGCTTTATTACAAGATAGTGACGGTAAAATCAACTTAGATGTTCCTGTTACAGGTGACTTAGATAACCCTGAATTCAGTGTAGCCAGTCTTATTTTTGATGCATTAAGTAATGTACTTATAAAAATTGTAAGTTCTCCTTTTAATGCAATAGCTTCACTCATCGGTAGTGATGAAGATATGAGTATTATTTTATTTTCAGCGGGTGAGTCTACTCTAAATAAAAGCCAGACTGAAAAACTAGATGGTTTAGCTGTTGCTCTTCTAGAGCGCCCAGTTTTAAAACTTGAAATAGAAGGAGCTGCTTATTCGAAGCAAGATTGGCCAAAAATGCAATTAGCGGCTTTAAATAAGCAAATTTTACAATTACGAATTGATGAGTTGATTAAAGAAAATAGCAAACAGGCTCTACCCAAAACATTAGATTCAAATGATAAAGATTACAAGCGCTTATTAGCCGATCTTTTTATTACAAAGTTCCCTGATTTAGCGGATAAATCCATATTCGGCGCACCCCAATTAAAAACTCCAAATTCAGAAGATTTTTATACTGTTGCACAAAGTAAATTATCCTTAATAATTCCGCCTGATGAACATTTTTTATATGATCTCTCTGTTGCAAGGGCAAAAACAGTCGCAAGTTATTTAATTGGAAAAAAAATCAATGTGAATAGAATCTTTTTACTTAATGCGAAAGTTATTGAAGAAAGTAAAGATAATACAATTACAACATCACTTAGTTTAACGGCTGATTAAATAATACTTCCTGATTACGTATAAGCTTCAGCCAGTCCAATCATACTATAAGGTGCTTTAAGCCCTCGCCCCAGGTGGGGAGAGGGTTGGGTGAGGGGAAATAAGAATAAGGTTCTCTATTCCTTGTTCTTTAATCTCTTTAAAAAACAAAAGAAAAGTTTGACGAAGAGAGTTGTCTATCTTCCCCTCACCCAAACCCTCTCCCCACCTGGGGCGAGGGCTTAAGAGAAAACCCCACGCACTCATCAGGTTTAGCTGAAACTCATGGGTAATACGGTAATACTTTGGGATAGCTTTTATATCTCAATGGATGTATTGATTACGACCTATTTTTTATCTCTACGCGTTAAAATCTTATCTAGTTGATTGGCAAACGCTTGTCTATCCGCCTGGCTTAATGCGGATGGGCCACCTGTTTCTAAGCCACTAGAACGCAGTGTATCCATAAAGTCTCGCATATTAAGACATTCTTTAATATTTTGAGCTGTATATAACTCACCTCGATGATTTAAAGCAACAGCGCCTTTTTCAATCACCTCTGCTGCTAAAGGAATATCGCCTGTAATGACTAAATCATCAGGCTCAACTCTTAATGCAATTTCATTATCTGCCACATCAAATCCCTTAGCTACTTGCATAAACTTAATTGTTTTCGACGGAGGTAATTGAATAAACTGATTGGCAACAAAAGTGACTAACACACTCGTTCTTTCACCCGCTCTACACAATATATCTTTATTTACAACTGGACATGCATCGGCATCAACCCATATTTTCATAATTTTAATAACGTATTTCTGGTAAATATATTAGGAAGCATCAGAGTTTTTAATACAAATGACTTCAGTTTCCTTAAGTCGCCACATAAATAGCAATAATATGCTTCCCATCAGCAATAAACCAAATTGCAATTGAACCCTGCCATGAAGTATTCCTATAGACATTGCAAATGTAACAACAATGAGCATCATCGCTTTAATTTTTGAAGCACGAGCAATAGATCTGTTTTCTTCCCATTGTTGTAAATCATTCCCAAACCAACGATTGTTAAGTAGTATTTTATGAAATCGTGGTGAACTATTAGCAAAACATGTTAAAGCTAGAAGCAAAAATGGTGTGGTGGGTAAAACAGGTAATAAGGCACCAATCATTCCCAGTATGACAAAGGTAACACCTAAGGACATGAGTAAATATTTTTTGATCTTTTTACGCATTTTAATAAAACATTGATATTCTAAGTGGGTCTATTATAGCAATCATCTTACCCCAGCAGAATAAGATAGGTTAATGGATCATATTTTCTAAAAATTAATCTATAATTAATCTACAAAACCATAATTTATTTGTTTAAATAAAACATGCATGACTCAATAGACATTTTTCCATGGAATGATAACTTTAATACAGGTTTAACGGAAATCGACGAACAACATAAAGTGCTTGTTAGTCTAATTAATCAACTTGCCTCCCATATTGGTAATGAATCCGACCTGAGTTTATTAGATGAAACTTTTGAAGAATTAGCTAATTATGCAGTTTATCATTTTCAATCAGAAGAACTTATTTGGGGTAAATTTTTTCCGTCCGACTCTAGTTTAAAAACCCATAAAGAAACTCATCACTCATTTTTGTCTACTGTTAAGGAATTAAAAAAAGAAGAGTTAACAAAACCCTTAAATGTAGTGATAGAAGATGTTTTATCATTTCTTACTCACTGGTTGGCACACCATATCTTAGATAGCGATATGCGCATGAGTAAAGTAATTTCTTATATGAAAGCCGGTCTATCTTTAGAAAGCGCCCAACAAAAAGCTGATAGAGCAATGTCTGGTGTTATGGGGACAGTGCTAGATACGACACTTTTTATGTATGATCATTTATGCAATCGTACACTTGAACTAAAAAAAGAAATCAATGAAAAAAACAAAATAGAAAAACAACTCCTTTTGATCTCTAGTGTATTTGACCATACTTTGGATGGTATTTGTATCACAGATATTAATCACTTAATTATTAGTACAAACCCCTCTTTTTCTCAAATCACAGGGTATAGTGCTGAAGAAGTTATAGGTAAAAACCCTAAATTTCTTAGCTCTGGAAAACAAGATACTGAATTTTATAAAGATATGTGGACTTCAGTTAATGAAAAAGGTTTTTGGCAAGGAGAAATATGGAATCGGAGGAAAAATGGAGAGCTATATCCTGAATTGCTCACAATATCTCCTGTAATTGATAAGAATAAAACGCTTACTCATTATATTGGATTATTCAGAGATATTTCATTTAGTAAAAAACAGCAAGAACAACTCGAGTTAATGGCTCATTATGATGTATTAACTCAGTTACCCAATAGGATATTACTTGCTGACCGTTTTACCCGTGCGGTTGCTCATAGCAATCGCACACAAACGCAACTCGCCATTTGTTTTCTTGATCTTGATAACTTCAAACCCGTTAATGATAAATATGGCCATGAAGTAGGCGATCAGTTACTTGTTGAAGTTGCCTCAAGAATCAGCATTAATTTAAGAGAAGAAGATACTGTTTCTCGTCATGGAGGTGATGAATTTGTACTTTTATTGGGGGATCTCCACTCCTTTTCTCAATGCGCTCAAATGCTTGATCGTCTTATTCATTATTTAGCCCAACCTTATCTTATTAATGCACTTTCAATATCAATAAGTGCTTCCATAGGGGTTACTTTATTCCCTATGGATAATACTGATTTAGATACATTAATGCGCCATGCCGATCAGGCTATGTACCAAGCAAAACTAGCAGGACGAAATCAGTATAGTCTGTTTAATACAGAACAAGATCTGCTTGTCATACAAAAACATATTCAACTTCAAGAAATAGAAAAAGCAATATCTAACAATCAACTACAATTATATTATCAGCCAAAAGTTAATATGAGAACAGGCGAGGTTTTTGGTGCTGAGGCTTTAATTCGATGGAATCATCCAGAAAAAGGACTTATTCCTCCTTTAAAGTTTTTACCTGTTATTGAGGCTACCCCCTTAGAAATCACACTTGGAAACTGGGTTATTAATGAGGCATTAAACCAACTGAAGCAATGGCAGGATCAAGGTCTTGAATTTGAAGTCAGTGTTAATATCTCCTCATTTCATCTCCAGTCTCCCCACTTTGTGGCTGACTTAGAAACGACCTTAGCGCTATACCCAACTGTTGATTCGAAATATTTACAACTTGAAATTTTAGAAAGTAGTGCGCTAAGTGACCTTGAGTCTATAGGAAACTGTATTCAATCATGTATAAATACTCTAGGTGTTAATATTGCCTTAGATGACTTTGGTACTGGCTATTCATCTTTGACCCATTTAAGAAATTTAGCGGCCAAAACTATAAAAATTGATCAATCCTTTGTAAGGGATTTATTAGATGATCCTGATGACCATGCTATTATTGACGGAGTTATAGGCTTGGCAAATTCATTTAATCGCTATGTCATAGCTGAAGGTGTTGAAACAACAGAGCATGGCCTGATGTTACTTATGATGGGCTGTGACAAAGTTCAAGGTTATGGAATTGCAAAACCTATGCCTGCTACTGATTTTAAAAAATGGCTAAAAAACTATAAACCAAATCAACAGTGGATCTCATGTTCAAATACAACTCTCTCATTAAAAGAACAGAAAATAAAACTACTTAAACTGACTCTAAAGCAATGGCAATATAATTTTGAAGAGAAAATTCAATCAACAATTGAACAGAAAAAAAACTGGCCTATAAAAAAGCGAACAAAATGTCATTCTGGTATCTGGTTAAAACGTATGGAACAACAACAACTTTTTGATAATGATTGGTTAATATCACTGGATAGAGCTCACAATTCAATGCATGATATTGCTGATGATTTATTTAATTTATATCACAATGGCAATTCAGAAACCGCCAGAAGTAAGCTTAAAGATATTAGATTAGCTTTTAATAAGATGCATGATTTACTAGATAATATGACTAATTCAACCTAATTTTCTATAGGCTGTTTTTTTATAGCTGATGCCAGTACAACCAATGCCCATCCTCTAAAGCTCACATCAACACTTAATGAAAAAGCTAAAAACCATGCTGCTGATGTTGGCCAGTCAACCCATATTAACATTCCCAATATAATTGAAATAACACCTGTTATTCTGTTTGACATAGGATTGGGTACTTGAGCAACAGATAATAAAATATTTCGATATATTCCTTGAGTAATGAGATAACCAACAATTAATAGATGAAGGTCTTCTGGAATTCCATTAACAGCAAAAAGGACTAAAAGACCAACAACAACATCTAATACCCCACCCTGTATATTGACTAAAAAACCTTGTGCCGTGTTTGTAGATAAAGCATCAAGACAACGTAATATTCCCACTATAAACACCACAATACCAATCACAGGAAGCCATGAAAAATTTTCACCAAGCATATAAACTTGTGGAGCAACAATGCATAAGCTTGCTACAGTTCCTCCAACTAAAACCATAAGTGATCCACGAAGGGTGTACCAAATTGGGTTTGATGTGAATTGTTTTAATTCAGTAGATTTGTTTTCTGTCATTTTATTCATTATTATGCAAAATGTAGTAATTCACCTTGTCTATCAAAGGCTAAATATTTTGATAAGTCGCCACCATTTTGTACTGTTTGAACCATCATTTTAAGAGGTTCATCTGCTTGCTCGGCTGTCGGTTGTATTCCATTAATGCCAGCAAGACAAGCGATTAAAACAATACTCCAGTCCTGTTCCATTTGTTTAGATTCCTTAACTAAATCAGAAAAGTCAGTGAGTTCAGCTAAGTCTTTATCAACACACATAATAGCCTGTAACTCGCCCCCTTGTCCTGATTGGAATTGTTCCTGATCGGCCTCATTATGATCATCAGGTAATGAAGCTTGCAGAAAAACGAACAGGAATCTTTGAGGCTCTTCTTGGAGCTTGCCTACGGCTAATAAACTTTGATAATCAGTTATTTCAATCATATTTTTTTATATTTCTGGTCTTCAATTAATTGTTCAATGGCATTAACAGACGATGTGACAGCATTATATTTAGCGTAATCTGCTTGTAGTATTGTCGCCTTTTGTTTAAAAGAGGGATTATGTAATAAACGGTTTACCGCATTTTTAATGTCAGCTGCCGAAGGTGTTTGCGTCCTAAGATTAATTCCCGCTCCTGAATACTCAACTCTTGCAGCAACTTCCATTTTATCTTCAGTTGCACCCGCAATAATCAGAGAAACAGCATGTGCTAATGCATTCTGCACCCCGCCTAAGCCACCATTAGAAATCATTATATCAATATGAGGTAATACATTTCCAAAAGGAATAAATGGTTTTGCATGCATATTTTCGGGTAAATCTGTGAGTTCATCCTTTTCAACGGGAACAATCAATACAGTAACAGGCAAATCTTTTAATGCTTCAATCGCGGGATTGATCAAATTATCAAGATTTTTAGCAACAGTTCCCTGATTAATTAAGATAATAGGCAGTTTTTTATCAATAGTCTCTGCCCACCAATCAGGCATAACATAATCTTCATCAGGCACATTTAGCAGAGGCCCTACAAATTGAACATGGCTGGGTATATTCTTTCTAGGATATTCAAATAAAACAGACGTTGTTTGTAAAACTAGGTTAGGAATCTCCACTGCTTTTGTGAAAAAATATTTATCAAAATGAGTAAGTCCTACTTTTTCACGAACTAAATTAATATGTGATTGCACATCTTTAAATAATATTTTTTCAAAGAGTAAATTCAATAAATTATTTCTTAATTTAGTTAAAAAAGTATCTCCTGGTAATAGGCCAAGCCCAAAAGGTGCAATATTTTTTTCAGGTAAACTAAAGGGAAAAACAGAAAGCCTGACACTCGGTGCCCCCCCTAATTCAGTAAGCCAATGGCCTGCCGCCATAAAACTATCACAGACAATAACATCAGCATGAAAATTATCTAAAACTTGATTAAGTCTTTCAAGCATGTCGGGCACTTGATCATATACAATATGCTTTAAATATTGCTTTATCTGAGCCAAGCCTTTTTTATTTTTTAATTCAGGAAAAAAATCATAAATATCTAGTTCACCAGGATCCCATTGCTCAGGAAGAGGAAAAAATATTGCACCCTCTTTTTCCACTCGAGCTTTAAATTGACTACCCGTGATACAAGCGACTTCATGATCTCGCTTAAGTAAGGCTTTAATAATGACAATACAAGGATTGAAATGCCCCTCAGCAGGTTCAACTAAGAATAATATTGTACTCATTTTTTAATCTCTCCTAATTAAACTGATAATTTATTAAGCAATAATTATATGATTAATTACTAAAGTTTATCGCTATATTTATCTAATTTATCAGTGTATGAAGGCTATAAATAGTTAAAAGCATGACTCTGGATTTGATATTTTTTTATCTTTAAAGATTCGTAAACAATCTTTAAAAGGGACTATGTCTGGCTGGGACATGACTATGCTTATTTATTAGTAATAAATAAGCTCAACATTATATAGCTACTCCAGGTTTTTAGGCTTTTATAAAACTTATATACTGTTATACTGCGCGCATAATTTTAGGAGGATAACCATATGTCAGAATTTAATAACGTCACCATTATCAAAAAAGCTAATGTCTATTTTGATGGCAATGTCAGCAGCCGTACAGTCAATTTTGCAGATGGAACGAGTAAGACACTGGGGTTTATGTTGCCAGGTGAATACACTTTTAACACAGCAGACAAAGAATTGATGGAAATAATTGAAGGTAACCTTGATATTCTATTAGCTGAAAGCAGTGATTGGCTAACAATAAAGGGTGGAGAGTCTTTTAATGTACCTGCTAATTCAAAATTTACTGTAAAAGTAAAAATACCAACTGATTATTGTTGCTCATTTATTAAGTAAACTACTTTTAAAAACTTCCCAACCCTAAAACCTAATTAAAATGGAAAAAATTGCTATTTTTGTTGATGTACAAAATATTTATTACACGACTCGTCAACATTATCATCGGCAATTTAATTACAAAGCATTCTGGGATAAAGCAACAGCGAGTAAACAAGTTGTTGCTGCCTATGCTTATGCCATAGACCGTGGCGATTCTAAGCAACGCGGCTTTCAAAATGCTCTTAAAAATATAGGCTTTCGAATCAAATTAAAACCTTATATTCAACGAAAAGATGGCTCGGCTAAAGGGGATTGGGATGTAGGTATTACTTTAGATGCTATAGAACTTGCAGCTACCGTTGATAAAATAATTTTGTTATCTGGCGATGGAGATTTTGATTTGTTGCTACATAAAGCGAGAGAAGCTTATCAAACAAAAAGTGTTGTTTATGGCGTAAATACTTTAACTGCTTCCAGTCTAATTAATTCAGCGGATCAATTTATTACTATTGAAAATGATTTGTTAATGTAATTGATATTAATCGTTCCATAAATTTTCGCAGGCAGACCTTTCTCCCTTGAGGGAGATTGAGGTTGACTGCCAGAACTTTTGGATATAATAAGTGGATCAATCCTTAAACTTCTCTACTTTATAGCCCTTCTTTTTTAATTTTGAAATAATTCCCTCTTCCCCAACTAGGTGAAGAGCTCCAACTAATACAAATTCAATTTCTTGAGTGTCTAACAATGCTTCAATTTTTGGTAACCAGGCATTATTTCTATTAACTAATAACGACTGATATAATTTTGGAAAATCCATTTTCATTGCTGAAATGCCTATTTCCTCAAGTTTTTTTGTATTTCCTGTTCGCCAAGCTGCTTTCAATTCTTCCATCAATATAGGTAAATCTTCCATTTCTTTAATAGAATTTAAAATCATTTCATCTTCTTGCCCTTTCCCTAAACTTTCTAATAGCTGTATGTGAAGATCAACACTTTCAAGCTGTCCCAGTGCTCTGTTATCTGTTACCGCCAAACCAAGAAAATAATTATCCACACCTATATTAGCCATCCCCAAACGTTGAAGCTCCATCATTAAAAGTGTCATAGAAACCATTGATGGTTTCAATTGATTAAACATTTCAATAGATACACCTATAGTTAATAAATAGTCACTTAATTTTTGATAAGTTTCTGAACTAATATTTTTTTTAAGAGTATCGCCATTCTGATACATTAATTTAAAAACAAGTTGTTGCTGAACATCAGGGTTAGCCATCGCTTTTATATCTGTTTCAAACACAAGCATTTGCGCTTGCCTATAAGCATGGGAAAACTCTTTAGGTAAAGGATAATCAGACTCACTTAAAACATGTATTGTGCCGCCAATAAATAATTTAGATGTTCCATGCGTTACTTTCCACAAAGAAGTTTCAGCAAATGAATGAAATGGTATGACTAAGCATAGTAAAATTAGATAACGCATTAAAACTCCCAAATTATGAATACTATAGAAACAATTCCTTTAACTAATCTAGCTTATATTCTGATTCCTGTCTTAATAGTTGTCATAATTATTGCTGCATGGAAGCTGCATGTATCTCATTCTCTTTATGCAATAACGCGAATGCTTATTCAACTTCTTGCGATTGGCTATTTTTTGAATTCAATTTTTGCCACTCATTCCGCTCACATAACACTCTCAATCTTATTTTTTATGCTGATATTTTCAAGCTGGATAGCTTTGGGGACTGTCAAGAAGCATCGTAGATTATGGTTTGGGAAAGCTCTATTTTCTCTGGGACTTGCGGCTGTAATAACTCTTTCGACTATTATTTTAGGGGTGTTAGAAGTCAGCCCTTGGTATGAGGCACGTTATATTATTCCACTAGGAGGGATGATTCTAGCAAATTCAATGAATAGTCTTAGCTTGGCTGCAGAACGTTTCCAATCTGAGATTAAAAATAACAGTGATAGCTTACGTGCCAGAAATATTTCTTTTAATGCTGCTCTTATTCCAACAATTAACATGCTATTTGCTGTGGGACTTGTTTCTTTACCAGGTATGATGACAGGACAAATCTTGTCGGGTATTTCACCTTTTATTGCTGCCAGATATCAAATCATGGTGATGTGTATGATGTTTGCATCTTCTGGTATTTCAGCCGCTTGTTTTCTTGCTTTAGTTAGAAGAAACTACAAAACATAAGCTTTTAAGGTATGAGATATTAAATTTTCATATCTCATACCAAAGAACTTTCTATTTAATGATTACAACCTTCACCATGAACATGTTGATGGCTTAATTCATCTTCAGTTGCGGGTCTAATATCCATTACTTCAACATCAAATGTTAACTCTTCGCCTGCCAATGGGTGATTTCCATCAATAGTTACTTCATCATTTTCAACTTTAGTCACAGTAACAACACTCACTCCATTAGATGCGTCAGCATGAAATTGCATACCTACTTCTACTTTTTCCGCATCAGCAAACATATCCATAGGTACTGTTTGTAGCATATCATCACTTTTTTCACCATAGGCATCTTCAGGCGCAATAGTCACTTTAAACTTATCACTTACTTTTTTACCTGTAAGCGCATTTTCTAGACCAGGTATAATTTGGCCAAACCCATGCAAATAAGTCATTGGCTCTTCATTTCTTGAGTTATCTAATTCCTCACCAGCTCCGTTTGTTAGTATATAGTGTATAGAAACAGCTAACTTATCTGTAATTTGCATGCAAAACCCTTAAATTTATTATAAAAAATAAACCATTATAAATCATCATGTCTCGCTGGAAACCCCCTAGACCAAAATCTTCGCCTTATATTACGCCAGAAGGCTATCAAACCCTAGAAACTGAACTAAAAAATTTATGGGATAAACGAAAATATGTCGTCAAAGCAATCACGGCTGCCGCAGCTGAGGGTGATCGTTCAGAAAATGCTGAATATATTTATAGAAAAAAAGAACTTCGAGGGATTGATTATAGAATTAACTTTTTGCAAAAACGTTTACCGTCTTTAACGATCGTCTCCAAAAAACCTGATAATCAAAATACTATCTTTTTTGCTGCCTGGGTGACCTTAGAAAAGGAAAATGGTGAGGAAGTGACTTATCGTATCGTGGGACCTGACGAACATGATTCTAAAAAAGGCTATATCAGTATGGACTCACCCTTAGCTAAAGCTTTATTAAAGAAAACAATAGATGACGAAGTAAGTATTAAAAATGAATTTCGGCAGATGAGATATTTTATTAATGCAATTAGATATGAGTAGTATGAGGAATTAGTATTAACAGTTCCAAATTTTTTCACAGCCTCTATCACCCCCACAAGGGAGAAATATATTGCAAAAAAATTTGAAACCATTAATGTCTTTTAACAGCTATTGAGGTTTGTTAAGTTCAGCCGCTTTATTTTCATTTATTACTGTTTCAATCGTCGCTGTTTGATCAATTTCATTAAGCTCTACCGTTTCAACAACTGCAGAAGTTTCGACAATTTTTTCAGCAACAGAATTTACTTCTTCATTTGCCTCTTTTAAAATTGTTGCTTCAGTTGCTTCGGCTTTAAGGACACTGTTTTGATCAATTATTGATGCGGACTCTACATTAGAAATTGTTGCTTCTGTTGTAGCAATTTCACTCGCCTGCAAAATTTCGGGCTGAACTGTTTCAACAACTTTAGGTGCAGCAACTTTAACAACATCATTAACGGGTGCTTTAATTGAAACAGGCTCAACTTCAGGTACTTTCATATTAACAATAGTCCCTAGACTATTCACTTCCGTTTCGATAAGAGCATTATAAATATTAAGATATATCACTTTAAAAACATTGGGGTCTGATATTGTTCCACTTTTCTCAACCGCAACATTTTTTCTAAAAAATAATGGAATAGGTAGAGTAATAGAACCTGCACCCACAGTGACAATCTCTGAACGTTCTTCAAGATCAGAATAAGTACCTGCCGCAGTAACAAGAGTGACATCATTACCAATATCTTCATATAAAATGGTGATATGAACAAACTTTCCACTGTCATCATCAATTTTAAATATACCATTTGCAGAAATTAAATCACCTTCTACTTCAGAATGCTCAATGGTAAAATTTGAACGAACCAACATATGTTTTATCGCTCGATAAGTAATCTCTTTATTGAATGGAATACGTCTACTTTGATAACACGGAAGACGCTGTCCAGCATTTGATTCAAAAGAAAAAAGTGCAAGCATCATCGTTATAGAGATAAATAATAAAATCTTTTTCATTTATATTTACCTACTATTAAAATTGAAGAGGAATATAACATGAAAAATAACCTATATAATCAACAGTCTTCCCACTAAATCTAACATTAAAACTCTGCAGTCTTTTCATGTTAGCATGGTTTTCTTCAATCATCACATGCTCATAAATCCAGACTTCACTATTATTTGAACTAATGATCTGATCAGGATCCTCTTTCATAATGCCTACGACTTCCTTCATTGTCATTTTCTTTTCTACTTCCATCCTTCTTTCGGAAAAAGATGCTATAGGATCAACTATTTTAGTTTTTTGAGCACAAGCGGTTAGGAATTGACTCATTAATACAAATGTTATTAAAACGAATATTTTTTTCATATCTATATTTTATTCTTACTATATGGTTTGTTTAAGTTAAAGGTTGTGTGGAATCATACTATGATAAAGCATAACTTTCTCTCTAATTATTAACATAAACAATGATTCTTTTGTAATATTCCAAATATAAACGATCCAAAATGTTTTTAAAAAAATGAATTATAAAAAATTCAACTTAATTTCAAAACCAGAACATGAAATAATAGTCTTTTTTCTTTGACTATAAAAACGATGGCTCAGTATATTTATTCAATGAATCGTGTGGGTAAAATTGTCCCGCCGAAAAAACATATTCTTAAGGATATTTCTTTATCTTTTTTCCCTGGTGCAAAAATTGGTGTTCTTGGCTTAAATGGCTCTGGTAAATCAACCTTACTTAGAATTATGGCTGGCCTAGATACAGAGATTGAAGGTGAAGCGACTCCCCAAAAAGGAATTAACATCGGCTACCTACCTCAAGAGCCTGAACTTGACCCTACAAAAGATGTTAGAGGTAATGTTGAAGAAGGTGTTGCTGAAATCAAAGCCATTGTTGACCGGTATAACCAAGTTAATGATGCTTTTGCAGACCCTGATGCAGATTTTGATTCATTGCTTGCAGAACAAGCTGATTTACAAGAAAAAATTGAAAATGCTGGGGCTTGGGAACTAGAAAGAACACTTGAAATTGCTGCTGATGCCTTACGTCTTCCTGCTTGGGATGCTGATGTGACAAAGCTATCGGGTGGAGAACAGCGACGAGTTGCTCTGTGTCGTTTGTTACTATCAAAACCCGACATGTTGCTTCTTGATGAGCCAACTAACCATTTAGATGCTGAGTCAGTTGCATGGCTAGAACGGTTTCTTCATGATTATGCGGGAACTGTTGTTGCAGTTACCCATGACAGGTACTTTTTAGATAATGTTGCAGGCTGGATTCTTGAGCTTGATAGAGGCATGGGTATTCCTTGGGAAGGAAACTATTCAAATTGGTTGGAACAAAAAGAAAAACGTTTAGCTCAAGAGTCTAAACAAGAATCTGCCCGTCAAAAAGCTTTAAAAACAGAATTGGAATGGGTGCGCTCTGGCACTAAAGGCCGTCACTCTAAAAGTAAAGCAAGACTGGCTCGTTTTGAAGAGCTTTCTTCAAAAGAAGTTCAAAAACGTAGCGAGACACAAGAAATTTATATCCCACCTGGCCCTCGATTGGGTGATGTAGTTATTGATATTGAAAATATCAATAAAGCATTTGGTGAAAAATTATTAGTCAATGATCTAAGTTTTAAACTGCCTCCTGGCGGTATTGTGGGAATTATTGGTGCTAATGGTGCAGGTAAAACCACCCTATTCCGCATGATGGCTGGATTTGAACTGCCTGACTCTGGATCAGTAACATTAGGAAAAACCGTTGAAATCGCTTATGTTGACCAAATGCGTGATGATATGGACTCTAATAAAACTGTTTGGGAAGAAGTCTCTGATGGTTTAGATATGATTACTGTCGGCAACTATGAAACGCCATCGCGAGCGTATTTAGGTCGCTTTAATTTTAAAGGCTCTGATCAACAAAAGCATATTGGGAATCTGTCAGGTGGTGAACGTAATCGTGTTCACTTAGCAAAATTACTAAAAAGTGGAGGTAATTTACTGTTACTTGATGAACCCACTAATGATCTAGATGTTGAGACATTACGAGCACTTGAAGAAGCTATTTTATCCTTCCCAGGCTGTGCGGTTGTTATTTCGCATGACCGCTGGTTTTTAGACAGAATTGCAACGCATATTCTGGCATTTGAAGGTGATAGTGAAGTGGTCTGGTTTGAAGGTAATTATGAGGATTATGAAGCTGACAGACATAAAAGACTAGGCACTGATGCAGATAAACCTCAACGTATAAAATATAAGAAGATTTAGAAGCAGATAAAAGGCTAAGGAAGGTGCATGAAACAACGAACCGATTTCTAACTTGTCTTTTTGCTCCCGATAGAATGATCTCATTCGTTGCGTAGCCTGCTATGCGCCTCATGAGATCATTCCACCTGAAACAAAAATCCTACGTTATAATTTCGGGAAGTTATTCCATGCACGTTCCTAAAGGCAAAAAGAGCAAAACCAAACTCGGAACGCTCTTGCTTTAGCCTTTAGCCTTTAGCCTTTAGCCTTTAGCCTTTAGCCTTTAGCCTTTAGCCTTTTTACATTACAACATCATATTGCTGCATAAGATCATTAATATCTTTACGATAAAACTCTTTAGCTGGCAAAGTTAAATCACTAGGTTTCAGCCCCCGCTGTTGCAACGACTCCACTTCAGTAAATAAATCATGTACATCATATATTTCCAGTGCATTAAAAATTGATGCGGTATCTTTTAATCCTTGTTTTTCTGGCTGTTGATTCTTTTTTAATTGAAAGACGCCATCATCTAAAAATAATAAAGCAACTTTTTGATCAAAAGCTGCTGTTGTTAAAATGACATCTAATTTTTCTTGTAGTTGAATACCTTGATGTGGGGGATTTCTCAAAATAAATAAAAATTTCTTCATTATCATTGTCTTTACCCAAACTCAATAAACCGATCAGCCAACAACGCCGCTTCTAATAATTGCCCTAAACCTGATATTCTAAATCCCTCAGCTAAATCCTGATCTAACTTACCTTGTCTTTTTGCTTCATCGTCACATAATAAGCCTCTTCTTTGTGCCGCAGAAATACAAACAACTAAATCTACACGGTACTCGTTAGCCAATTCAGTCCATTTTTTTTTCATTTGTAACTCATCTTCAGGTGGGGTCGCATATTTAAAAGCATGATAGATACCCTCCTGATAAAAAAACACTCTAAAAACCTCATGATTCATTTGCAATGCCGTTTTTATAAACTGATAAGCTGAATAGCCCGTAGTAGAATTGTTAGGACTCGCATTAACTTGTATCGCATATTTCATTGAAACTCACCAAAAAGCTAAAAACATAATTTTTAATAAACCATTATATTTTATAATGCTTGTATCTTTTGAACCAACCCTTTGTTTGTTTGTCTTGGTGATATGCAATTCATACCCCAAAAAATAATATTGCTTTTAACTTTGAGTCTAATCTCAACTTACCTTCCAGCAATTGATATTGAACAAATTGAATTACCTGACCTTGGGGACTCTTCGGGCACTTTAATATCACCTATTGAAGAAAAAGAATTAGGTGAAGCATTTTTCCGAAGCTTACATCGTCAAATTCTGATTAGTCAGGATAGTGAAGTTCAACACTACATTCAAACAATTGGGCAACAATTGGTTGTTAATAGTGACCTTCCAACTAACCCTTTTCAGTTTTTTGTTGTATTGGATAATCAAATCAATGCTTTTGCAGGGCCTGGTGGCTATATTGGTATTAATTCGGGACTATTGCTACTAACAGAATCTGAAAGTGAATTAGCTTCTGTTATGGCGCATGAGGTCGCTCATGTTACTCAGCGTCATTTATATAGAGCTTATGAGGCCGCTAGTCGCTTATCCATCCCGACGGCTGCTGCAACTATCGCTGCTATATTAATAGGAACTCAAGACCCCGCTTTAGGTCAAGCTGCTTTAATCGCAATACAGGCTGGCAGTGTGCAGTTTCAAATTGATTTCACTCGTGATAATGAAATGGAAGCAGATCGAGTCGGGATGAAAACACTGGCAAAATCCAATTATAACCCCAGAAGTATGCCGACTTTTTTTGAACGTTTACAAGAATCAACGCGGTATTATGGTCAAAATATTCCTGAATTTCTACGTACCCACCCCGTCTCTATTTCTCGTATTTCTGATACACGAGGCAGAGCAAATAAATACCCTTACAAACAGTTTCCTGACTCTCAAGGGTATTTACTAACCAAAGCAAAACTCAGAGTCATCACCTCCCCTACGCTTGAAATAGCTCTTAAATATTTTAAAGTAAGAGAGAACCTAGGAACAAAAAACCAAAAAGCGATTGCACAGTACGGTATAGCTTTGGTTCATTTAGAAAACCAGCATTTTTCAGCTGCAGAATCAATTTTTAAACAATTAGTGACACAATACCCAGAACAACCTCAATATGCCTATGCCTTAGCATTTACAGCTCTTAAGGCGCATAATCATAACAAAGCATTAGCTCTATTTAAGCAAGCACATTTTCGTTTCCCTACTAATAACGCTATAAAAATAGAATATATTGCTACTTTATTAAAGGCTAAAAAAGAAAAACAAGCTAAAGCTATTTTAGAGACCTTGAGTTATCACGCAAAAAAACAACCTTTGTATTTTGAATTACTTGCGCAAATTTATGCCAACTTAGGACAAAATGCTAAATCTCATCGTTATTTAGCCGAATATTATTATGCTGTTGGACAAACATCATTAGCTATTTCACAAATTAAAATAGCTAAAAATGCGAACGGTATCAATTTTTATCTGCAAGCCATTCTCAATAACCGACTCGCTTTTTTTATTCAAGAGGAAAAAGAACGCAGGCTGAATAGATAAAGGTTTTATTACTTTTAATCTGTATTAAATTGTTGCTGGTTAAAGCAAAAAGTCAGCCAACACTTATATTAAAAACTTAATAACTTACAAAACAGCTATAACCCACTGTATTTAATATGAGTTTATTTAGTTCATTTTTTTATAAGTCAAAATCATTTTTTTTGATAGACATCACACTTTTTATTGATATATACTTGAGAACAGCTGAGGGATACTTTGTTTACAATGTATTCCCTTCGTGGAGGGAAGCGGCCTATATGGCTAATATAAAAATAATAATAGTATTAGTAACTGCTCGATAAACTTTGTCTTAAAGGCACAGGCGAAGATACAATAATAATAAAAACCGATGATCGCGAGGCCCGCTATAAGCGGGCTTTTTTATGCATTAATTTTTTTATTTTTACCCCCTACATTACATAGAAAGCCTAACACCTATCCAACCAGCTCTTGGTGATCCTGGCGAAACAAAACGCCCATCATCATACGACGCCCCTAATACCTCATCGGCTTCACCATAAACACCAAATGATTTATAGTCTCGGTCAAATATATTATCTACTCGACCAAACAATGCAAAATGCTCATTAATTTTAAGTTCAGCTCTAGCATTAAACAACCAATAACCACCTAAAGGATCAGTTATATTAGCCTCATCGCCTCTAAAATATTGCTCACCACTATATTGAGTATCAATAGCTAAAGAAAAGCGCCTCCATAATTTGACACCTAATGTGGCTTTATAAATATGCTCAGGAATTCCTGGTATATTATCACCCTGTTCAACTTGGGCTGCCAAAGTAGTATCTAGTGGGTTTTGAATAGTAAAACCGTCTTGAAATTCTGCTTTTAAATACGTGTAATTTGTAGAGAAACTCCATTCATCAATTTCACTAAATAACTCAGGCACATTAACACTAAACCCTGTTTCCACACCATATCGCGTAGTTTCCCCAATATTACTAAAAAAACCTTCACTAATACTGCTGCCACCGCGATTAAAAATAATATCATCATGGTTAGTGCTATGGAAAAAACCAGCATTCCAAATAAAATCACCTTTATTCATTAGTTTGTTTAAATTACCTCTAAACCCTCCTTCCCATGTTTTAGAAACAACTTGATCTAACGGTGGATCAGCTAAAAAAGCATTGGGTAATTTACATGGATCGTCTTCATCAGCACAACTAAGTTCCATCGGAGTAGGTACTCTCGCTGATTCGCTATAACTTCCGTACATACCTACATTTTCAACAACTTGATAGGTAAACCCTGCTGATGGATTAAATCGATCAAAAGTATGTTTGCCCGATAACTTATCTGGGCCATTAATATATTGGTTTTTGAGTTCTAAAGTTGTGTGGTTGTAACGACCAGCAAGGGTAATGGTTAAATTATCGGTAAGAGAAAAACTATCACTAAAATAAATACCGAAAGTATCGGTTTCAGTATTTAAACGCACATGAGCTTCTTCAACAAATACCCCACTGCCAATAGTTCCTCTATCTGCAGTTAATTGTGCTAATTCAGTATTTGATTCAAAATGCACGTCTGCATAATCATAAGCAGCTCCAAAAACAAAACTATTTTGATGGCCAAAAATATCTTCACTAAACATAGATTGAATAGTTCCACCAGTACTACGCATATGGGTTTGGCTAGTATTATTGGTTGCACCTTCAACAGCATCAGAGGCAAAAACATTATTTCCATTGATATCCTCTACAACCTCTTCTCCTGGACCTGGCTCCTCACACAATAATGGGTTCCCCCCAATAATATTACCAGGTGTGGTACATTCCTCAAAATCACTATCATCCCCATTAAATGATTTAATTCTATTTTGACGAAAATAAGCATTAGCACTTAATTGCAAAGTATCTGTTACATCAAATACACCTTCAATTTCAGAAAAGAACATACGTGTAATAGTCTGGTCTGGATGGGTAAAAACAGCTTTTCGTTGTTGCTCATGTAACTGAATAGGAACAGCTCCATTTCCTTTCATATTATTATCATTAGCACCCAGAGTTAAATCAAGACTTGCCCGCTTTCCTCGCCAGCTTAAAGTACCAAAAACCTGATTGGCTTCAGTTTGCGAAAAATCCCGCCAGCCTTCCTCTTCAAAATGGTGCAGATCAATAAAATAACCCCATGTTCCATCATTCCAGCCACTCGTTAATTCTTCAGAATGACGTTCCCACGATCCACCTGATGCTTCAAACTGATGACCAGGAGCAGAAAACCCTGTCTTGGTTTTTACTGAAATAGCACCACCTAGGGTATTTAATCCAAAAAGAGGGTTTGAACCTGGCATTAAGGTCATTGAGTCAATAGCCCCTTGAGGAATTAAATCCCAATTGACTGTATCACCAAAGGGTTCATTAAAACGAACGCCGTTAACATAAACTGATAAGCCTTGAGGCAAGCCTAACAAAGGTGATGCAACAAAGCCTCGATAGTAAATATCAGGCTGTAAAGGATTGTTTTGCGCTTCATTTACATGGACACTTCCCATATAACGATTCATATAATCAGCTATGGAGGTGGTTTGAGCATTTTCTAATTGCTCGGCAGAAACATTATGAACATTAGCTGGGATTTTATCCGCAGATAATCCTCTACCAGATAAAGCTGTTATTCCAAGTACTTCAACGGGTTCAAGTACCAGTTTTTGTTCCTGTTTCTGTTCATCAGCAGAAACCGACCCATTTAGAGCAACTAAACATAAAACAGGAATTAACCCTTTTCCAATATCCATTCTTAAATCTCAATAGCATTACAAATTTTAGGTATCTTAATTAAATTTCCTTAATTGTGACAGTGCCTACAATAAAAAAGGAATTTTTCCCAAAACAGTGGATATTCTCTTTAAAACAAATCATACTTTTCGTTAGGCTTCGGATATAATCAGAAAGGATCAAAGAAATAATTGAACTATAAGTCTAATATTACAATTATCTAAGCCAAAGTAAAAATGACACACAGCAAAAAAAATAAATCCGACAGGGAGGATGTTTTTTTTAACCTTACATTATCGGATAAAGAATTAAACAATAAACGGAAGACTGTTCGTTATATTAGAAAAGATATATCAACAACTCTATTTATCAACAGTTTTTTTAGCTTTTCAAAATATCACCCGGCAGAACTTTTAAATATCAGTAGCCAAGGTGCATCGATAAAATTAAAAAGAGCTCTTTCGTTAAAACAAAAAGTTATTCTTATTTTTGTTTTTGAGGATAAAAGAAAATTTAAAATTGCCGCAAAAATTGTTTTTAAAGATAAAAGAAAAAGTCTATATGGTATAAAATTTGACCATATGAATAATAAATTTGGTGATTATTTAATCTCATCTCAAAAAGATTTTGTTTTTGAATGAACTTTTTAAATGGATGTTTATCTAAGCAGTTCATGATTAATACCTAGGGGGTAACATGGAAATTAATGCTCAAAACAATACTCAACAAAACTCTTCATCTGTTAACTCTACTGTTGCCACACCAGTTAACGATCAAGAGTCTAAAGCTAAAGAAATTGACCTTAAAGCTGAACAAACTGTAAATGTTTCTACAGCAGCTGAAAAACTTTCTACTGAAACAGAAAAAAGTACGGTTAAAAAGCCTATCTCGACTAAACAACAAGCAGTGAATGCAGTTTCTCAATTTGAAAAAGATGCTGCTAATGATGCTAATTCAACCAAATCTATACAAGGTGACTCAATTACACCTGATGTTGTTGCTAGTTTAATTAGTTAACAATCCTATGCCTATTTTAAGTGATATTTATATTTACCCTGTCAAATCACTTGCTGGCATTAAAGTTTCAAGCTGGACTGTTAATTCAAAAGGCTTAGTGCATGACCGTAAATGGATGCTGATTGATAAGGATAATCAATTTCTTAGTCAACGCCGCCTACCCAAAATGGCATTGATTAAAACTCAATTGACTAAAACAGAACTTATTTTAAGCACATCAGTTTCTGGCAGTATTTCATTGCCTATTGAACCTCATGAAGGTACTGAAATTATCAGCACTATCTGGAAAGATCAGTGCCCCTCAAAGACAATATCCAAAGAAGCTGACCAATGGCTCAGTGATTTTTTAGGCCTAGAGTGCCAACTCGTTTATCAACCAGAAGACGTTAACCGTTTTGTTGACCCTAACTACGCAACATCAACAGATATAGTTAACTTTTCAGATGGTTTTCCTTTTCTTATCACCTCTAAAGCCTCACTAGAATCACTAAACCAGGTAATGGGACTTAAACTCCCCATGCAACGGTTTCGCCCTAACCTTGTTATTTCTAACTGTGAAAGTTATGCAGAAGATAGCTGGCGCGAAATAACTATCAACAATATTGAATTTAGACTACCAAAACCTTGTTCAAGGTGTTCAGTCCCCACAATCGATACCGAAACAGCTAAAACAAACAAAGAGCCACTAACAACACTTAACCGTTTACGAAAATGGAATAAGAAAGTTTATTTTGGACAAAATGCCTTACATAACACGAGTGGACAATTATCAATAAGTAGTCCTGTACAAATCAATGTTACTGGCTCCAAACAACCGCCTCTTTAGCCCCCTTTCTACTTTGCGAAATGACTTATTTACAGTAGAATAGCCGCTTTATTATGGGTTATGCTAGAGAATAAGGAGCCCAAGCTCTATTACTTACATTTAATAGCAAAAGACTGAAAAAGAATATTTTTCTCATCATCATAAACCTAATCAACTTGGCACCAACACCGCATTGGTTACCAATACATTTACGTCACATTCAAATTAATCAATGAGCTCAACTGAAAACCAACCATCATCTAACTTTATTCGCCATCTTATTACTAAAGACATCAGTGATAATAAAAATAATGGCAAAGTTATTACTCGCTTTCCACCTGAACCTAACGGCTATTTACATATTGGACATGCAAAATCAATTTGCTTAAATTTTGGAATGGCTGCGGAATACAATGGTGAGTGTAATCTAAGGTTTGACGACACTAACCCAGAAAAAGAAAGTATTGAGTTTATGGAATCTATTGAACGTGATGTTCAATGGCTTGGCTTTAAATGGGCAAATAAACACCATGCTTCAGATTATTTTGAACAATTGTATGATTTTGCAGTGCAATTAATTAAAAACGGCCATGCTTATGTGGATAGTTTAAATGCTGAGCAAATTCGTGAGTATCGAGGCACATTAACTGAACCTGGTAAAGAAAGCCCTGATAGAAGCAGAACTGTTGATGATAATTTAGCGTTATTTTCAGCGATGCGTAAGGGTGATTATGCTGATGGAGAATATGTATTACGTGCAAAAATTGATATGGCTTCACCCAACATCAGTCTACGTGACCCAGCACTTTATCGTATTAGACGCGTACATCATCAACGTACAGGTGATGATTGGTGCTTATACCCAATGTATGATTTTACGCATTGTATCTCTGATGCGATTGAAAATATTACTCATTCACTCTGCACTTTAGAATTTGAAGCCCATCGTCCTTTGTATGATTGGGTACTTGATAAACTAGAAACACCGAGTCACCCTCAACAAATTGAGTTTGCCAGATTACAATTAGAATACACCATTGTCAGTAAACGTAAATTAGCTCAACTGGTTAATGAGAATCATGTCAATGGTTGGGATGACCCCAGAATGCCTACCATTGCAGGTATGCGTAGAGCTGGCTACACACCCACTTCAATTCGTGATTTTTGTGAACGTATAGGCATCACTAAAAAAGATTCATGGATAGAAATGGCTGTTTTAGAAAACTGTATTCGTGAAGACTTAAATGACGATGCCCCACGTGCAATGGCCGTTTTAGAACCTTTACGTCTGGTGATTGAAAACTATCCTGACGACCAAGTTGAAATACTAGAGGTTAACAACCATCCTCAAAAACCAGAACTTGGTACACGAAAAATACCTTTTTCTAAAGTTATCCTGATCGAGCAAGATGATTTTGCAGAAGTTCCGCCACCAAAGTTTAAGCGTTTAATTGCAGGGGGTGAAGTACGCTTACGTAGCTCTTACGTGATTAAATGTAATGAAATTATTAAAGATGATGCGGGTAATATTACTGAATTACGTTGTAGCTATGACCCTGATACTTTGGGAAAAAAACCTGAAGGTCGCAAAGTAAAAGGCGTTATTCATTGGGTTTCAGAACAACAATCCCATCCTGCTGAATTACGTTTATATGACCGTTTATTCAATGTGGCTAACCCAGCTTCAGAAGATAACTTTCTTGATGCAATTAACCCTGATTCACTTGACACATTGACTAATTGTCGAGTTGAAGCCAGTTTAGCCGATGCTAATTCGGGTGATCGTTTTCAGTTTGAACGTACAGGTTATTTTTGTGTAGATTCTGTTGATAGCAATGTAGATAAATTAGTCTTTAATCGAACGGTTACTTTGAGAGATACTTGGACTAAATAATATGCCTTGATAGAGGCACAAAAAAAACAGTAAATTTATTTCAGCATAGCAAGAAATAAAAAGTTAGTTTTTTCATTATCTAAAATAAATTTTGCTTATGTATTCCCACACTTTTGTGTGGGAATACAGTGTTTTTTTATACTCTACGTCGTACCACCATCAACCCTGCCATTGCAGAAATAAATAGCCATACGCCTGCAGGTAAAGGGACTGCTGCTACAGTCAAAGTATAATTTTGACCATCATTATTAACTAACCAATTCAAACCAAGATCAAGTGTAGGCAAATTGATAGTATGGAAGTCACCTTCAATAAGACCTGCAGTAAAGATTAAAAACATATCATCCAAACTCGGACTGTACCCTGAAGTCAGATCATCAATCAGCAAAACATCTAAAATACCGTCTAGAGTTAAAGTTTTACCACCCAGGACATCAAGTCCGTCGTATTCGCTAGCAGTACCTAGCCCGCGCGTACTACCCGCTAATTCAATAATAGTGTTGTTGATAAAACCAAAACCGACATCAGCAGTTGAAGTTGCCATAAATGGACTTGCACCCGGTGCGAACCCTCCTTCAAACTGGTTGCTACCCGAGCCTGTTAATACCCCTGTACCTGTGTATTCGCCAAAAAATACTGATTGGCTACCCGTACTGGTGCGTAGTTCTCCATTATTTTTAATATCATCATAAAAAGTCACATTGCCTCCACCTGAATTGATCACACTACCAGTACTATTATTGATAATTTCACCAAAAACATCAGAGGTGCCAAAAGAGAGTTGGACTTGACCTGAATTACTTAAACCGCCGTTAAATTCAAGCAAAGCATTACGCCCTTGAATACGCCCGCCAGTATTATTAGCAAAACTACCATCTACCGTCATCCGACTGTTGATGACAGTGACTCGTCCATCATTAGAGTGCCCTCCTTGAGTCAGACGCAAACTTTCATTATTGATGAGTTCAATTTCACCGCTAGCAGTATTTATGATAGTCGCATTAATACGATTTAGGCCCGAAGTTTGTCCACGGATTTGTCCCTGATTAATTAAATTCCCACCACTAATAGTAACGTTTTTAGCACGTACTTCACCCTGATTTGTCACTGTGCCTGTGATAACCCCAGTACCAGTAAGTACACCTGTCGACGCAATATTAACGCCATTCAAAACGGTCAGATTCCCACCATTAAGTGATAAGGTGCCTATGCCTGTTCCCCCACCAATGGTTAACTGTTTTACCGTTCTTGCCCTAGCAGTGCCAGTCACAGTAAGATTAGTAGAAGGATCGATAAAAACATCATGCACTTCATCGGGGTCCTGAGCTATTGTCCAGCTTGAGTTACTATCCCAGTGGCTACTATAGGTTTTGAACCAATGTAAATCTGGTGTAAAAAGTACAACGGCCCGGTCACCATTAGTGAAACCTACTCTATAAGCTAACTGGCTAAAATCGTTAAAATTATCGTTGGTAAAACTTATGGAAGAAACAGTTTTTCCATCGAGCGTGTCGCCTTCTCTAACAACCTTTAAAGTGTCATTATTAGAGCCATTAACCCAGAGACCAAAATCATTATCAGAAGTCACTCCGCCAGCATCTGCCTGTAGAATGCCCCAGTAGGCAACCTGACCATTACTATTAAGTGCCGGGGTGGAGAATCTTGAAAATAGTGATCCAGAGGGTGTGCCTGATGCCTGAGAACCCTCACGAACGATTAATGTGTTATCTCGCCAGATACCTTCGTTATTGCTAGAAGTCACTCCGCCAGCATCTGCCTGTAGAGTGCCCCGGAAGGCAACCTGCCCATTACTATTAAGTGTCGGGGGGGAGAATATTGAAAATAGTGATCCAGAGGGGGTGCCTGATGCCTGAGAACCCTCACGAACGATTAATGTGTTATCTCGCCAGATACCTTCGTTATTGCTAGAAGTTACTCCGCCTGCACCTGTCTTTAGATCGCCCCAGTAGGCAACCTGACCATTATTATTAAGTACCGGGTCGTAGAAACTTGAAAACAGTGCCCCAGTCGGCGTACCTGATGCCTGAAAACTCTCCCTGGCTACTAATGTGTTATCTCGCCAGATCCCTCTGTCATTGCCAAAAGTTACTCCGCCTGCACCTGACTGTAGAATGCCATGGAAGGCAACCTGACCCTTACTATTAAGTGTCGGGAGGGAGAGGCTTGAAAACAGTGCCCCAGTCGGCGTACCTGCTGCCTGAAAACCCTCCCTGGCTACTAATGTGTTATCTCGCCAGATCCCTCTGTCATTGCCAAAAGTTACTCCGCCTGCACCTGTCTGTAGAGCGCCCAAGTAGGCAACCTGACCCTTACTATTAAGTGCCGCGGTGAAGAAGTTTGAAAACAGTGCACCAGAGGGTGTGCCTGATGCCTGAGAACCCACACGGGCGACTAATGTGTTATCTCGCCAGATACCTGCGTTATTGCTAGAAGTTACTCCGCCTGCACCTGTCTGTAGAGTGCTCCGGAAGGCAACCTGACCCTTACTATTAAGTGACAGAGGGCCGAAGCTTGAAAACAGTGCACCAGAGGGTGTGCCTGATGCCTGAAAACCTTCCCGAACGACTAATGTGTTATCTCGCCAGATACCTGTGTTATTGCTAAAAGTTACTCCGCCTGCACCTGTCTGTAGAATGCCATGGAAGGCAACCTGACCCTTACTATTAAGTTTCAGGGTGTTGAAGCTTGAAAACAGTGCCCCAGTGGGTGTACCAAATGCAGTATCTCCGCTTCGGGCAATAATATTATGACTACCATCAGACAGGGCGCTATTGGTCGACAAGATAGTCATAGTGAGTATAGCAACAAACTTTTGTTGCTTAAACAATTGAAATTGATGTATTTTGGTAATTTTTTCTCTCTTAAAATTTAAAAAAATTGGTAGTTCCTTAAAGTAACGGTTAATTTTAAAAATCTCTTCAAGCTATCCATAAACCTAAAATTAGTTCAAAAGACAGATTGAACCCTGCCCCATCTCAAGGGTCATGTCTTAATATTTCTACGAAAACGAGTAATCATAAGCCCTGATAGGCCACTGAAAAATAAGTAAAATGCAGCGGGAACAGGAACTGAGCTCACCACATTTGCTTCAATATGGTAAGTGATTTGATGACTCGCTTCTCCACTTAAAGATGAATCTAACTGAAACATACCTGTTACTTCATCATAATTAAACAAACCACTTCCATTTAACTCTAAAGCCCCCTCTTCAAATTCACCATCAATAGATGGCGCATTTATATCCACCCAAGTAAAACAGGCACAAACATAGAAAGTAGAATCATCCCACAAGCTATAACCGTCACCCCAGAAAAAAGCAGAAGAAGAAAAATCAACGCTATCAAATGACGATTCAACATTACTTGATGCTACAGTCCCACTACTACTCCAAGAGAGCCAGCTTTCAGCATAATATTCTGTAACAACAGTCATTTTTCCTGACAATGAATATTTCTCAGGCTCAGGATCAACGGTATTGGAGTTAAGTTCATCCCAAACTAAAATATAAGGGTTTTTATCAATAGAAATAAAACTTTTATTAGAGTCTATTACTAAAGTATAAGTGTCTGTTTCATCTATAGGAAAATTAGGTACAAATGGAATTGGGTCGAAAGGGTCAATAATTGGCTCTAAAGTCGCTGAAGTCTCTGTTACAGAGGCAGATGTTGTTCCTGTTATTGACAATAATATAAAAATAAAAAAACTGATTAAACTTTTATTTAACACTTTCATCTTCCTTTTGAAAATTTAGAGTAAAACAGAGTCTAACATATATAAATAGTGGCAATTATTTTTTGTTATGCCTCTTTTCTGCTTAAAAGTGGCATAACACTCAATTAATTGCTGTGATTAGCTACTGTCGGAGGAATAATATTTCCTTGAGCCTGTAAACTTAACGCTTTAGGGTGCCGTTTATAGTGCTCTCTGACTACTTGGGCTAATACCAGTTTTTCAGCTTCAGCCACCACACAAGGTATTTCGTCAGATAAAGCATTAATTATCCCTTTTAACAACTCATCCTGCGGTGAAATAAGCTTGCCTATCCAAGAGATAAGTAAATCTTTTTCAACAATAGCAGGTAAAGACCCCATAATTCCAAGATCATTCTGATCATGAACTAACAAGCCAGAGGTTGTTCCTCTATCCAGTGTTAATACCTGAAATAAATACAAAGTATGATAAGCACGTTGCTTTTCATAATCCATTTCTGTTGGGTTAGGATGTGCTTTATTTGCGTTACTAAAAATATCCACATAACAATCAATAACCGCTTCGCCTAAGCTCTTGGCTAAATCAAAATCAACTTGGGCATTATCAGTAAAATATTCTTCCAAGTAAAAATGAGAAACACCTCTATGTCTTTCTAAAGCGGGAATATTAAAGTATCTATCACCTTGTTCTGCTGCTAACGCATATTGCTTAGGAGCCACTTTTTTTAAACATTCGGAAAATAAAGCGGTTGCCTCAGCATCTTCTATTGCTGGATTTAAATCAGCCATCATCCGCCAATAGCCTTTACCATTTTTCATTTCGGTCCAGCTAATATGCATATGCACAGAAGGCGCAAAAGGGTTCATAGGATGAATAATGGTTGATAAAGCTGTAGCTGAAGCCAAAATTTTACTGGCGTTATCATCATAATGAATTTGTGAGACATTGACTGAAGCTCTATTAAAAAAAGTCTCATTTGTGGCAACATAACGTACACCTCCACCATGAGCACCTTGATCACGTAGCCATTCAACAGCTTGAAACGAGGATTTACCTCCTGTGGTATCAACTACTTCACCCTGATGAGTTACAAAATATTGCTGCAAATCTTCAACTAGAGAGTTAGCTGCACGTGCATAGATTGATTGAGCTTTACTTCTTTTCATAATTTTATTTTTTATATAAAAAAGGGGCAAGCTTTCACTTCCCCCTTTTTATTGATTATTAAAAAACTTAATGACTCAATTAAACAGTCGGCATGCCTTTTAATTTTTCAACGACTTTATCACCAAATTCTTGTGTGCTGATCATATTAACGCCTGCACCTGGCTTAGATAAATCAGCTGTTGAAAAACCATCACCAAAAACACCTTGCATCGCTGCCCAAACATTTTTAGCTTCATCAGCCATATCAAAACTATTTTCTAACATCATAGCTACTGAACCAATCATAGAATAAGGGTTCGCCATGTTTTTACCTGCAATATCAGGTGCTGATCCATGAGAAGGCTCATAATAAGCTTTTTCGTCACCGATACATGCTGAAGGCATTAGGCCTAAAGAACCTAAGATGCCACCGCCTTGGTCACTTAAAATATCACCAAACATATTTTCCATTACCATCACATCAAACTGAGTTGGCTTTAAGCACAAGTGTGTTGCTGCAGCATCAACTAGAATATTAATAACTTCAACTTCTGGATAGTCTTTAGCGACTTCTTCTAATACTTCGTTCCATAATACGCTTGATTTTAATACGTTACTTTTATGGATATTATGTAAAACTTTCTTTCTGCTACTTGATAATTTAAACGCTTGAACCAGAATTTGACGAATTTGAGCTTCATCATATTCAAGAGTCTCTTTTACATAACGTAGGCCTTCAGCATTAACACCTGTTTCTTTTTCACCAAAATATAATCCACCGACCAGTTCACGAACAATAACAAGGTCAATTCCTTCGCCAATAATTTCTGGTTTTAAAGGTGAAAAGTGAGCTAATTCTTTAGGTAAAGAAACAGGGCGAAAGTTAGCATACGTGTTATAACGACGACGCATCGGTAATAATGCGCCACGCTCTGGTTGCTTATCTACAGGAATATTTTTTGATTCTTCATGACTTAAACCAATAGGCCCTTTTAAAATTGCATCTGCACTGTCACAAATATCTTTAGTTTCTTGAGGAAAAGCATCACCTGTTTCAAAATAAGCACAAGCACCAAATAATGCAGGCATTAATTCAAAACTTACATCATTACGCTCTTCGACAAGCTTTAAAACCTTAAGGGCTTCTTCCGTAATTTCTGGACCAATTCCATCACCCGCTAAAACTGCAACTTTATAATTCTTCATTATTCCTCTTTTCTACCTGTTAAATACTTTGTTTAAACTAATTCCTACTATTTTACACTATCCTATTAATGTAATTTTTTAAAATCTTATCAATTAATAAGACCCTACAGTGTATTTCTAATATTTAATTAGAAATACAATTAAAATATTCCGCTAAGATATTAATATTTTTATAAATCTTATCTTCACCACATTGCTGTTAATAAAACATGAGCTATATAAAAGTCCTAATGCCTAAAAACAAGTTATAATAGGCGGTTTTAAACAAAGAGGATTAAACAATGACAGATAACTGGATAGCTCCTTCCATCCTTTCTGCAGATTTCGCTAAATTAGGCGAAGAAGTTGATAACGTTTTAGCTTCGGGTGCTGATGTCGTTCATTTTGATGTTATGGACAACCACTTTGTACCGAATTTAACAATTGGACCTTTAGTTTGTGACGCGTTAAGAAAACACGGTGTTACTGCGCCTATTGATGTTCATTTAATGGTTGAACCTGTTGACAGAATCATTCCTGATTTTGCTAAAGCTGGTGCAAGTATGATTACTTTTCACCCAGAAGCTTCGACTCATTTAGATCGTACATTACAAATGATTCGTGATTTAGGCTGTAAATCAGGTTTAGTTTTTAACCCAGCAACACCTTTAAGCTACTTAGACTACGTCATGGACAAAGTAGATATTATCTTATTAATGTCTGTTAACCCTGGTTTTGGTGGACAATCATTTATTCCTTCTACATTAGGAAAATTATCTGAAGCTAGAAAAATGATTGACGACAGTGGTTTTGATATTCGTTTAGAAGTTGATGGTGGTGTTAAAGTTGACAACATCCGTGAAATTAAAGCAGCTGGCGCAGATATGTTTGTTGCGGGTTCTGCAATTTTCGGACAACCAGACTACAAAAAAGTAATTGATGATATGCGTGCTGAGCTTGCTAAGGCATAAGTAGTCGTTAATTCATAAAAAAGGCCGTATTGATTTAATCAATACGGCCTTTTTTATTAAAAATTAAACCACGTCCTGAGGACGTGGAGTTGGTCAAAAGGCTCCGCCTGAAGACAAATTAGAACTACTCATGCATCCTAGTCTTGTTGTCGCCACAACAAAAACTAGGAGAAAAAACATGAGTAGATTTCGTAAATTATCACATGTGGTCTGGCACTGTCAGTATCATATTGTTTGGGTGCCAAAATACCGTTATAGAGTATTGAAAGATCGAGTAGGTTTTGAAGTATCAAAAACGATTCGAATCTTCACAGAAAGGCTTGGGTGTGAAGTAGTGGAATTGAATGTTCAGGAAGATCATGTCCATTTACTGGTAATGGTTCCACCAAAAGTAGCTATATCGAAACTGGTAGGGACAATCAAAGGTAAGTCGGCAATTCAAATGTTCAAGCAATTCCCTTATCTAAAGAATAAACCTTATTGGGGAAATCATTTTTGGGCTAAAGGATATTGTGTTGATACTGTTGGAGTGGATTCAGAAATGATACGTAAGTATGTAAAGTATCAAGAGGAAATAGAAAAAGGGTTAGAACCTAAATAAGCTGTAGATTTAAATTAAATTCTGGGTGGCAACCAGCTAGCCTTCTAAGAGGGCTAGCTTTTACACCCTTCCAGGGTGAATCAAAACCACGTTCTTAGAACGTGGTTTTTTTTTCTACATTAAAATTCAAAGAACTTCTAGGTTTACAAAATCACTATACCCAGCCTCATCAACCACTGTGACTTGGTATCGTCCACTGGCCTTAAAATGATGAAATAACTGCCTATTATTGCTAACGGTATATTTTAAATAACCATTAATAAACCAGTATTTTCGCCCCTGCCCGCCTTGAACCTGTAATTTAATACGCGGCAATTTTTTCGAGATACCAGCAGCCCTCAATTGAGTATTATCATCTAAGCCCAATATTTTTAATTGGCTTGATGATTGAATAATTGACTGCTTACAACTTAAATCGAATGTACCAATTTGTGAATGCCTTTGTCTTCTTTTAGCAATCCACGGTTCAACCACTAATGGCCATAAGGCAATATGTTTTTCTTTAGTTTCACTATCACCACAGCTTTGATTAACGGCCAGCCCTGTTTTAGAATTAACTTGAATAGTTAATGGATTAACCTCCCATTGTTTTATGTCATGATGAGGCAAAGTTAAAGGCGCATTATTATTTAATATCCAAGCTTGTTTAGTTTCATGGCACAATATTGGTTTTGTCTCAGCTTTTAGGCCTCCCAAAGGCCAGCAAATATCTTGTTCAATCACAGATTTTGGCTTTTTCACTGTCGACTTACTAGGAAGTGCTTCAACAATTGAGAATAACAAGGGCGATGCGGTATAAGCACCATAATGTCCAGCTAATGAACTTCCATCAGGTCGCCCCACCCAAACTCCCACAGTATAGTTATGTGTAACACCCATACTCCAAAAATCTCTATGCCCGTAGCTAGTCCCTGTTTTCCAAGATAAATCCCTTGGGTTATGAGCTCTTTGTTTTGATAGTATTTGTTTAATAATCCATGCAGCGCCTTCTGAAAATAAATAACGTTGTTCAACCGGACTATTAGGCGTTAACCGAACTTTCCCTGCTACCCCGCCATTTGCCAGAGCTGAATATGTCCCCACCAAGGTTTCTAAGTTACTCCCTACCCCACCTAAAATAACCGATAAGTTTGATTTGGCCTGCTGGTTAAATTGTAATTTTAAACCTGCATTTCTGAGTCGATTAACAAAAACCTCAGGGCTTAAATGATGTAATACTTGAACAGCAGGAATATTCAGTGATCGTGTTAAAGCATTACTTACGCTGACAGGCCCAATAAATCCGCGACTGAAATTCTGTGGTCTATATCCATTAAATGACATAGGAGCATCAATTAATAAAGAAGCAGAATGAATTAAACCTTCATCAATAACCATGCCATACAAAAAAGGTTTTAAAGTTGAGCCTGGCGAACGAATAGCTTTAATCATATCGACTTGACCTAATCGACTATTATCAAAAAAATCTGCTGACCCAACGTAAGCTTTAACCTCTAAAGTTTTATTTTCTACAATCAATACCGCAGCAGAGGTTTTAGCGGGTAACTGTTGTACATAATTTATAACTAACTCAGCAGTCCCTCTTTGCATATCAATATTAATATTGGTTTTAATAATTGATTGTTCAGGCTGTAATGATTTTAATCGTCGTGCTAAAAGTGGCGCAATAATACTTGTTTTATTGCGTTGTGCAATAACGGGTTCTTTTAAAGCTTGAGTAATAACATGCTCCGACCAAAGTGATTGCTTAGCTAATCGATACAGCACTTTATTCCTTGCTTTAAAGGCTCGATTGGGATGTTTATCGGGGCGATTTCGACTGGGTGCTTGTGGAAGTACTGTTAATAATGCAGCCTCTGCATGGCTCAACTCTTTTGCTGATTTACCCAAATAAGTATAACTAGCCGCTTGAACCCCCTCAATTGTCCCACCAAAAGGTGCATGATTAAGGTAATAAGTGAGAATCTGTTGTTTACTAAAATGAGCCTCTAGTTGTAAGGCAATCGCTATTTGTTTAAGTTTTCCAGCGATTGATTTTGAATGGGGCGAAATAAGCCGAGCCACTTGCATCGTTAAAGTCGAGCCACCAGAAACAATGCTGTTATTGCTAATATTTTGTATAAAGGCACGCCCAATTGAGAACGGATTAATGCCAGGGTGAGACCAAAACCATTGATCTTCATACTGAATTAAGGATTGAATATAAAGTGGGGAAACATCGTTTATAGTAACAGGGTAGCGCCAAACACCTTGCTTATCAGCAAATGATCTTAAAGGAGTGCCATCTTCAGCAGTAATAACTTTGGCAAATTGATGAGTTTTTGACTTCAGTGATACGGGATAAAAACTATCCAGTAAAATTACAATACATAGCAGGGTGAGACTAAGCCCCCCTGCCAACTTCAATCCTCTCATTTATTGAATTTCAATCGCTTCAAAATGTCGTCCTACTGCCCTTATATAAGGTCTATACATATCTTCAACATAAGAGGGAGGATTGGTATATTTTCCTTTTGTCACTGCACGGATTAAATAAAACAAATGTTCTGGGGTATTTTTATGCAAATCAATAGCGGCTACAAATCTATCATCAAGATATTCCTGATATTTTGTTTGACTATAATATTGCATGGTTTCAATAGTCTCATCCGCTATTTTAAAACTTCCTATTTCAAGGTTATCAGATAAATTCTGATTCTCAATTTCAAAGCCAGCAGGTACAAGATCAATCACTAAAGCATCCTTTATACGTTTGTCTGCCACTACATTAAGATGAACTAGCAAGATATCCCCTGTTTCATGTTGCCCAGGATTGATCTTACGCCCTTCTAGGTCATAATAATTACGTTCAACTTTTATACTCTCCATTTTCATCTTTGGTGCTGATTTTGGGTAAGCATTAAGTGTTGATTGAAGATAAAGCGGTAAATTCGTTTTTGAGTTAAAGGTAATAGTTTGGGGAATTTCCGTTCCCGAAAATTGATGATGAAAATCCTGTTTTTGTTGTAGCTTAGTCGCCACATTATTCAGAATTAAGTCCCCTTGCCATTCACTGTTCTCTTTTGTTTTTAATTGCATCCCTGCACGGAACAAAGCATTACGTTCTTGAGTACTAATATATTGTCTATTATTTAATTCATCCGCTAATTGAAAAATAAGTTTATCACTCGCAATACTGGGAACAGGCTGTTTATTTAATAAATAAGTCATCACACTTAAATCACGTAAACGACTGCCATAATCAGACAAATAAATTAGATTATTTCTAGGCTTAGTTAAACTTGCCTTAATCGCCTCAGTCCCTCGGTTTTTATCACCCTGTTTATACAGTGCCAACCCTAAATGAGTTAAAGGAAGCGCGGATTTTACTTCTTTTCTATGATGATCATACAAAGTACGCAAAGTCCCTAAAGGTGCGCGGTTAACACGGGACAGCACATAAGCGGCGTAAGCTTTATAGGCAAAACTATAATGACTGGGGGATTGGCTATAACGTTCACCATACATATTTCCTCGGTGAAGCAAATACTCAGAAAGCCGTTGTAATGCATTATTAAGTAATACATCAGGCACCACATTGCCTTTTTCTTTAGCATCAAGTAAAAAGTCAACTGCATAAGCTGTTAACCAATGTTCCTCTTGATCGGTATTAGACCACAAACCAAAACTACCATTACTACGCTGCATACCCGCTAACAGAGTAATACCTCTATCAATTTGAATAGGTTTGGCTGAAATATCAATTGTTTTATGCTTAATTTTTAATTTATCAAGCCCCAACGAAACAAAGTTTTCCTTATTTATAAATAACCACGGATAAGTGCTACTGATTGTTTGTTCCAGACACCCATATGGGTAATTAAGTAATGTTTTAAGATGTTGTTTAATATTAATGGGGGGCTGGGTAGAAATGGATAAATCCAAATTTGCCGAGGCCAGCATTAAACCTTGCAACTGAGGGTTTAAGGAAATACTTTCACCTTTGATTACAACCTCACGTTGCATTAGATTCACTGCGGGGTATGCAGGACGCACACCTAAAAACCAGTTTCGATTAATACTAATTGTTTCGGCTTCAGTTTCGGCATTATCTAAAGTTAAATCAATTTGTGATTGCCCAAAAGCATGATCGGCTATTAAAGGAAAATGTAACACTCTTTTTTCTTTATCTTTAAGAGTAAAAGAATGCCATTTGCTTTTTAATTTAACGGGGGCACTTGCTGAAAGACCCAAAGACAGCGTTTGCGTTTTTCCGCTTTGATTACGCACATCCAAAGTTAAAACAGATGAATCCCCCGAAGCCAAGAAACGCGGTAATGAAGCTTCAGCAATAATAGGTGCTGCGACTGTAATTTCTGCATCAGCAGCACCAAATTGATTATCATTAAAAGCAACAGCCATCAATCGTAACCGACCGTTAAAATCAGGCAGATCAAGCTTAACAGTCGCCACACCCTTATCATCTGTTTTAATTAATTCACTCAATAAAGAAACAATTTTGACGGATGAATCAGGCCTTGCTCCCCCTGCTCTTTTATCAACATCGCCACCAAAACGAGGTTTAATAGATCCTCCCTCTGTTAGCTCTATTATTTTATTGTACATATCGCGTTGTTCAACAGCATAGCGACGCTGCTTAAAAAACCATTGATACGGGTTTGGACTTTTAAAGTCAGTAATATTTAAAACCCCAACATCCACAGCGGCAAGCGTGACATAGCTTGATTGATTTGGAAGCGCACCCGAAATTGTAATTTCTGTGGTTAATGTTTTTTCTGGGCGGACAATACCCTCAGGCACATTAAGTTTCACTGATAGTTTTCTATCATTTCGATTTAAAGGTAAATGTATTAAACCAACCGCTCTATTGGGTGTGATTTTTTCCTTAGCATCGCCTGGACGAAAAAGAGTACTCGAAATATATAAATCATGTCGGTTCCAGCTTTCATCCACTGGGATTTCAATATTAAACCCTTCTGCAGGTACATTGACGCGTTGAAACCACAAGGTTTTATCACTGCTTTCAACCATAACAAAGCCATGACTAGGATAAGGTGGCACAATATGAAGTTTTGCAGTATCTCCTGCTTGATATTGCTTTTTATCTAATGTTAAAACTACTTGATCAGGACGCGCTGAATTATTATCTTCTTGCCTCCAACCACTTCCCGCTTGAAAACGTAAACTAGAAGACTGACCTGTTTGAGTATCTTTTACGATTAATAAATACGAACCCCACTCAACAGGAACTGTTAATGTCACAGCTTGTTTATTATTAAGTTCTATCCGTTGTTCAAAGGCTTTAATATTTTTTTCAGAATACTCATAATGCCAGCCTTCGCTATCTGAATGCTCCCAATAATAATCTCGCCTTTCTTTAATTAAACTGGCAATAACTTCGGTATTACCTTGTAAGTTACCTTTTAAATCAGATTTAACTAAATCAAATTTAACTTGAGAGTCGACAAGAATAGCATCTAACTTTAATTGAGGACGAATCCCCAGCAGTGCTTCTTGTGGCCATAATTGATAGTCAATAGATCGAGTAACAGGTCGCCCTCCCGTCTCAAATAAGCTAGCAATCACTTTTATAGTAAAAGGAGTATTTGTAATCTCTTTCCAACGAGAAAGTATTTTAAGGTTTGCCAACCCTTTCTCATCAAGTTTAATATCATCTTGCTCAAAAAATTCGACAGGTGGCTTTTCATCAGCAAGACCAAAATAATATTCTTTTAATGAATCAATAGGGTGAGGGTTGGGTTTAACTATAACTTTAGTGGTTAGCTTATTTTTTGCAGCGGGCGCACCGTATAAATATTGTCCCGAAACAGCAATATTTAATGCATTTTTACTCTCTGTCCATTGTTGTTTATGAGATTGCTCACCTAATAACAATTCCATTCGCTCAGGTAAAAAAGCTTCTACTTGAAAATGATACTGATGCTTATTTTTATCAGTCGTTTTTAACTCTAAAGTCCACAAACCTGTACGGGCATTTGCAGGTAAACTGTATTCTGTTTGATAAAAACTTTGTCCTTTAGCTTCGTCATTTGGATACAAAGTAAAATATTTTATTTTTTGTCCATCAGGCCGAATGATTACAGCATTAAGTGGTGGAGCTATTAGTTTTTGACCATCCGCATCACGTAATAATGCATTTACTTTAATTGTTTCACCAGGGCGATATAAATCTCTAGGCCCATAAGTAAATATTTCTAAAGGCTTGTAATCTCGCCCTGTTATTTTAAATTCTGATAGATCAAGAGAGGGTGTCTTTAATGACAATAATGTAATCGTATTAGCCTGTCTCGCAATCAATAATTTTGCTTTATGTGATGGTGAAATGAATGTTGCCTGCCCTAATTTATCTGATGTTATTTCTGCCAGCACCTTTTCATTATCATCTATTAAAGATAAAGCAACACCCGAAACAGCTTTACCTGTCGCTAATGAACTGACTTGAACATTCAATTTGTCAGTATAAGATCTAACATGTAACCCTAAGTCACTCACAGTAAAAAAACTGACTTGCTTATTATATTCATAAGCCCCTGCGGGTTTCATCACCGCTAAATAAACACCTGCTGTATTAATCTTATCGATACTGTTTAAATCAAGATGTGTTGTATGACGTGTATTTTTAGAAGGATTAAGCGAGAATCGTCCACTGTAAACCAATTCCATGTAGTCAGAATATTGCTGTAAATAATAATTACTTTGATTAGAACGGCCTGAATTAGCCATCCATTGTTCAATAAAATGATTGATTTTATCGGCTTTAATACGATGAAAGTCTACATCGACTTCCTTAATATTAACGCTTATAACCGGTAAACCTTTTGACAGTTTAGTGGGTAAAACTGATCCTTGGCTTGCGAAACTGACATGATTAGGCATATCCCGTGTTTTAATCTTCTTACTAACAGTTTGCGTTAGTTTTTTTCCTGTCGCAACCGTTAAATCTTTTAAAACATCTACAGTGTAAGTGCTTGATGGTTCTATCTCGGGAAAATAAACAACTAAACCATTTGCTGAAACAATCCAGTAACCTTTAACAGCTTGCCCTTTTTTATCACTTACTTTAAAAAAGTCCTGAACCTTTTCAGCAGGATTTAAAGGAATTGATAAACTCACCGCTAAAGCAGCCCCTTTTTGATAACTTTGCTCACTAATATCAGTAATTTCTAAGCGAGTATCAGCATATTGTTTTTTTACATTATCTAAATTAAAAACCTTAGCTTGATGAATAGTTGTATCAGACTGCTGATTATCACCACACGCTGTTAACAACATAAAGCATAGTAAAATAGATAATATCTTATTCATGATCACTCTCAATGGGATAAATATGAATGGCTAACCAAATAGTTTTTATTTCGGGATCAGTCCAGTGTACGCGATGTTTAGTATGTGCAGGAATTAAAACATAATCTCCTGGATTTAAAACAACAATAGCTAAATTGGCTTCAAACTGTAACTCAGCCCGCCCTTCTAATAATATAACCCACTCATCTTGGGTTTGATCATACCAATCCTCCTTTAATGAACACTGTCCCTGAGAAATAATTCTTTCAATTTTAATCCCACTTTTAGAGAACAATATTTCAAAAATCTCACTAGGTACATTGTTAGGAATATCCCCAAAAATATTATTAACCAAAGTTTTAGAATTCATTTCACCCCCTAATACAGTCACTCACCTGCTACGTAATTTATAACAAATACAGCTAAAACTATAACCTTTTTTATGCATACTTAACGGCCAAACTAGTGGTTTTTTATAACACTGTGGTATCAAAATTAGAGGTAATTGCATTAAGAATTTTCAATCTAGTATTTATACTATGTTCTGTGTATAACACGCTAAATTTTATGTATTATTCAGTTAGATAAAATACCAATATCACCCGGAAATTGCTAATTATAAATAACAAGTTTAAGGTGGGCGAAAACTGGTTATAAGGCAGCTGTAGTATCGCATTAGTTCAAATTTGAGTTATGCTGACTATATTTTGTAATTTATCGCACACAAATCAACCTATTTACTTACTTTACAAATATTACGAGGAACACTTATGAAACAGACATGTAAATTTCTTCTTCCGATAATGTTATTATCAAGCACAATAGTATTAGCGGAAGATGAGCACAGCCTTGCGATTAAGGGCACAGGCGGAAAACCAGCGACAGAGCAAACTCAAAAGGCAAATGACAGCTTTGCTAAAACCCTAAACTTTAAAGATGTAAGAGCGTTTGAGAACAACAGCACCGGACTTGTTGCTGAGTTCGATCAAAAAACCGGTGATATCATTCGCAATAGCTTTAGCTTCATAGATGTAAACTCAGCAGATAAAGCGCCAGCAACGGTTAACCCATCGCTTTGGCGACAAGCGGTATTGAATCAGCAGGCTGAAGGCCTGTACGAGGTTCTTCCCGGTAAAATATATCAAATTCGCGGTACAGAGCGTCACTTTCTTTTATTCGAGGAAAGACCGGTTGGCTCGTTTATGACGTGTTAACAACTAAGGAAGCTGCTGCGCAATCTCTTAAATTCTTTCAAGAGAATGTTCCAAAAGGTGGCGATCTTCCAATCGTAGCGATGCTTTATTCGCATTCCCATGCGGATCATTTTGGTGGTGCTCGCGCTATTCAAGATGCATATCCTGAAGTTAAAGTGTATGGGTCTAAAAATATAACAAAGGAAACCGTCGATGAAAATGTATTGGCTGGTAATGCAATGTCTCGTCGTGCGGCCTACCAATATGGCGCGACCTTGGGTCGAAATGAGTATGGAATTGTTGATGCGGCCTTAGCCAAAGGTTTGTCTTCAGGTGAAATCACTTACGTGAAACCAAGCTATGAGCTTAATTTACAAGATGAAGTTGAGACCCTAACCATTGACGGCTTAGAGATGATTTTCCTTGACGCATCAGGAACGGAGGCACCTTCAGAAATGGTGACCTACATTCCGTCAATGAAAGCGCTTTGGACAGGCGAAGTTACCTATCAAGGCATGCATAATATCTATACCTTACGAGGAGCAAAAGTGCGTGACGCCTTAAAGTGGTCTAAGAAAATTAACAAAATGATCGACATGTGGGGTGACGATGTAGAGGTGCTGTTTGCATCGCACTCGGCGCCTATTTGGTCGACACAGGAAATTGTTGATTACCTAAAAATGCAACGAGACGCCTATGGTTTTACCCACAACCAAACTCTTAGGTTAGCCAACAGCGGCTATGTGTTGCAGGATATGGGCGATAAGATCTATGAGGTGATGCCAGAAAGTATTCAAAAAGCATGGCATACCAATGGGTATCACGGAACCTATTCTCATAACGCTAGAGCTGTCTACAACATGTATCTAGGTTATTTTGATATGAATCCGGCAAACTTAAACCCTTTACCGATTAAGACTGAGTCCGCAAAGTTTGTAGAATACATGGGCGGGGCTGAAGCCATTCTTAAGAAAGCGGAAAAAGACTTTGCTGTGGGAGATTATCGATTCGTCGCAACAGCGCTCAATAAGGTTGTGCAAGCTGATCCTGATAACCTTAAAGCCCGAGCGATGCTTGCCGATGCCTTTGAGCAAATGGGATATCAGGCAGAGGGGGCGGGCTGGCGCAATATCTACCTGACTGGTGCACAAGAACTACGTTTAGGTAAGGTAACGCCGGGGGCCCCTAAAACGGCTTCTGCTGACATTCTTTCAGAAATGGACCCAGGAATGTTGCTCGATTACATTGCTATTCAAGTGGATGCTTTGAAAGCGGAAAAAACACCATTTACCATGAATGTTGTAGTGGATGGCGATGCCTACTTTGTAGAAATGTCTAATGGCAATTTAAGTAATATTGATGTTGAAAAGCCTCGAAGTGGCGCCGATGCCACAATCACGTTGAGTGATGATGGCTTTACAAAAATATTATTGGGTCAAGCGCGACTGGCTGATTTGATTGAATCGAAGGAAGCCATGCTTAAAGGTGACGACACAGTGTTGAGTAAATTAGTTAGCGCTTTAGTTAAGTTTGATGACAAGTTTGAGATAGTGCCGTTTAGCAACAAAACTGTTGATTCAAATTTATATAAATAATTTAAATAATTCTATCTGGCGTGTGTTGCCCTATAACGAATTAGGTTAGATGGTGATTCGCGCGCAGCGCGAAGCCACCATCTGAACCGTTTGTTGGACAAGCCCGATACTTAGGTTAATCGATGAATGATGCCATTGAAAATAGCTTTTTATAAAATCATGGGGTCAGCCAGCTTGATAATAAAATCATGGGGTCAGCCAGCTTTAAAATCATGGGGTCAGCCAGTAAAATCATGGGGTCAGCCAGCTTGATAATAAAATCATGGGGTCAGCCAGCTTTAAAATCATGGGGTCAGCCAGTAATGCCGCTACCAGTGAGGTTAAACCTACCTGTATCAATTGGTTGCATATTCACTTCTTGGTTTTGTCATTAATGGGTAACCCTTTGGTCTGCGCTTTGTAACTCTTGGCTGATTAGGTCTG
>Ga0105353_1000098_pt1 | contig 52907 bp, 42 predicted proteins | sample EN1Hudsemesocosm_2_FD_83657 | JGI IMG/M metagenome (GOLD analysis project Ga0105353, IMG submission 83657) | Methane-oxidizing microbial communities from mesocosms in the Hudson Canyon - EN10B Hudson Canyon | ecosystem: Environmental > Aquatic > Marine > Cold seeps | place: Hudson Canyon...
GAGCCTGTTGTAGACGTTGAGGCCGAGGTTGAAGAACCTGAGCCTAAAGAGAAGCGTGGTTGGTGGAGTCGTCTCTTTGGCTAACTTCCACGCCTAAACCTAAACACAGTGATTTAGTCCAGTTCTGGCCATTGTGGTCAACGATACAAATATCATGATCTAAACAATCCTTCGCTCATGCACTTGGTGTACCCCAGCCGCATCGTCCCATACAGTTGCCTCCCTTGTATTGGTACTTATGACAGTACCGTTTGAGCCCTTGTCATAAACAGCTGTGTCAGTATTTCCTTTACTAAGACCAGAAATGCCTTCATTTTTCTCACCAGCACTCAGTAAGTTTGTAAAGCTCATTAGCTTAAACGCAGATAGTTATATTATTGTTTTCTTAATCATCATTCGCTCCAATATATTTTATTATTACCCTTGAGGGTGTTTTTTTGATGCTTCCTGTCGATTACAGCTCCCTTATTAGTATTTTGAAACAGTCTTCGTGTGGATTAGACGTTGATAATCCAACACACTAAAGTCAGTAAACACTATGGTTAAAGCGTATTTGAGGCGAGGTAATTTAGGTTTTTTTTGGTCAAATTTCAGTTTTTCTTTATTGATCTGTTAACTGAGTAAGGTCACTTTAAAGTCTGGGATCAAGGATAATCCTAAACGTTTATATATTAAGTCTCCAATTACGAAGTAGTGGCTTTCTTTAACTTAGCAGAACTTCGAAATTTCTTTTTACGTTTGAAACCTGTTTGTTTTATGCCTTTTAGAGCAATGAGTGTTTGTTTTTGTGCTTGAGCGGTCAGATCGCTAATTTGAAGTTGTAAGGGTTGCATAAAGTCGTTGTAGCTATATTTTCGCTGGCTGATGCTATTAAGCATTAACTCCCATTGAGCCGTCATATCAGGGCGAGTCATGCCTTCTGGCAGGCTGTTTATAACGCCTTTGCCTGCATCAGTCGTCTGAATTTGTTTCCCTTTGCGCTGTAAAAACTGACGCTTGAATAGTAATTCGATAATACTCGCGCGGGTGGCTTCAGTGCCTAAACCATCGGTTTCCTTGAGTACCTTTTTAATTTCGGGGTCTGTTACAAAACGGGCGATACCTGTCATCGCAGCGAGCAGGGAGGCATCGGTAAAATACTTGGGCGGCTGGGTCTCTTTTTCCAGTAACTGTCCATGCTCACAGTTTAAGCTTTGGCCTTGTTTAAGCGTAGGAAGCTTGTTTTGTTTTTCGGATGTAGCTTCTTTCGCCGATTGTTCGAAAATAACTTTCCAGCCGTGGGCCGTTGTTGTACGTGCTTTGGCAATAAATAAGCCGCCCGCGATGATTATTTCTACTTTGCCATCAACGTATTCCCAAGGTGGGTAAAACTGGCAGAGGTATTGTTTGGCAATTAAATCGTAGACTTGCTGTTCAGCGCGGCTGAGTAAACCCTGCTTGGTGGTATTTTCTGTGGGAATAATGGCATGATGAGCGGACACTTTAGTGTCGTTCCAGGCTCTGCTTTTGAGCTGGGTATTAGTCTGTTGGCATAAGGCAGATAAGCCGGCATTCTTCTCAATAGCTGTAATAACGCTCGCTGCTTGCTTAAAATGCTCAAGGGGCAAGTAGCGGTTGTCTGAGCGAGGATAAGTAATCAGTTTGTGTTTTTCATACAGACTTTGACAAATATCTAGTACCATTTTGGCACTGAGACCAAAGCGTTTGGCGGCATCGATTTGTAGCGCTGACAAGCTATAAGGCAAGGGGGCGGCTTGTTTTTTTGCTTTGTTTTCAACAGACTGAATGCTTGCTGTTTGTTTCTTAATTCGGCAAACAACATTCTCAGCTAATGCTCTATTTAGCACGCGGCCCTCTTCGTCTAAATACTTTTCACAGGCTTCACTCGGTTGCCACTTAGCGCTAAATTTCTGCTCAGCATGGGTGAGTAAGTGCGCCTCGACCTCATAATAGGTTTGAGGGGAAAATGCTTCTATTTCTGCATCACGACGAACGACGAGTCCTAAAATAGGTGTCTGCACTCGGCCAATAGAAACCACGCCTTTAAAACCGACTGTTTGTGCTTGTAGGGTATAAGCGCGTGTCAGATTCATGCCATAAAGCCAATCAGCACGAGAGCGTGCTAGTGCTGATATTGAAAGCGCTGAAAAATCAGAGTTTGGTTTTAAGTCATCAAGTGATTTTTTTACGGCAGGGGTATTTAAGTCGCTAATCAAACAACGCTGAATATCCTGCTTTACTTGAGTGGCCACGCCTACATGATTAATCATTTCATCTACCAGCAATTGACCCTCTCTGTCAGGGTCGCCGCAGTGAACGATATGTGCTGATTGCTTGATGAGTTTTTTGAGAATAGTAAATTGTTTGCGAGTTTTACTTTTAGCCAGTAATTTCCACCCCCCTTTAAAGGTTTCGGGAATAATCGGTAAGTGTGCGTGTGACCATTTTTTCAGGCTGGCATCATAGGCGTCTGGTTCAGCCTGTTCGAGTAGGTGACCAATGCACCAAGAAACCACATCACATTGTTGTTTGTCTTTATGGCCGATATAAATACAGCCATCGCCTTTATGATGCGGCTTGGGTAAGGCGGAGGCAATGGCACGGCCGAGACTGGGTTTTTCAGCGAGATAGAGTTTCATATGCACTAATTTACTGTATATAAATACAGTTTTCAATTATTAAAAAATATAAAAACAGATTGCGCATAGTTCTTTGTTTTATCCGGTATAGCTCTTTGTTCTATTGAGCATTGCGCCTTGCTTTGGCGTATTTGAGTGAAGCATATTAAGTTCAGATTTCAGCTCAATATTGTATAGAAAATATACAGTATTCTTCTATACTGGTTAACACGAGTCTTAAACAAGCTGTCCAGTTGTTATGTCTACGTTATCTGGCTACAAAATCATCGAACAAGTTTATGCGAATCAAACTACGCAGCTTCAGCGTGCCTTACGCCTTTGCGATGCACAGCCGGTTATTCTCCGTCATCTTAATCAGAGCAATTTAAGCACTAAGCATTTCTATCGTTTCATTTATGCTTATGCACTGCTGAAACGCTTTGACCACCCAAATATAGTAAAAGCACTCGATTGGATTGAATCCGATGACGACCCTGTAATGATCTTGGAAGATATCGGGGGCGTCGGGCTTAAAAACTATCTGGACGATGAGATTAATCATCATTTACCGATAGCGCTTTTTTTTAAAATTGCGGTGCAACTGGTCGATGCCTTAGGTGAGATTCATCAAGAAGGGCTCACCTTTAAAAATCTACATACTAGCAATATTCTAATTAATCCACTCAATGCTAGAGTGCAACTGATCAATTTTGATTTGGCGAGTTTGTTGTCACACGAGCAGCCCGGTTTGAAAGCGCCTAAACAAATAGAAGGTGAGCTGGATTATATCTCGCCTGAACAGACCGGGCGTATGAATTGTAGCTTGGATTACCGCAGTGATTTCTATTCACTAGGTGTCATTTTCTATGAATTACTCACCGGCCAGCTACCTTTTCAGGGAGATGACAAATTCGATACGATTCATAAGCATACTACTCATCATCCTATCCCCGTTATAAAGATCAGAGCTGATGTACCCGAGCTTATTTCTCAGATTATAGATAAACTTCTAGCTAAAGAGGCAGCCAGTCGTTATCAGTCTGCTTTAGGTTTAAGCTTTGATTTCATAAAAGTATTTCAAAATTGGCAGCAAGGTAAATCTGATGTCTTCACCTTAGGCCAGAAAGACTTTTCCCGTAAACTATATTTACCACAGTCCTTATACGGACGAGCTCCTGAAATCTTAGCTTTGTACAAATTCTTTCAGCGGGCTGTTTATGGTCAGCCACAGATAGTGGCGGTAGCAGGGGATTCCGGCACGGGTAAAGGTGCATTGGTGAATGAGTTACATAAGCCACTTATTGCACATAAAGGGCTATTTATTCGAGGCAAGTCAGAACGAAATGTTCAAAATTCGCCCTATGCTCCGATTAAGCAAGCGCTTAGATCCTGGGTTCAGTATGCGTTGACACTACAGCCAGATCGTTTACGTTCATTGCAGAATAAATTACAACAGACGCTGGCTAACAATGCCCGGGTATTGGTTGATTTTATCCCCGAGTTGACAACAGTCTTCGGTTTATTACCTGAAGCGCCCCGCTTAGCTTTCATTGAATCACAAAGCAGGTTGAATCATTTGCTCTGTCAGCTTGTGCAATGTATTAGTCAAGTGCAGCCCTTGGTCTTATTTCTCGATGACCTGCAATGGGCCGATCCGGGTACCTTGAGCTTGCTACAAAACTTAATGCATGAAGATGCCGGGCATTTTTTGATAGTACTTGCTTATCGTGACAGTGAGGTAAGCAGTGAGCATCCAAGTATAATCGCATTGAATCAAATCGATGCTCTTGAAACCTTGAGCTTGTCTGCCTTATCTCAAACAGAGCTGGAACAGTTCCTGAACGATACCTTAAAGCAAACGGGTCAAAGTGTATCAGAATTGGCTGCTTTACTTAAAATTAGAACCGGTGGTAATCCCTTTTTCATTAATGAATTTATTAAGCTGCTTTATCAAAACGGTATGCTTGATTTTGATTTACAAGCACTATGCTGGCGGTGGGACTTAAGGCAGATTGAGGCCGTTAAAATTTCCGACAATGTATTTGGCCTGCTAACGCAGCAAATACAACTCTTAGCTCCTGAAAGTCGACGATTACTGCATATTGCTGCCTGTTTAGGGCATCAGTTTGATTTAACTCGTTTAGCCGTTGCGGCGGGTAAACCGATGGCGGAATGTGCCAGGGATCTATGGCCAGCACTGCAAACCGGTTTTATCCTGCAAGAGGCGGGCGACTGTTTTTTTGAAATAGCCAGCCTAATAGATTTAGAGAGTCAGGATTTTGACTTGGATCAGGGTGCTCAAGTGCCACAATGTCACTTCTCCCATGATGATGTATTGCAAGCTGCTTATAAGGATTCTCAAGGCTATAATCGACAGCAAACCCATCTTGGCATTGGACGACGCCTTTTAAAACATTACTCAGAAGAAGCGAGCAAGCGACCTCAGTATCTATTTGGCACACTGAAGCATCTAAATAAAAGCCGTACATTGATTTCAGCACCAGAAGAGCGCTTGCAGCTCGCCAAGTTAAATTCACAGGCCGCACATAAGGCTAAGCAATCAGGTGCCTGGGAGGTGGCAGGCAAATACGCCGAGATAGGTCTGAGTTTGTTGCCTACGAATTACTGGCAGTTGCATTATGACTTGGCTTATTTACTTAGTTTGAGCGTTGCTGAGTGTAACGTTATCAGTGGTCTGCACGATCAGGCAGAAAAACTTTATCGGGAAGTGCTACGAGAAGCCTGTAGCAAGCAGGAAAAAGCACAAGTCTGTTTAAAACAAATGATTCTGTTATTTAACCAAGGTAAGTGGCCAGAAGCTATTGCCATCGGTGAGCAAGGTTTAAGTTATTGTGGTTTGAGCGTCCCCAAAACAGAGCAAGCTTTTTTGATGGCGCTTGATGATACCGAGAAAACCTTAGAGAGGTGGATAGCAGAGAGAGCTATTACAGAAATCAGTTTGCTCCCTGAGATGCATCATTCATTGAAGCAGGATGCGATGGGCCTACTCGCAAATATGGGCCTCTGTAGTTTTGTTACCGGTAAAGCTCACAATACTAAACTCTATATTCAACAAGCTTTAATACTCAGCTATGAATTCGGTAAAAGCGATTTGACTGCATTGGTACTAGCTATACAGGCCATGTTAAAAGCAAGGCACGAGCAGTACAGTGAGGCCGTTAACTATGGTGAGCAAGCCTTGAAAATAATGGCATCATATTCTTATTGTCGTGAAGCCTCGAATATATTAAATATTCTTGCTCTTTGTGTGATGTATTATCAACAACCTTTAGGGCAAGTGAGAAAATTACACCGGCAAGGTTACCAGCAAGGCTTGGCTGCGGGTGATACGATGCGGGCCGTGATCAATCTCAATAGCGAACTGTTTCTTCAATTATCTCAGGGCTGCGTGTTAGCTGATCTTGGGCGTGATGCAGTACATTGTGCCAAACTCACAAGTTCACATAAAATATTTCAACCGACCAGCTTAATAATGCAGCAACTCGCAGAATCGTTAATGAGTGGTAAGTTCGAGCTTAGAGATTCAGACTTTAATAAAACGCTTATCGATAATATTGAGCTTAGTTTTCATCAGGCCTTTTTAGATCACGCTCGCTTGCTTTATGCATTTTGGTCAAATAAAACAGCAGAAGAAAAGCTAGTCAAGATTCTTCAGGCTGACTCAACTTTAGGCTGGTCACCGGAAAGTGCGGTAAATATCGATCACCACCTGATTGCCGGGCTTATCCTCATTGAGGTCTTGCTTAAACAGCCTGATTCACCAGAACATGCACGTTATTCCGATCTACTGCAAACTTCATTTATGAAGATTCGAAAATTGGCCGAGTTCAACCCAAATAATTTCGCCCACAAACAAAAGTTGCTGCAAGCTGAAAAACTTCGACGTGAAGATGCTGAGCCCTGGGAGGCGATGCCCTATTACCAACAGGCGATAGACTCCGCCAAAGAGCAGGGCTACTTACAGTACCAAGCCTTGGCCAATGAGTTATGTGGCGAATTCTGCTTGAGGCAGAATAACACCCTGATGGCGAGTCACTATTTAGCAGAGGCTTTAGCGCGCTACAAGGATTGGGGCTGCAAGGTGCGGGTAGATGATTTATTGAAGCGCCATAGCAACATACTTCAACATCTTGAGCTGCAAACTAGGCATCAGCAAAATAGCCGTATCTCAGAAACCTTAGAGCTGCGCCCTCAAACAAGCATGCTCATCACTAAAACACATTTGGCTGAAGAGCTGAAAAGTAAACAAAATCTAGATTTGGCTACGGTTATAAAAGCTAGCCAAGCTATATCTAGTGAGGTGCAGGTCAATAAACTGATCGCCACGGTGATTAATATCATTATGGAGAATACCGGTGCGCAAATCGGGGCGCTGGTGTTGGCCAAAGAAAGTGGTGCCAGCATTGAGGCTTACCAAAACGCTTTATCAGGTGATAGTGAGTTCGTGCATGCTTATTGCTTGGAGGCATCAACAAACTTACCCGTGATACCGATCCAGGCCGCACTCAGTCATAAGGAAACCATACTGTTAGCAGATGGTGTAGTGGGAACCCCTTATCAAAGTGATCGCTACCTGCAAAAACATCAAACACAATCCTTACTGTGCTTTCCGCTTAAGCATCGAGAGCAAGTTATCGGCATTCTCTACTTGGAGCACCGAACCCTGCCTGGCGTGTTTACCGAAGCGCGTTTGAAGCTGATTCAGCTATTACTGGAACAGGCCTCGATTTCTCTGGAAAATGCCCGTCTGTTCACGGATGCACAAGACTTCAATAATGAACTGGAACAAAAAGTAAAAGCACGTACCGCCGCCTTGCAAATGAGCAATGACAAACTGCATTACCTCGCCACCCGAGACCCGCTAACCGATATGTTTAATCGCCGTCACTTTATGGATAATGGTGAAACCGCTTTTGAAGCGGCCCAAAAAAATGCCTCCACCCTGGGGGTGATGATCATGGATATCGACCACTTTAAACAGGTTAACGATAACTATGGCCACCCGGCGGGTGACAAGGTGCTAATTGCTGTGACCCAGCACTGCCAACAACAATTAAGACGTCACGATATTCTAGGCCGGCTTGGCGGCGAAGAGTTTGGCGTCTTACTGCCCGATACCACTCAAGAAGACGCACTTGCCTGGGCGCAAAAATTAGTCGAAAGCCTTCGCCCAGTGGAAGTTGAAACGGACAAAGGCAGCATCAAAATTACCATGAGTATCGGACTTTGTTGCTTGACCTTTCCCGCGTCAACGCCTCTGAGTGAGGCTCTACAAAATGCCGACGAAGCCCTTTATATTGCCAAGGAAAGCGGCAGGGACCAAGCGCGCTTATTTGCTCAAGCATAAGCAACAGGGTGCGCTCTTCGGCCTGCACCCATTTACTTAATAAGGGAGGCAAAATATATGGATTTCCACTCAAATGACTAGGAGGATAGCTTTGGGGATGACTGTAAAGTGTTGGGTATAACAAACTTGTTCATATTTCAGTCCTATCTTCACTCCTTATCCCGCCACTCTCTTCTATACTCTTTAATACGACTCACAAATAAGTCTATCTTTTGTTATGTCTAAATTGTCTGACTATAAAATTACTGAGCAGGTTTATGCCAATGCCAGCACCTTGATTCAACGTGCGGTGCGTCTGTGCGACCAACAGTCGGTCATTCTACGAAGTATCAATAATCCTTACCCGACAACTAAACAATTATCACGCTTTACTTATAGTTATGAGTTGCTGAAGCGTTTTGCTCATCTGAATATTATCCAAGTGCTTGATTGGGTCGAGACCGATAAAAGTCCGGTAATGGTATTGGAAGATCATCATGCGATTGACTTAAGGCAATATCGTTTAGAACAAAAAAAACAGCAGTTATCTATTGAGCAATTCATCATTATTGCCACTCAATTGGCGGATGCCTTATACGAAATTCATCATCACCGGATTATCCATAAAGACCTGCACCCAGGAAACATCCTGATCAGCCCTGAAAGCGGTATTGTGCAGGTTATCGACTTTGGCTTATCCAGTTTATTGTCTCGGGAGCAACCTGCACTGAAACCACCGGAGCAGATTGAAGGGGTGTTGGATTACATCTCCCCGGAACAAACCGGACGCATGAACAGGGAGCTCGATTATCGCAGTGATTTTTATTCACTCGGCATCATCTTTTATGAACTGCTCACCGGGCAAGTACCTTTTAGTGGTCAAGACACTTTGGCTAAAGTACACAATCATATTGCCAAACAGCAAAAACCCATTACAGCGATACGCTACAACGCTCCCTTGGCATTATCTCAAATTATTAATAAGTTGATGGCTAAAAGTGCCGAGGACCGTTACCAAAGTGCCTTGGGCTTAAAATATGACCTGGAAAAGGTCTTTGAATACTGGCAGCAAGGTGACAATAAAACCTTTAAGCTTGGCTTGAAAGATATTTCTCAACAATTCCATATACCTCAACGGCTTTATGGTAGAGAGCAAGAGAGCGCCATTTTACTCGAAAGTTACCAAAATGCGGTGGCGGGTGAGCCTCAAATAGTCGTTGTGACGGGCCCCGCAGGTATGGGTAAGAGTTCTTTGATCAATGAATTACACAAACCGATTGCGGAGCAACAAGGCTTGTTTTTTAGTGGTAAGTTTGAGCAGTTTTCGCAAAACTCACCGTATTCCGCCATTAAGCAAGCCTTGCGCACTTGGCTACGTTATGTCTTGGCACTGAAGCAAAATGATTTACGTCAGTTACAGAATAAACTACAGCAGACGATTGATAGTAATGCCGGGGTATTAGTCTATTTTATGCCTGAGTTGGAAAAGGTCTTGGGTGTGTTGCCTGAGGCACCCAGTTTAGCGCCTAGTGAAAATCAAAACCGCCTAAATTGGGCACTTTGTCAATTTATGCGTTGTATTAGTCAGGATCGCCCATTGGTATTGTTTATCGACGGCTTACAATGGGCGGATCACGCGACACTTTTATTCTTGCAAAAACTGATGCATGAAAAAGAGGGGCACTTCATTATTTTGTTGGCTTACCGGGAAGATGAAGTCGGTGAGAATCACCCCACCATGATGGCGCTCAGAAATATCCACCAATTACAGACCATCAACTTATGGGCTCTATCCCAAAGTGACGTGGAGCAACTACTCAGTGACGCACTTTTTCAGTCGTGCACAGCTGTTTCACCTTTGGCTAGTATTGTTCAACAGCGAACTGGTGGGAACCCTTTTTTCATCATGGAGTTCATTAAACATATTTTTAACGTGGGCATGCTTGATTTTGATATCACGCAACAGTATTGGCTCTGGGATTTGAAGCGGATTAAAGCGGAAGGCGTGACCAAAAACGTGGTTGAGTTATTGTTAAATAAAATTCAACAACTTCCTCTACTAAGCCGTCATTTACTGCATGTGGCAGCTTGCCTAGGCAGCCAGTTTTCTCTGTTCCGTTTAGCTATTGCTGCCGATATTTCGGTAGCTGAGTGTTCAACGCATCTTTGGCCGAGCCTGGAATCAGGGTTCCTGATTCAGGAGGCAGGAGATTGGTCTATCGGTATGGTTCGAGCGGTAGACTTAAGCAACCTTAGCCCCTATTTAAGCCAGAAGGACACCTCTCCGCTTTGCCGATTCTCTCATGACCGTGTATTACAGGCCGCTCATACAGACCTTGAAGAGGTCGGCTTTGGCGAATCTAGCGAGTCGACCCTTGAAATTAGCCCTGATAAACTCGGTCCTGGAAAACCTAGTCTTGGAACATCTGGCCCTGAGCAAACCCACTTAATGATAGGGCGGCGTTTTTTAGCCTGTGTTGATCAAGAAAATGCAGCACAATATCTAACGCTAGTGTTGAAGCAATTGAATGTAGCGCGATCTTTAATTTTAGATCCTGATGAGCGCTTAGAGTTGGCCGAGTTAAATGCACAAGCTGCTCAGGCTGCCAAGCAAGTGGGAAGCTGGGAGGCCGCTGGTGATTATGCTGAAATTGGACGGGAGCTACTCCCGCCAGACACCAGTTTTCACCATCAACTGACTTATAAGTTGGATTTAATTCGAGCGGAATGTACAGCATTAAACGGAGAGTTTGATAAAGCCGAAAATCTCTACCAAGTCCTAATGGGCGAGGTAAATAGTGACTTGGAAAGGGCGCAACTTTGCCTGAATCAATTAATGCTTTTCTTTGGTCAAGGGAAATGGGATAAGGCGATTGCCATCGGCGAGAAAGGCTTGAGGTTTTGTGGGCTCAGTGTGCCCAAAACAGAACAGCTTTTAGAGCGGGCTCTGAAAGATACCGAATATCAATTGGCCCATGAATTGCGCAAAACCCCTATCTCAAGGGTTCATCAGTTACCAGAAATGCAAAGCCCAATCGAACAAATGTCCATGAGCCTACTGGTCAATATGGGCTTGTGCAATATGGTGATTGGTAACAAACAGCATTTGAGCCTTTATACTCAGCAAGCTTTAATTCTGACGTTCATGCACGGTAAGACCGATTTAAGCGCGCTGGTGCTTGCGGTCCATGGACATCTTAAAGTTATGGATGAAGAGTATGCGCAAGCAGTTGAGTCTGCCGAGCAGGCTTTGAGTATCATGGAAAGCTATCCTAACTGCCGGGAGGCTTCGAATATTTTGAATCTCGTTGGAGTGTCAGTGTTTCATTATCAAAAACCACTTCAGCAAGTTCGAGAGCTTCATCAGCGGGGTTATCAAAGTGGCTTGATATCGGGTGAAATTATGCGTGCGGTGATTAACCTAGGCAATGAGTTACATCTACAGTTCTGCCAAGGAGATAAACTGCAAAAGCTGAAACAGGCTGCTGAACATGTTGTCAATATTGCTGAATCTTACAAACAGTTTTACCCAGTAGCCTTATTTTGGTCAAGGCTAAGTAAGTCTTTATTGAAGAGTGATGAATACACATTAAGTGAGACAGATTTTGACTCGTTGTTATTGGAAAATATACGCAAGAGTCTGCATATCGCGCTTTTTGATCATGTAAGAATGCAATATGCTTTTTGGTCAAATAGACCCATCGAGGAGCGGCTCACTAGTATTCGGCAAGGGGCCGCTACTTTGCCAAGGTTTTCGAGTGTTGTTTTGGCTGTTGATCATCATTTGATCACCGGCCTCACTCTTATTGAGATACTTGCTGAAGAGTCAGAATCAGCTAAAACCCAAGAATATTCTAATTTACTGCAAATATCATTGAATAAAATAAATACACTGGCGGAGTTTTGTCCGGCTAACTTCGCCCATAAGCATTACTTGCTAGAAGCGGAGAAACTGCGTTTGCAAGCAGGTAGCCCCTGGCGCGCCATGCCCTATTATCAACAAGCGATTGCTAGCGCTAAAGAAAACGGTTTTTTACAATATCAAGCCTTGGCGAATGAGCTTTGTGGCACTTTCTGCTTACGGCAGGATAGCTCGACCATGGCCCTTATCTATATACGCGAAGCGCTCTACCTTTACGAGAAATGGGGCTGCCAAGTGCGTATTGATGAACTACGCCAACGTTATGCCGACTTGCTGGAATCAGATACGCTTGATCAACATAGTCAGACAGTTGAGGACAAGCCTGACCATCAAAGCCACAATTTAGCCGCCATCACGCAAACTTCCCAGGCGATCTCCCGTGAAGTACAAATGGATAAACTACTCAAAGCCATTATCCAAATTTTTATCGAGCAAAGCGGCGCACAAATTGCTGCGTTGATTTTAAACAGGCGCATTGCTAATCAGGAAGCTAATCCAACTATAGAGGCCTATCAGAATACCTTGTCAGGAGAGTGCGCATTTTTACAAACAGATAATCTGGATACCTCACTCAAGTTGCCAGCGACCTTGATTCAATCGGTTTTACATAGCGATGAAGGGCTGTTAATCACCGTTGATGAAAACGATGAGCAAAATGAGCCTTATCTGAAGGTGCATCAGCCTAAGTCATTACTATGTTTGCCAATAGACCATCATAAAGGCGTTGTTGGAGCGGTTTATCTGGAGCATCGCGCCCAAGCGGGTTTATTTACCGATGAAAGTATCGAGCTGATTAGTTTACTCGTGGCCCAAGCAGCCATTTCATTAGAGAATGCCAGCCTGTTTAGTGATATCCAAAAGCTCAGCCATAAACTGGAAGACAAGGTTAAAAGCGAAGCAGCGAACTACAAAGTGCCAATGAAGAACTACACTATCTAGCGACTCGGGACTCACTGACAGGCATGTTTAATCGACGTCATTTTATGGATTGCGGTGAGCTTGCGTTTGAGGCGGCTGAAACGGAAAAAAAACCGCTGGCGGTGATGATTATGGATATTGACCATTTTAAACAGGTAAATGATAACTATGGTCATCCCGCTGGAGACGAAGTACTCATCGCGGTAACCCAGCTCTGTCAAAGCTTGTTAAGACGTGGCGATATTCTCGGACGCCTGGGGGGCGAAGAATTTGGCGTTTTATTACCCACTACCACAAAAAAAGATGCTTTGGGTTGGGCTCAAAAATTAGTGGAAAGAATACGGCCGATTGAAGTCAAAACAGAAAAAGGCGTGATCAAAATTACCATGAGTGTCGGGCTTTGTTGTTTGCCTTTTCCACAGTCGGTGCCTCTGACAGATGCTTTACAGCGCGCTGACGAAGTGCTTTACCAAGCAAAAGAAGCTGGTCGGGATCAGGTTCGTTTATATGCCATGTAGGTTTTGTTGATAAAACAGATTAGGCTTTGTAAATGAATCCTGTAGAATGCGCCGCTGTTTTATTTGAATGCGAGTTAACGAGAGGTAGCAATGGATTACGAATTTGTATTTGATGATTTTGCCAAACCAGTCGCTATTTTTTCTATTGGACATGAAGCCATTGCCTGTTGGTTTAATGAAGAGCTGGGATCACAACAAACGATCAAACCCCTGCTAGGTATGCTTATGCGACTGGAAGAGCGGGTGATTTGCCAGCATCACATTCAAGGGCGTGAGTTTCAGTTAAGGCTAAGCAATGATAGTGCTGAGGTCGTTGCGAATTCTTTGGGTTTTGAGGTTTATGAAGAGCTACCTGAAAATACAGAGTTATATGATCAGGAGCTTCAGGCTGAGTGTGGCTTAATCGACTTCAAGCAAGCTTTATTGGGGTGGCAGGCTTTTATGTCGGAAAAAATAAATAAGACGGCTTCTTCCTGATTTTCATTTAAATTAAACCTTAGGCTGCCAGTCCCACCATTCGTGTTCACCATCTTCACGTTTTGTTTGTGTTCGGTACACTAACCAGTGGGCGTGATAATTTTTCTTCTCGTCACGTGACCAGGCTTCAATGGAAGGCGGTAGCATGGAAAAAGGGTTATCAGTATCACCGGTTTTGATGGTGACACCTTCCATTTCATCTATATGGGTGACGACGCCACTATAACGGCGTTCATTCAAGATTGTTTCTCTATCGGTATCAAAGTACTGAATCACAATACTGGCTGTTTTATCAATGAGCTCATCGAGTTGTTTAATCATAATATCCATACTTTTTTAGGGATTTAAAAGCTTTTGAAGTTTTTGTATTGTACTTGGTTTCGCCCTTCTTGTTTTGCTTTATACAAGGCATTATCAGCAAGGCTGATGATATCCTTACAGGCGAACTGGCAATCTTTGAGTTCGTTGCTGAGGGTGATGCTTGAGACCCCTAAGCTTGCGGTAAGTTTGATAAGATTGGTTTCAACGTCAATTTCCAGGGCTTCGATATGTGCACGAATGCGCTCAGCGAGCATCATGGCACCTTCAAAAGAGGTTTCTGCCAAGACAACGGCTAACTCTTCACCCCCATAGCGACAGACTAAGTCAGGTGGTCGCTTGACCAGATTGTAAATTTCTAAAGACACGCTTTTTAAGCAAACATCACCAGTCAAATGGCCATAATTGTCATTGATAGCCTTAAAGTGATCAAGGTCGATCATGATCAGAGACAGTGTTGATTGATTGCGTTTACCTCGGCGGAATTCTCGATCGAGCATTTCATCAAAATAGCGACGATTGCGTACACCCGTGACTTGGTCCATGGTAGAAAGGTCTGAGAGTTCTTCGTTCAAAAGCTTTACTTTATCTAGTGCTAATCTCAGATCTTGGGTGCGCTGTTCGACTTCTACTTCAAGGGCTTCATTTTGTTGTTTTTGTGTGTTGATCAATTCTTCGTTCACTCTCAGAGTTTCCGCTTCTGCAATAAAACGTTGAGCCGTGGCGTCATGTAAACGTTCGGCCAAAGCAAATGACAATAAAATTATTTCAATCGCTGAGCCTACTTGGGCGGCTGACTCGGTTGCCCAGGTGCGAGGGAAAATACCAAATTTATTCATCGCGAGTACGACGGAGCCAACAAGAAATGCTGACCAGGCTGCGGAAAAGTAGATGGCGTATTTATAGGCGCTTCTGAAAGTGATGTAGTAACTAATAAGTAGAATTGAAAGGCAGGCGACGACGGCTAAAGCCGCACCATATGGGATCATGACAGCGTAGGGGTAATGGGTGCTTAAAGCCGCAAAAATTAAACCGATTGCAGCCTGAGAATACACTAAAGAAAAGAGTCTAGGGTTATTCGTTTTAAGCTTGAGGAAGTTTGCTACAAATACCATGCCGCACACCACAGTCAAGGGGATGATGACGGCTAAGCTGCGTTCGTTCCATTCAGGCGATTCTGGCCAGATAAACTGGTAGGCAAAACCGGTTAAGGATAATTGGGCGACGGCGAAAGCCAGCACATACAGTACATAAAATGCATAGGCACTGTTGCGTAAACGTAAGAATAAGAAAAAGTTATACAAGGCCATCACCAATACGATGCCGTAATATAAACCGTGCTCTACAAAGGTGTATTGATCCTCTTCGAAAAATGCTTTCTCGGGCCAAAGGCTTAAGGGCAGTTGAATGGAGCTCGAAGAGCGAATTTTTAGGATGATTTCTTGAGACTGCTCGCTAGCACTGATGGGAAATAAAAAGGATCGATGCTTGATGGGCCTTTGTGAGAAGGGCTGTTGGTCACCTGTTTTTATGGTTTCTTCAATCGAATTTTGTGCTTTTATCCGGTACATCGTAATATGATCGATTAACGCGTAATTTAACTCTAATATCCATTCGCGGTCACTCTCCGCAATCACGAAACGGAACCAATAAGTATCAGGCGAGAAACCAAAAGAGGGGATTTTCTGATGGTTGATGGCCCAGGGTAAATCAGGCTGCTTTAAAATATCTTCAATTGTCAAAGCATGAGTTGGGTCAATTAATACCTGAATGTTTTCTTTTTCGATGTTGAAGTTAGGCGAGGTATTTGCAAAGCTCTCTTCAGCCGCGATTGAGCCGCTTACGCATAAACAGAAGCACAGCAGCAAGTAACTCAAGCCTACTTTGAAGGCATTCGTTATGTTTTGCATGAAAAGTACTTTTATTGTAAGTAGTGTTATTGTCAGCACCGTTATTGTAAGTACTTTCATATTGAGTACTTCCAGCATACGTTCTTTCAACATAAATACCTTGATAGAGCGAAATTGATGGGTTTGAATTGCCCAGATTCTGAACCTGCTAATTTCTGAATTTGTTAATTATAGTCGCTGTGTATAGGCTTGCTGTTGATTCTTGTGATGGAGATGAATAATTTGCTAAATGAGAAACGTATGTATGTGCTTGGCATGATCAATAAAATAGTTCAGGTTTCATTTTTAAATGATTAAATTCAAACGATTACCTTCACACAACTCATTACAGCAGAATGTGCGTTTGATCGCCTATGCACGTGTGGTGCTTTTTGTATTTGCCGAATTGTTTTTACTCTTGAATTATTTCTTTTTAGATCTTGAATTCAATGGTTTAGTCGCGCAGGGTATCTTAAGCTTGTTTGCTATCTCAGCGGTGATAACGTTTATTCAAGCGCGCACGCCCCAACTGATTACCGAACGGGTAGTGCGCTTACAGTTAGTGTCTGATGTCGTGATCATGAGTTTGTTGTTCCATTATACTGGGGGGGCTGCGAATCCTTTTGTGTCTATTTTACTCTTTCCTTTAATCGTGAGTGCTTCGATACTACCTGGGAAGTTTACCTGGTTTATGGTGGTACTGACCTTAAGCTGTTATGGCAGTTTGTTTTTACCTTCGTTATCGTCTTCTCTATCTTCCACATTTTCTGGACTTGAAGCTGGAAGTATTAGCACCGGGCACGAACATCATCAGTCAGCTTCTTCATCGGAGTCTGCATTTTCGCTGCACATTATTGGTATGTGGTTTAACTTTGCCATTAGCGCTGTGTTGATTAGTTTTTTTGTAGTGAAGATGCGTCAGGAGATAGATCAACAGCAAAGTAAAATTAATTCTCAGCGCGAACAGGCTTTGAGAGATGAACAATTATTGGGCATTGCAACACAAGCCGCATCTGCTGCCCACCATATGAGTACACCGCTCTCGACGATGGCGGTGATTATTAATGACTTGCAGTATGACCTTGAGCAGGAACAGCGCGAGCTTGTAGATAGCAAAGATGACAGCTTCAAGCCACAGCAATTTCGTGAAGATATCGATGTACTTGCTGCGCAGGTTGATAATTGCAAACAGGTGCTCGATGGTTTAAGGCATCGTGCAGAATTTATAAAACAATCAGAAGCGGTAAGTGAATTTATGCAGCAGCTCGTTGATGAGTTCAGGTTGTTGCGTCCGAGTGCTTGCTTAGAAGAGCATCTGGGGGAGGAATTAGTATCTGCTGGGAATACTAAAATTACCTCTGATCCGGCTTTACGAATGGCGATATTGAATGTCTTGAACAACGCGGCCGATGCATCACCCTCAAAAATTTTGTTGAAGGCAAATACCACTAGCACTCACTTGGAGATTGAAGTCATTGATTATGGGGCCGGTTTTGTATTTCCACCTGAACATTATGCGGGTGCTGAACTAGGACCGGTTGAGTCAAGTAAGGCCGATGGCATGGGCTTGGGTTTATTTCTTTCTCATGCCACGATTAATCGATATAGGGGCGAAATTAGTATTTCTTCAAAACCGGGTGAAGGTAGTCATACCCGTATTTCGCTGTTACTCGATAAACAGTTGTTAGACAAACAGTTACTCGATGAACAGCAGCACGATGAATAGCAACTCGACACTCAGCTTTTCGGCTCTCAGTTTTTTGATACGCAGGACAGGCAGTAAATGAATAAAAGCATTTTAATATTAGATGATGATATTACTTTCGCAGATACACTTGGGCGATCCTTTAAGCGAAGAGGGCTAGAGAGTTTTGTTGCCAACTGTATTACAGATGCCGAAACTATTTTGTCGGTCAATCAACCGGATTATGCGGTGGTGGATTTAAAAATTGACCAAGAAAGTGGTTTACAATTTTTAGCGATTCTGACAAAAAAATCACCCCATACCAAAGCAATAATATTGACGGGCTACTCAAGTATTAGCACCACGGTTGAAGCCATGAAGCTCGGCTCAGTCAACTATCTATGTAAACCGGTGAATACGGATGACATATTGAATGCCTTTGATGATGAAAAGCCGAGTATTGATATGGCCATTACCGAGTCACCTCCTTCGGTCAATCGCTTGGAATGGGAGCATATTCAGCGTGTGTTGTTGCAGAATGAGGGCAATGTAAGCGCAACCGCCAAAGCACTCGGGATGCATAGGCGCACTTTACAGCGAAAATTACAGAAGAAACCGGTTTCAAAGTGATATGCTGATTTCAAGCTTGGTATAAGTATAGCTTTGCGTTGACCATTTGAACCCACAGGGCTAAGCGGACGCTCGTCGTGCGCACCGGAGATAGGTGGCTACAGCCTTGATCTCTACCAAGCTACGATTTTTTTGCCACTCTCCCTACCTATAAATGGGTTGTGCGACAATTTGTCACTCCCGTATGGCATTGTGCTCCGTTAATATTCCCATATTAAATCAGTATTGAAGTCATTATTTTCGGGATGTAGCAATGAAATACCTTAATAATCATACTTTTGGTCTCCCTTTAGCCCTATCGGCAGCACTATTATCGGCGTGTAGTAGTGGCGGTAGTGATGATAGTGATACCACCATGACGGAAGTCAATGGTTCAGTGTTTGCTTCTTATGTGGCTGGCGCCAGTGTCATTGTAAAAGATTCCGCTGGTAATCAGCTTGCAGGCCCTGTGACTACCGGTTCAGATGGTTCGTTTTCGCTGCCGATCGCACCCGAGCATTTAGGCTCGACATTAATGTTTACAGCAACAGGTGGGCAGTTTATTGATGAGTCCACCGGCACAGCTGTGAATAACGGCAGTTTATCCGGCGTGATTGCAGCGGATGTTTTGGGTGGCACAACGCGTCTTAGCCTGACGCCATCTAGCTCAATTATTCATACTCTAATGACTGAGCATAACTTGTCTCTTGAGCAAGCAAAAAGTAACTTTGAAGCGGCATTTGGTTATTCGCTTGATGAAACGATTATGCCTGTGGATGCGACCGATACGAATGACGATGCAACGCCTGAACAGCTTCTGGCAGGCCTTCGTGCTGCAGCCTTCAGCCAGCTTACCAACGAATTGGGTTTAGATCCTGCTGATCAATCTATGTTACTGGCGAAATTAGCGGCCGATATAGCAGATGGGAACTTGGATGGCCTTGATGGTGAAAACGTAGAACTAAGCCTTGAAGGCGTGACCTTAGGTGCGAATATCCAGTCTAAATTTACACAAGCATTCGTGAACTTCTACAAAGACCCGGCGCTTAACCAAACAGGTTTAAGTAATGGCCAAATTGGTCATTTCCCGCTTGCCTCAGTGGCTTTGTCTGATAGTTATCAGGTGACCTATGTGCCTGGCATGATGGATCCTATGGAAGGAACATCGTCTTTCAAAATAAAAATTGCTGATTTAGATGGCGTACCACAAACAGGCTTAATGCCAATGTTAATGCCGATGATGAATATGGCAGCAGGACATATGCACAGTACACCAAAAGGAAATTTTGTTGAAGATCCAGAAGAAATCGGTACCTATACGGCAGCGATTTATTATCTCATGGCGTCAAAAATGGCTGGCGGAATATCGATGGGTTATTGGGATTTGACGATTAAGCTTGGCGAGGAGGATGTACACTTTTTCCCTTCTGTCATGATGGCGATGGGCGATACGCCTAAAGTTGTATTGAAAGATCAATCAAATACGATTGCCGATATGACCAGTGGCGAAGTACCTCGCTCTTACTATCTATTTAACCAGGATTTAAGTGAGTCTGGTGAGAATCATTCTTTTAGTGTTTATTTGGCCACGAAAGAAAGCATGATGAGTTTTCCGGGCTTAACAGAAGGGGATATTTTGAATGAAGAAGAGTCCTCTGAGCTGACGTTATCTAGTATTTTGGTGGAAATGACGACAGACCCTTCTGATTCAGAATCCTGGGTAACAGCAGTAAGTGACGCCAACAATATTTGGACCGCTGATGGCTTAAGTGGCCTGACAGCAGAGATAGAAGGCACTATCTATGTGCGTTTGACGATCAATGGTGAGCAGGCAACGGATGATGGTTTAGCACCTGATGAAATTGCAGATGAAGCGATGTTCACCGTCACGCCAAGTGTAGGTGATGTTATGCCTATGCCGATGATGTAGTTTTGAAGCGTGCCTGAGTCAAAAGTTGTATATAGAAGGCTATATGAAAAAAGTATTAATAAGTTTGTTGTTTAGTGGTTCACTCCTTTTACCATTAAACACTTTGGCTGCATCTTGCTGTGGCGGCGGGTCAGCCTCTTCTTTAATTTTGCCGAAAATGGCAGATTCAATGTTTGACTATTCCTTTTCATATGAGAAATATGATGGTTTCTGGAATGTCGATGGCGATCATATCGATGATCCTGAAGGGTCAAGTTTTGAGCAGTATCGAAGCAACTTTGCTTATGCTAATCGCCTGGGTTATCGTTGGCAGGCAAGTATTCAGGTACCGTATGTCTGGAATAAAAATATCTATCCGGAAAAAGAGTCTGCCACAAATGGTCTGGGAGATACGGTTCTCGGGCTATGGTATGAGAGTTTTGATGACGTAAAGTGTGTTTGGAAAGTCACCGGTTGGAAAAGTCTGGAACCGGCTATTTATTTCGGAACCTCTCTGACCTTGCCTACGGGCAAATCGATGTATTCTGGTGATGTTACCCAGGATAACGACGTGACTGGTCGAGGCAGCTATCGCCTAGATGCAAATTTGTTAATTGATAAAACGATATATCCCTGGAGTCTGAGTTGGGCCTTATCCTATGGCATGCACATAGAGCGTCCGGTTAATGAAGAGTTTGGACGGACTGTAGAACCTTATGATCTGCAACTCGGAGACCGTATTTCTAACGGCATTACTTTCGGGTATACCCACTTTCTGGAGTCACTGAGTACGGTGACAGTTTCAGCTTCTGTTAATGACTTACGTGAGGGTGAAGGAAAAATAAATGGTCTTAAAGACGCCTCTTTGCCGAGTATTAAGAAACAATCTGTCGGTTTAAGTCTTTCTTACTCCACGCCGATTATGGACTGGGTTTATAAAGTGTCACTAAATCATGCACTTCAAGGTGATGGACGGGGTGAAAATTTCCCAACAACTGACATTGTTAATCTGGGAGTCACTTATGTTATCCGTTAACTTTAAATGGTTGTGTATATTAATTTCTGTGTTTTTTCTAAGTGCTTGTAATGAAGACCTGATTCCTTCAGATAAGGATGAACGCTTGAGTGTTGAAGAGGGCAGTATTGGTAATCAAGTAGGGCAAATAGCCGCAGATTTTACGGCTCAGGATTCCCTTGAAAATGAAATAGTACTGAGTGATGAGTTAGCTAGTAATGATGCCGTGGTCATTTATTTTACAATGTGGTGTCCGCTTTGTGATAGTCACATGACGAGCATGCGGCAAAATGTAAAACCTCAATTTCCCAGCGTGCGTTTTCTGATGGTTGACTACGTCACCGGCTCTATTGCTCAATCACGTGCGGGCCAACTATCAAACGGCTATGCCTCTGAAACCATTATATCCGATATTGGTCGACCTTTGTTTGAGCAATTTGACGGTAATATGGCGGTGACTATTGTTATTGATTCATCTGGTGAGATTGTGATGAATGAGAGCTACAAACAGTCAAAACTACTATCTGTGCTTAATTTAGCCCTTCAACCTTGATTCATATCAATGTGAGTACCACACTATTAGATAGAATGGTGGAAAAGTAGATGATACTCAGGAGAAATGATGATGACTGATGTAAAGCAAAAATTATTATTGTTGAAGGGTGAGCTGGATTCACGTGTTGAAAATATTGATGCGGATTTACATAATCGTAAAACCAGCCATAAATTTTCTGAGCAAACTGTCGACCGACAAAATGATGATGTACTGCTTAATCTGAAAAGTGAAGCTAAAGAAGAGTTAGAGCAAATTCATCATGCCTTGCTTAAAATTGAGCGAGATTTATACGGAAAATGTGAAAAATGTCACGAAGAAATTAGCGATGAACGAATTGATGTACTTCCTTTCACTCCCTACTGTAAGAGCTGTGCAGTTTAAGACTTAAGTCAGTATATTTTTAGATAAGATGCTAAAAGGCCAAGCAGGTCAATATTTTATAGAGTGTCGGCCTGCTGCCATAACTTATACCTGTCTAAGGTGTCTCCCGTTTTATCAAAATGTTTGATGGTTTTTACATCGCGTTCACACAGTGTAAATGCAGAGTCAACACCACATTTAGGGCATTGACAGGTTTTCGGATCATTTTGGGCGGGTTCCCACTTAATGATACAAGATGGACAAATCCTCATAACAAACTCCAGATAATTTCACTGTAGGTATTTTCTTAAGCATAGGGTTTTGTGTCACTTTGGCCTAGCCCTTTTAGGGCTGATATCTGTTCTAAATTAAAATAAATTCTATTTGGTATCTAAAGTAGATTCCTTATCAAACTGGGTTTTATCGACGGTGTCATTTAAAACGAGCATGGCATCTATCGCGCGGGGAAAACCTAGATAAATGCTTGATAACATGATTACTTCAATAAGTTCTTCTTTTGGAACACCCAGTTTCAGCGCAGATTCAAAGTGTCCGTTAAGACGATCTGAGCCTAAACTAATGAGAGACACAATCGCCACGATCTCTTTGGTGTTTTCCGGCAAGGCCGGGCGAGAATAGACTTCCCCTAGGCAAAACTGCGATATCATCGCGACGAAATCAGGTGAAAACTCACTCAGTTTTCCAATCACATCTCTTCTATCCTGGGTTTGAGCAAGTTCTTCTGTATGATCTGGCATCTTGTTTTCCTAGTTGTCGAGGTACTGGTTAAACTCTTTCATAAAGGTTTCATCAAATACTTTTGTAGGGGTAGCATAAAGACCGCATTTTATGTCAATTAAAACGCTTGTATCTGACTCCAGTGCTTTTTGGTAAACGTTTGATAGTTCGGCTGGCTCATCAATAGTAAAACCCTTTAAGCCTAAAGACTCAGCAAAACCCGCCCAGTTATGATCAATGATATCGGTGAGTTCACCGGCTTCTTGTGAAAAACCTTCTGCACGAAGTTTCGGGTTACCATGCGCTTTATTATTCAGCACGATAAAGATCATTTTTTTAAGTTTATACCGTGCAGCGGTTTGTATTTCCATGCCATGCATAAGCATACAACCATCGCCTAGCACTGCAACAGTTACTTTGTCGGGCCTGGCGAACTTAGCGCCGATACTGGCAGGCACTGCCCAGCCCATTGCACCTGAATACTTGATGATATTAAAGCAATGATTTTCTATAAGAGACTCCCAATAATGCATTGCAAAGAAGGTGTGTGCACCATTATCAACAAAAAGCTGCGTGTCTTGTGGCATGATATCGAGAAGTTCCGAAACGGCTCTAGCAGGATGGATAGGCTCTAAATCTGTATGGCGGTTTTCGGCGTCATAATGCCATGACTTGCTTATTCGAATGCTTGCAAGCCAGTCTCTTCGTGTAGCTCTTTGCTTGAGTAGCCTGGCTACACTGTCTGTTTCATCCGGTAAATCACGATAATGCTCGAATGCGAGTTTGGCATCACTGGTGACGGCGACGTCTGCCAGGTAGGTCTTATTTAAGTTTTCAGGGTTTATGTCTATTTGTATGAGTTGCTTAATTGGGCGCAAGTCTTTACTCCAGCACATACTGGCAATTTGTCCCATCTTAGTGCCAACAAGAATAAGGCAGTCTACTTCATCTGACATTAAAGTCTCATTGGCACATTGTGTGCCCGCCCAACCGAACAGGCCTAAGGCTAGCTCATGATTCTCAGGAAAGTCACCTTTGGCGCTCATCGTGGTGGCAACGGGAATGGCGAAACGTTCTGCGAAGGCGAGGAGAGCATCGCTTGCTTGGGATTTTCTGACCCCTGAGCCGATTAATAAAACTGTTTTGGCATGTGGGGATATAAGCTCCAGCGCAGTATTCAGTGACGGCGCGTCCACTACTCTTCCACTACTCGTATGACCCGAACTACTTGCTTGATAGTCGTATTGAATTTTTTTAGTCTGTAAATTCATGGGCACGGAAAGGTGAACGGGGCCTGCTGAACTTGCATATAATTTTGTGAAACAGCGCCGCATATAATCACCCGCCAAATGTGCATCATATACTTGGTACTGGGCAGAGCTAATATGTCTGAATAACTCAATACTTTTTAGGCCATGGGTGCCTGAGTCTTGAATTGAATCTCGATCACGCCAAGCTAAAGGCGTGTCGCCTGTTATGGCTAAAACAGGGATCTGATCAGCATGAGAAATGCTCAGTCCGGTGATCATGTTGGTGGCACCAGGCCCTGAAATACCCAAGCAGACGCCAATATGCCCAGATGCTCTAGCAAAGCCATCAGCCATCATTGCTGCACCCCCTTCATGGGCGCAAACAACGGCACTGATGCCATTTACGCTAACGATATCCTGAAGGAAGTTATCGACATAACCTCCAGGCACCATAAAAATATGGCTCGCATTTTCGTCTTTCAAAGACTGAATAATATAACGTGTTAGTTTTACTTCGCTCATTAGCTGACTACCGCGTTATAGTTATTTTTTTGCAGGTAATGATCGATTAGTTCATCCTGTGCTGTGTCTTTTAGGTGCGTATCAATTTCTTCTAACCACTGGATATCGTTCAAGGATTTATCTATCGAAACGCGTAAGGCCATCAAGGTGACTTTGTTGAAGTGACTCAGTGCTTTATTCACATTTTGGTTCAGGGTGAGACACTTACTCAAGGTATAAGCCATTGAAAAAGAACTATTTAGCCCGACACCTGCACTATAATGAAAAGAAAACGCGGCATCGCCAATAATGGCAATATTCTTATGGAATAGTTTTTCAGTGCTATTCATTTTGAATGAAAACCAAGGCAGCTGAGTCGGAATAAGTGAAATTTCATCCTCTTTGCTGGTAAAAATTGTACTTAGATATTGTATCGTGTCATCGGAGGATTGTTGCTCAAATTTGCCTTTTTGAAAGCAAGTATCGGCCATTTCAATAATAACAACCTGTCTTGTCTCTGAAATAGGATACGAGCTTAGTTGTATCAATCCATTAGGCGTTTGACGAAGATAAAAGCGTACATCTGTTTGCGGCTTGGGTGAATCATTATAAAACCAGGAAAATCTGATTTTCGCTTTATGCTCGATTGCTGAAAATTTATTAGCATATTTTTGCCTAACGATACTATTTACACCGTCCGCGCCGATGAGTAAATCACAAGACTTTTGTAATGGTACGAGTTCAGCAGGCGTGACCTTTTTCTCGATAATGCTTACTTTTAGGTTCAGCGCTTTATTTCTTAAATAGCGCATCAGTTCGAATCGGGGTACCCCGTGGCCGTCTGCGAAATCAAAAAAACGACTGTCATGATCAGTGTTAACAATCGCGCGCGTCAGAAAAGGGGGGGGGGCATTTGGAAATATAGACTCTAAAAAAGCACCATCAAGTTTTGCCAGTAAACCTTTTGTGCCAGATTGAAGTGTATAGCCAAGGCCAAAAGCATTTACAGATTCATTTTTGGCTTCATAAACTGACACCTTGAAAGAAGGGTTCAATGTTTTAATGGCGCTTGCACAATAAAGCCCTGCCGGACCACCACCTATAATGATAACTTTCATACATCGTTAACTCTAAATCAGGGTCTTAATTTCCTATGCTCTAATTTTAGGCAATAGGAATACTTCTCACTGCATCTTTACATTGTAAAGTTTAAAGATCAACTAAATTTCTAGTAGTTGAGACTCAATGCATACTGTTTTGTTCTAGGTGTAGATAGATTAAGTTGTCTCGATACTCTTGAGACGGAATATCGAGGCGGGAAAAGCGAAGGAAGGTGATAGGGGTAACCTATGAACTCAGTGATTGAGTTTGGATCTAAAGATGAGGCTAGGAGTTATTACTCATATCCTACCCTTAATCCCTTACTCTTCATCAGAATCAGCGGCACTAATGCGTGCCAAGCGCGCTTGCTCTTCTTCCCAAGCTGCTTTGATTTCCTCTACGACTGAGTCAACATCGGCTGCTTCAGCGCTTTCTTTGAACTCTCCTGTCAGTTGGATATCTGGATGTAAGTCGCCCTCTTCAAATAGGGCCCACATTTCTTTTGCGTATTTGGTCTTGATTAATTCAGGTGCGAACTGTGAATAATAAGTTGTCATATTATTTACATCACGCGCCAACATTGACTGCGCATGGTTGTTGGCCGCAGCATCAACGGCCTGCGGTAAGTCGATAATCACCGGGCCATAGTCATCAACAAGTACATTAAATTCTGATAAGTCTCCATGAATGAGGCCGACACACAGCATGCGCATGACATATTGCATCATAAGACTATGATCTTCGACGGCTTGTTCTTCTGACATGGAAACATCATTGAGTCGGGGGGCAACGTCACCCTCATCATCCGTGATCAGTTCCATTATCAGTACACCGTCAAAACAGCCATAAGGTTCGGGTACGCGCACACCTGCCGCTGCTAATTTGTAAAGAGCATCGACTTCGGCATTCTGCCAGGTCTCTTCCTGTTGTTTACGGCCAAATTTGGAGCCTTTTTCCATGGCGCGTGCGCGACGGGAATTACGCACCTTCCGGCCTTCCTGATATTGGACGGCCTTTTTGAAACTACGTTTGGCGGCTTCTTTATATACCTTGGCACAACGGATTTCAGATCCGCAGCGTACGGTGTAGACATCGGCTTCTTTACCGCTCATTAAGCGACTGATGACTTCATCCACGATGCCGTCTTCTACTAGGGGCTTGATTCGTTTTGGAGTTTTCATCGCGATGTTATACCTCAACTGCAGGGAGGATGGAATAGTCAGAATAAAGTTTAAGCATGGTTTATTTAGGAGAATTTATAGATTGGTAATTTTAGCTCAAAAAATCTTTCACTTTTATGCGGTAGTCGACAGGATCTACAGCTTTGATAATTCTGTCTTGGACAGAGGGTTTTGCCAAGTCAATTAATTCAGTTTTAATAAAACATTTAAATTTTGTGTGAAACATCACCCTGACTTTGGGTAAGCGCTGATCAAATTCATTCACTTCTACAACGGCTGCCAAGCGCCCGCTTTCGAGAAGCACCAGAGAGCCAATGGGGTAAATACCAATACATTGAATGAAATGATCTACTAATGATCGGTCTAAATGATGATCACTCCACTCCAGTAGCCGCTTGATCGCCATAGAGGGTGTCATACCCTTGTGGTAACAGCGATCAGCCGTGATGGCATCATAGACATCCACAATAGCGGCCATTCTGCCTTGAGGGGAAATTTCATGACCACATAAGCCCGCGGGGTATCCGCTACCATCCATTCTTTCATGATGTTCAGAAACAATCTTGACGGTTAAGGGCGAAATACCCTCAATGTTTAGTAGGTGCTGTTGACCCAAAGAAACATGCTGTTTCATTACGGTGAATTCGTTGTTTGAAAGACGGCCTGGTTTGTGAAGTATTTCATCTGGCACCATGACTTTACCAATATCATGTAAAAGTGCGCCGGCAATTGTTTGCTGTAAAAGTGAGCGGTCAAGTTGCATAGACTTGCCAAAAATTGACATTAAGACACTCAGGTTGACAGAATGCTCCATGAGATAGCTGTCTTTTTCGCGGATACAGCCTAAGCAGGCAAGTGCATTGTGGTTTCTGAATAAAGAATCAAGCATATCTTCGGCTAAGCTTTCTATTGCATCGAGTTGCAAGGCTTGGCCTGATTTTACATCATTTAAAATACCATCGACTAAAACAACGGCTTCCTGGTGGACTTTTTGAGCAACACCAAGTTCATCCACTAATCCAACTGAAGGCTTATTGAGAGAAGCTAGTTCACCCGAGGTGTTGAGTTTTTGTTCGTTTTCTTTATCCACTTCTGCCAAGGTCGGGGCATCTTTAATATCCATGCCTTGAAAGGTATCAATGTAGATTTCCTGAATGCCTAATTGTTTTATTTTCTCAATGACGATTTCTTGCTTTATTTTGCCTTTTTTTTTGAAATTGGAATGCGGTATCCAGTCACTATTCAGGTCGGATACATACATGCCGACTTTAAGGGAGGAAATAGGAATTCGTTTGATCATATTGCTAGTACTTATTATTCATTTTATGAGTTAAGGAAATGCATAAAGTATAGGTCTAAATGTTGAAATAACCACTTTGGATGAGGTTTATTCAACTCTATGGGGTTGTAGCTTTATGTGTTCTATTTTTCGGCCGATTAGTACTATTTCGCCTTGATAACGATCTTCTCCAGTAGAGGTAAACTCAAAATGGTAAAGACGCTTCAAACACCGGTGTCCCTGTGATGATTTGACGGGGCTAATTTTCTTTAATACAACCGAATCATCGAGTAGTTTCAGGGATAACTCATCACAATATTTAGCCGCTGCTTTTAATGACTGCTCTTTGAGCTCGCGCGCGCGTAACCAATACCACACTGCTAAGATGATCAGGGCGGTTAATGCAATGGAGCGTAATGACATGATTGTTTATCCCGCATGTATAGAGTTAAGTTGAGAGGAGCATTGTAGTGAAAAAAAAGGTTCTGTGTAAGTGACATAAAGGAGGGAGTGCTTAAGTGGAAAGGCTTGAATACCTTTATTGCAGTCGCCTATCATTCCGATGCGCACCGAGAGAGAGCACTCAGTACCATTTTGAGTGCTGATAGGGATGTTAACTATGTTTTCCCATACACACAGACTCGATTTCTTCCGGTTTCTTTGGCTTGATATAAGGCTTGATCAGCATGCTGATATATTTGCCACGGATTTTCAGTGTTTTCATCCGCGACGGCGATACCAAAGGACGCAGTGAGCGTGATCGTTTGGTTCTGCCACCTGCAAGGAGTGCCTTCTATTGAGCGTCGAATGCGTTCGGCCAATTTAGCGGCATCATCCTGGCTGCAGTCGTAGGTGATGATACTGATTTCTTCTCCACCAACCCTCGCAGCAATTTCATTTTTTCGGCAGTTAGACGTAATAATGGCGGACACTTCTTTGAGAACAATATCGCCGGCTTGGTGACCATATTTATCATTTACCTGCTTAAAAAAATCAAGGTCAATTTGAATAATAGCCATCGGACTTAAGTGCCGCACATGGCGTTCAAACTCTTGCTCCAGGCGGTTCTTGTAATAGCGTTTATTGTAAAGCCCTGTCAGACTGTCGGTTAAGGCGAGATCAGTAATGATATGTTCTCGTCGACCTATGGCGTAACCAAGCCCTGAGAATACGATGCCGGTCGCAATGGTCATATAGGCATAGAGTAATGAATCGAAGTGCTCATTTGAAAAGGGCTCACGACCCGCTACTAGCTGAACCATTAACCAACCTATGGGTGCACCAAGTGATAACAGTAAGCCATAGATACCACGTAGTACGGGTAAGGAAACAAACCGCGTGAGTGTGTTCGAAATTTTAGCGTCAGAGTTGCGAATCAAGGTCATAATATTTACCTACCGCAGTGTCGTTTCCAATACGTTTTTTTGATAGTCATTCCCTTAATTTCACATTAGCATGTCGCCTGTTCATATCAGGTGATGTTGATCAAGTTAAACTTACTTTCAAACACAACCTACTAATGCTAAGTTTAGCTGCTAATTCAGGTTGCTCAAATGATTGTTCCCTCCTAATCTTTTAAGTAGTGGCACTGGAAATAATTAGTGACAACTTTAAACTACGATTCATATCAAACTAGGCAGTCAGATGTTAGTACAAGACGTAATGAACAAAGAACCGCTTGCCGTGTCTTTGGATACCAACCTTAAATCTGCGATTGAGCAAATGGCGCGGACTCAAAGTTCATGTTTGGTTGTTGTTTCTGATCAACAGCCGGTGGGTATTATCACCGAGCGAGATGTGACTCACTTGTTTCTAGATGTGGTGATGTCTGATGCCAGCTTAAAAACGCGGGTGTGTGATGTCATGACAAAAGACCCGGTTTGTGTGCTATCTACAAGTTCATTTAAATCGGCCTTAATGCTTTCAAGGGGTAGGAAACTGCGGCACCTTCCTGTTATTAGTCCAGATAATCATTTGGTGGGAGTCGTGACTCAAACCAATCTGGTAGATGCCTATGCAGGTTTAGTGGATAAGCAGGATGAGTTAGAGAATAGTGTGGAGCAGTTAAAGTTACTCTCTCTTGTGGACCCTTTGTTAGGGATAGGGAATCGTCGGGCGATGGAAGTCGATCTTTATCATACTGAAGCGGATGCCAAACGACACCATAAAACCTACGCCGTCGCTTTATTAGATGTCGACTCTTTCAAAAAGTATAATGATACCTATGGTCACCCAGCAGGTGATGAATGTTTAGAGCAAGTGGCTCAGAGTGTAAAACAAACAATTCGGGATTCTGACCGTGTATATCGTTATGGTGGAGAGGAATTTCTGATATTAATGCCAGAGACCATGTCTGAAAGTGCTAGTAAATGTGCTGAGCGCGTTCGATATAGTATCGAAGCTTTAAAAATAAAAAACAAAAATACCGATACTGGGAAATTAACCGTGAGTCTGGGTGTGGCTGACAAGCTTGAAGGTAGCTGGGCGCAATTGGTTCAAAAAGCTGATGAAGCGTTATACCAAGCAAAAGACACAGGTAGGAATAAAGTAGTTGTTTATCATCATTAATGGTTTCATAAAACTAGATCATGTCTTGATGATAATGCGCAGTACTTAAGCGGTTTTTGCCTTCTTTCTTTGATTGATAGAGCAGGGTGTCAGCCAAGCCAACGAGTTCATTGTTCTGACAGGACTCTGGTGGAATAAGCGCGGCCAAGCCAAAGCTTGCGGTCACTGAAATTGCTTTTTCGCCTATATTAATTTTATTAGTCTCAATAGCCTCACGTAGATGTTCGGTTCTTTGTGTCGCTTCACCAAGTGTTTGTCCGTATAAAATAGCAATAAATTCCTCACCGCCATATCGGGCCACGATATCTGTTTGGCGTTGAAATTGCTCTGCCATGAGCTTGGAAATCTGTCTTAGGCATTCATCCCCCACTTGATGACCATACTCATCATTTAAAGCTTTGAAGTGGTCAATATCCATCATTACTAGTGTCAGAGGGGTTGGGTTACGTCGACTATTCGCAAGGGCTAAATCTAGAGCGTCATCGAAATACTGTCGGTTATATAAATGGGTGAGTCCATCTGTTTGCCCCATCAAAGACAGTGCTTCTTCACGGTCTTTGATTTTCAGTCGCATAGCATCCATTGCTGCAGCAACATCTGCAAGCTCATCTTTGGATTGCACGCGTATCGGTGTTTCATACTGACCGGCTGCGACACGATCAGCTGAATTCATTAAATCCTGAATGGTTAGACCAATCGCTTGATAAAGCCCTGAAAATAAATAAATCAGCAACAGAACCAAAAATGCCAAGCTACAGTAAAAAGCGATGAGTCGCTGCACGCTTTTTTCATAGTCCTGTGAAACCAATTTACTTGATAAAGAAAATAAAATTTGATTGTGTGTATATTGAGATTGAATAATATCACTCAAGCCATCAAAGAATTTTACAGCGATACCTGTTATTGATGTTGTAAGAACCAGTTGTTCATATATTAAGTCTCTCGCCTGGATTAGATTGTCCTGAAAGGCTTGTGGTTGCATCTCAGAATAAGATTTGATGACTGTTTTATATTCTTCCATTTTGATATCGATAAGCGAGATTAATTGCGCCAGACCTTGATCATTTTTTTCGAGAACAGAAACGCCATAGGAGTCAACAAACTTCTGTTTGAGGTACATTGTGCCGTAAGTTCTTGTTTGGCCAAGTCTGGTTAAAAAAACATCCGCTTCATTGAGCATGTTGATAATGGCGACAATATCCGGGTTATTGCGTGAGTGGGATACAAAGGCGTAAGATAATTTTCTTCGCCAAGCATAAGCTTGACTAACGAGCTGATGAGCAGCATCGAATACGCCATCTATACTTTCTGCCTCATTGCCTTTAACAAAATTGTTCTCGTTTAAAGTCTTTTCTAATTGGTATAAAAAATCATCATTAGTTTCTGGGCTAGTCTGGTTTTTTAAAAGATTTATTTTACCTAAGGCGCTGCGTTTTGTGTCTTCAAATCTTTTATCCAAAGCCTTTAGGCTCTGCCATGATGTGATGACCGTAATATCGCGCAATGTTTCAAGGTCTTCAATTAGATACGTTGTTTCCTGAAGGTAACTTAAACCTGATTTGGTTAGTTTTGCCTGGTTTGCTTCTTGGTGAATGGAATAAGCCAACTGCACTGCAAATAATAACAGCGGGATGGCAAATAATGACGAAATGAGCATTAGCTTATGACGGTAGCTCAAGCGATTCATTAAATAAAAGGCAGGTCTAATAATTGGGTTCATTATTGATAAATTATCTTGTTCTGAAATATTGTAACTAAGTCTAGCAGCACTCAGTTTTTTTTTCGTAAAGATTTGAAAAAGTAATTAAGCACCTTGTGAGCTTTTCTTTGTATTTGATCAAAAATAATTTGATACTATCTATCTGATTCCTATTAATATTATACTTCGCTCAAGTATTGATAATCGCTTTAAGTCTTAGTGGTGAATAAATGTTTAATATAAATAAAACAGGCGTATTATTTTGTCTGGCTAGCTTAAGCCTTATTGCTTCATTGCAGGTACAGGCGCGTGAAAGTCATTATATGATTGTTGGAACAGGCGGTGTTACTGGCGTTTATTATCCTACGGGTGGTGCGATTTGCCGCATGATCAATCGACTACGGGATCAGCATGGAATTCGTTGTGGCGTAGAGAGTACCCAAGGTTCTATTTATAACTTACAAAAATTACGTGAAAATGACCTGGATATGGGGGTGGTGCAGTCTGACTGGCAGCATCATGCTTATTATGGCTCTTCAGAGTTTGATGGTTCAGGGCCTGATAAGGATTTACGATCAGTATTCTCAATATATTCTGAACCTTTCACCGTCGTGGCACGAAAAGATTCTGGGATTCGCAAATTTGAAGATCTAAAAGGTAAACGGGTTAATATTGGGAATGAAGGCTCTGGGCATCGTGCCACGATGGAAATATTGATGAATGCTTTAGGCTGGTCACGTAGTCAGTTTTCGAAAGTATCCGAGGTTAGTTCTTCCGATCAATCAGAGGCTTTATGTAATAACCAGTTTGATGCCATGATTTTTATGGCCGGTCACCCAAGCGCTTCAATCAAGGAGGCTACCTCAGTGTGCGATAGTATTTTGATTAGTGTTGAGGGGGAAAAAGTCGAAAAGCTTGTGGACAGTGATGAATACTATCAACTAGTAACTATTCCGGCCGGGATGTATCGAGGTAATGACCAGGAAACAAAATCATTTGGTGTCGGTGCGACATTTGTCAGTTCAAGTCATACACCCGATGAGGTAATTTACCAGCTGACTAAAGCTGTATTTGAGAATTTATTAGAGTTTAAGAAGTTACATCCTGCATTTCATGGGCTTGATAAAATGCAAATGGTTAGAGACGGTTTATCCGCACCTTTGCATCCCGGCGCTTTAAAGTATTACAAAGAAGTGGGTTTGAAGTAGTTTAGTGTTAAGGAGGTGCTTGATATAGGGTGCGCCGTGCGCACCAATACATTTACATGTAGCCAAGATAGCTTCAAAACTTAACACAGCTCGTAAATTGGTCCTTGTTGAAGGGGATTTATATCACGAGATAAACGGTGCGCATGGCGCACCCTATATACTTTTTTCAGGTTTACTTCGAAAGCAGTGAAATATCTGCAGCTCTTAAGAATAAAGCGCTTAGCTGGTTGAGTAACACCAAACGATTTTGCTTAACAGCCTCATCTTCCACCATTACCATGACATCATCAAAGAACTGATCAACAGGCTTCTGTAAGCTTGCTAGTGCAGACAGAGCTGCTTCGTAGTTGCCTTCATCAAAGAGTGGCGTCACTTTAGACGAGAGTGTCTCAAGTTGCTTAGCCAGTTCAATTTCCGCAGTCTCACTGAGCAAAGAAGCATCAACTACTTTTCCGCTTAGGTCGGCATCTTGTTTCGCGAGGATATTTGAGACACGCTTGTTTGCTGCTGAAAGAGCTTGTGCTTCTTCTAATTGCGTAAAGGCATTAACAGCCTTGATGCGTTGATCAAAATCTACAGGACGAGTCGGGCGACGTGCGCTGACTGACAAGAAAACTTCTGCTGAGATATTTTCATCTTCATACCAGGCCCTGAAGCGATCTAGCATGTAGTTGATAAGTTCCTGCTCAACATTTTTGTTTTCAAGAACGTCACTGCCATATTGTGCAATGGACCAGGAGATCAGGTCACTCAGGTCAAGATTTAACTGCTTCTCAACGATAATTCTGAGTACACCCAAAGCGGCACGACGTAATGCGAAAGGGTCTTTGGTTCCTGTCGGGGGTTGGTTAATGCCGAATAAGCCAACAAGCGAGTCAATCTTTTCAGCAATTGATAGTGCCTGGCCTGTAGCTTCACTCGGTAGTGTGTCGCCCGCGCCCTTAGGCTTGTATTGCTCGCTTAGTGCTAGGGCAACTTCTTTTGCTTCACCATCATGCAAGGCATAATAATAACCCATGGTGCCTTGCAAATCAGTAAACTCAAGTACCATTTCTGATACTAGGTCTGACTTGGCTAGCTTACCTGCTCGTTCTGCATGAGCCGCATTGCCGCCAATGGCATCGCTGATTAAAGCTGCTAGCTTGGAAACACGTTCGGTTTTATCGTAAACAGTACCGAGACTTTTCTGGAAGACAATCTTCTTGAGTTGCTCGCGACGAGCTTCAAGATTGGATTTTTTATCTGTTTCGAAGAAAAACGCTGCATCGGCTAATCGAGGACGAATAACGCGTTCATTACCATGAATCACTTGCTGTGGATCCTTACTTTCAATATTACATAGGGTAATAAAGTTAGGCAGCATCGCGCCGCTTGTATCCAAGGCATGGAAATACTTCTGATGTTCTTTCATTGATGAAATGAGTGCTTCAGTCGGTACTTCCAAAAAGCGTTCATCAAATTTTCCTACTAAAGGCACAGGCCATTCGTTTAAGGCGGTCACTTCATCAAGTAAGGCTTCATCAATAACGGCGACACCGTTAATGCTTTCCGCTGCTTGCGTTACGCCAGCACGGATTTTTTCTTTTCGAATGTCGTAATCAGCAATAACTTTACCTTGCTCTAGTAATATATTTTCGTAGTCGTTGGCAGTGGTGATTTCGATGAGGCCTTCGCTGTGGAAACGATGTCCACGCGTAGTCTTGCCGTTTGGAATATCAAGAATGCTGCCTTCAACGACTTCTCCGCCAAAGATCATTAATACCCATTGTAGAGGGCGTACAAATTCAACTTTCTGAGCACCCCAGCGCATACGCTTCGGGATAGGTAGTTTACTCAGTGACTGCGCCACTATGTCATTTAAGAGAGAGCGGGTTTCCTGGCCGGCTTCGGTACTACGGTAAACAAGCCAAGTGCCTTTTGGTGTTTCCATTTCTTCTAACTGTTCAGGCTGAATACCTAAAGAGCTGGTGAAACCCAGCATGGCGCGAGAGGGCTTGCCTTCTGCATCAAAAGCGGCTTTTTTAGAAGGGCCTTTCTTTTCGACAGACTTGTCAGCTTGTTGCGTTTGTAAGCCGTTTAAGCGTAAAGCTAAGCGACGGGGGCTAGCAAAGGCACTGGCTTTATCATAACTTAAACCGGCTTCTTTCAAGGCGTCTTCGATACCTTTAGTGAACGCTTGTGATAAAGTTTTAAGCGCTTTTGGCGGTAGCTCTTCAGTACCAATTTCTACGAGAAAATCCTGAGTCGACATTACTTTTCTCCTTTTTTAGGTTTGGTACTTTGCTTAGAATTTGTACTTTTTTGGGATTTAGTACTTTTTTTCGAATTGCTACCTTTATTACTGAGGGCTTCTAAATTGTCTAGCACCTCTTTACGTAATTCTTCTGGCGCGAGAGGGAAACCCAGTTCTTTGCGGCTATCAAAATAGCTTTGAGCCACTGCGCGCGCTAAGCCTCTAACCCGTAGGATATAACGTTGACGTTCGGTGACCGAAATCGCATGATGAGCATCCAACATGTTGAAGGTATGTGAGGCTTTTAATACCAGCTCATAAGCGGGTAGGGGTAAGCCTTTATCAATCATTTTTTGGCTTTCAGCTTCGTAAGTATCGAAATTAGCAAACAAGGTGTCAGTATTGGCATGTTCAAAATTATAGGTCGACATTTCGACTTCATTCTGATGGAACACATCACCATAGGTGACGTCGCCGTTCGGGCCATGTGCCCAAATAAGATCATATACGCTGTCAACACCTTGAAGGTACATCGCGATTCGTTCAAGGCCGTAGGTTATTTCGCCAGTGACGGGGTAGCACTCAATGCCGCCAACTTGCTGGAAGTAAGTGAACTGTGTGACTTCCATGCCGTTTAACCAGATTTCCCAACCCAGACCCCAGGCACCTAAAGTAGGTGATTCCCAGTTATCTTCAACAAAGCGTACATCGTGAACCAGGGTATCGATGCCCATTGCTTGCAAAGATTCTAGATATAGTTCCTGAATGTTCAATGGAGAAGGCTTCATTACGACTTGAAACTGGTAGTAGTGTTGTAGGCGGTTAGGGTTTTCACCGTAGCGACCATCTGTTGGGCGACGGCTTGGCTGAACATAAGCTGCGTTCCAGGTTTCCGGGCCAATTGAGCGCAAAAAAGTAGCGGGGTGAAAGGTGCCAGCCCCCACTTCCATATCGAGAGGTTGTAGAACAACGCAACCCTTACTTGCCCAAAAGTTTTGCAGGGCGAGAATCAGACCTTGAAAGGTTTTTACGTCTGGCTTAGATACACTAAAACTAGTCTCGTTAGACACGGTCATACCACCAAAATTAACATGTAAATGGTTTTGGCCGAGGCCAAAAGTTTATTATTCGGATTTTTCCAAAGGAAAAAGAGCGGCATTATACCCTAAAAATAGCCGCTGTTACTGCTCTATTGATTGATGTACTTCAAAATTTCGACCACTTGTTCTGGCGTTTCTGTGACAGCCATGGCAGCGCCATCAATTTCTTTTAAGGGGTGGGTGATACTCGGGTCATGCATAACAATAATGGGTTTGCCTTGACCAACAGCAATACCTGCGTCAAATGCGGCATTCCATTGCTTATATTTTTCACCAAAACGTACTACGACAATGTCTGATTTTTCAATCAATGTCATGGTACGTAAAGCGTTAATCTTGGCAGCTTTGTGATCTTTCCAGAAGTTATTATCCTCGGCACCTAAAATTCGTACGCCAACTTCGTCACTGGCTTCGTGATTTGTAATAGGGGAATAGATGTTTACATCGACACCACAGTTTTTCAAACCTGACACAATTCTCTCTCTCCAGTCCGAATGAATCTCACCTGATAAATAAATACTGTATTTCATCGTTTTAGTCTCCACACTTGAATCGTTATGATGTACATTTGCGTTGTGATATTTCTTAGGGTGCAAACTGTAAAGAAATATTACCCGTTCATAAACTATTTTGATAAAAATTACGAATAGTTTGCAGTGAGCTGAATGGATAAAGTGATAAGGAATGTCCTACAAGGAGAGGATTTTATATGGCAATTTACGACCACCAATATGGTGAACTATCTTATTTCCGTGTTTTTCGTGCATGGGGTGGCAAAGAACATCAGGAATATATTCGAATCAAGCGAAGTCGTGATGCGGCTTATACCAAAGCGAAAGAGATTGATGCTCGCTTTGCCAAAGCGCAAAAAGCCTATGGCCTTAAACAGGCACTTTCACCTGATTATCATATTCGTTCAAATGGCCTTATCCGCGGTCTGAGACGCATTACCGTGAAACGTAAAGGTCGTACACCGGCAGATGTGTTTGAGTTGCGAATCAATGTGCCCTGGGAAAATGAAATCAAACGTACGACTATTTCAATTGCAGTGCATGGGGTAGAAAAAGCCTTTCAGTTATCAACTGATAAAATCTGTGAATGGTATGGTTTAAAGCCGCGTTCCGAAGCTGCAGCGGCAATGAAAGCGTGTTATTCGAATTATATCGCCAAAGCTGTAGATGATTTACCCGCGCCAGAACAAGCAGAAACTCAAGCAGTAGCTGAGTTGGTGATGCAAAAAGCTAGAAATGAGTTGTCGAGTATTCGAGGCGGCTTGATGAAGGGTCTTAAACGTTTAACGGCTTAACTTGCTGTTTGTGATAATTTTGTGGTCATTCCGGTGGTATCTTAAGCCGGAATCCATACTCTGGCGTGTTTAACGTTTTGATCTTGTGAATGCCGGCTGAGTACAGCGCCGGCATGATACTGTTTGGTTTTTGCTTAAGAAATTGTACCCGTTACCCTGACACGTTTACTTTTCGTTGTTGTTTCTGTTGCCTGTTTCTTTTTTGTGTTTTCAATGCGCTGATCAATGATATTTTTACCTGCGATAATCAAGCCCATACCGACAAAAGCACCCGGTGGGAGTATTGCGAATAAGAAGTTTGGATAATCGCTAAATACTTGAATTTCCCAACTCAGTGCCATGTCACCAAAAATAAGGTTCATGCCGGTAAAAAGTGTGCCTTGACCAATTACTTCACGCATTGCACCGAGTAGTATCAATACCAATGTAAAGCCCACTCCCATCATTAACCCGTCTGTTGCGGCAGGTAAGACCGGGTTTTTGCAGGCAAAAGCATCAGCACGTCCAAGTATGGCGCAATTAGTGACAATTAACGGGATGAAAATACCTAGAATTTCATATAGCTCATAGGTGAATGCTTGCATCAGTAACTCTGCACAGGTGACCAACGAGGCGATAATCATGACAAAGGTGGGTAAACGAACGGCATCAGGCACATAGTTGCGGATTAATGAAACCGCAATATTTGAGCTGAGTAATACTAGTGTTGTGGCTAAACCTAAGCCTAAAGCATTTACCACGGTGCCAGTCACGGCTAATAAGGGGCATAAACCTAATAGTTGAACGAGTGCCGGGTTATTGTCCCATAAACCATTTTTGATCAGTTTATTGAAATCGGTACCAGAGGGTGCTGGGCTGCTTTCTTCCTCATTGATTAAATCGATTTGATCTGAAGTCGACATGTTATTTACCCTCCTGTGCAGGGGCTTGTAGTTCAGGAGCTGACTGCTGCTTTCCTGGAGCGGCTTGACCCAAGGACTGGCTTAGAAGCGAGCCTTGCTGTTCTCGGAAGTAGAGCAAGCTTTGATATACTGAACGAACAATCGCTCTGGGAGTGATAGTCGCGCCTGTTAATTGGTCAAACTCGCCGCCATCTTTTTTTACATTCCAGGCATCACTGCTGGTGTTGTTGAGAGATTTACCATTAAAGCCCAGAATCCAGTCAGATTTTTTAGTGTCAATCTTATCACCCAGCCCTGGTGTTTCTTTATGCTCAATCACTCTGACACCTTTGACTAAGCCGCTGGTATCAATGCTAACGATTAACTTGATGGGGCCGGAATAACCCTCAGGTGCAATCACCGGTAAAATGAAGTGAGTCGCTTGGCCATTTTGGCTTGCGACGAAAGCTTCACTGGGTTCTTCTAAGCCTAATTCTTTAGTCGCTTGTAACCAGAACGCGTCTTCCAATAAATCATTATTGAAACTATTTAAAGGCACAATTTCTAAAAGTGCTTTTGAGCGAGCCTTCTTTATTTGTAAGGCTATTTTGTCTTCGGTGATAAGTTGCGTCAGGGCGATTAACCCAGCTGTGATGATTGCAAATAAACCTAAGCCTAATGCTGCACGGAAGATAGAGTCCTTCATTGTTGTCTTTAACGGTGCATCTTCGAGCAGTGCATGCTCGTGTACAGGGTCAAGGTGGTTGACGTTATGGGCTTCTTTTTTCATGACTTATTTAAGCTCCTTTGTCTTAGTACCGCGTTTGGCTTTTTCATAACCATAGGTTCGCGGTTGGGTATAGACATCAATAAGGGGGGCTGCAAAGTTCATTAATAAAACAGCAAAAGCAAAGGCGTCGGGATAACTACCGTAAACACGAACTATGTAGGTCAGAAGCCCGATGCCGAGTCCAAAAATAAGTCGGCCGCGTGTTGTTGTCGCAGAGGTAATCGGATCAGTGGCGATAAAGAAGGCGCCGAGCATAGTGGCGCCTGATAGCAAGTGAATGAGTAAGGGGGTGCTTTGATCGGCATCATAACCCAATAAAATCGAAGGAATCATCAGGCCAGCTAGTACACCTACCGGCGTTTGCCATGGGATTATCTTCAACAAAAGTAATATCAGTCCACCGAGTAGAAAGGCGGCATTGACCCATTCCCAGCCCAAGGAAATACCGCTGCCAAAAATAGGCTTGGCCAGGACATCGGCTGATAATGAATGTGCAATTTCGTGCTTGTAGGTATCAAGCGGGGTGGCGCCGGTAAAACCGTCCGGTAGGGTGCCGCTGCCCCAGATAGTACTTAGCGTTTGAGATAAACTGGGTGTTTGTTCTAACAAACTAAGTGGTGTCGCCCAGTTGGTCGTCATGGCAACGGGAAAAGAGACCAGTACTAAAGCATAACCGACCATGGCAGGGTTGAAAGGGTTATAACCCATGCCTCCATATAGATGTTTGGCGAAAATAATCGCAAATGCAGTTGCGACCAATGATACCCACCAAGGCGCAAAAGGCGGAAGCGCCAAACCAAGCAGCACGGCAGTGACAAGTGCGCTGTAGTCATTCAAGTAAAAGGCAATGGGGCGTTTACGTAATTTTAGGACTAAAACTTCAGAAAGTAAGGCCACGATACTACACCAGATCACATTGTGCAGGTTGCCCCAGCCAAAAAATACGGTTTGCATAACTAGACCAGGAAGGGTCATGGCAATGACCCAGCGCATCATAACAGAGGTGCGTTGCGGGCCTTTGGTGTGCGGAGACGTAAGTGTGAGTAATCCCATCTATTATGTACCACTGTCATTAACTGGTGTTGTCGTGGAGGCAGCCGCATTCAAACGCGCTTGCTCTAACTCGTCTTGGGCTGCTTTGACGCGATCTTTGTTTTTATTAACTGCACGGGTGAGCTTTTCCACCTGTTCTGGTTTGGCGTTTGCTAAGGCATTTTCCAATTTTGCTAACTTAGAATCGGCTTTCTCGAAGGCCAGTTGTAAGGCCGGAATATCAATTTCGATGACGGGTTCAACAGGCGGCTCGGGCATGGCATTATTGTCTGTTCGACTCAGCGCTGCTTGTGCTGTTTCTAGTTCTGCTTTTGCGCTGGCGACGCGGTCTTTATTTTTATTGACGGCACGTGTGAGCTTCTCGACTTGCTCGGGGGCTGCATTAGCCAGAGCATTTTCTAGTTTTGCTAACTTAGAGTCGGCTTTATCATAAGCTGTTTCAAGTGCGGCTAAATCTGGTTTGATGTTTGCGTCTGAAGTGCTTCGACTCTCTGCTTTTGTTTCACTTTCTGTTGCTGTGATGACTGCAGTACTGGTCTCACTCTCAGTCTTTGCTGAGGCTTTTAGCCAGGCCTGCTTGGTTTGATTTACCCGCATCTGGTTTTTCTCAACGGCACGGCTCAGTTTCGTTACCTGCTCTGGGTTATTTTCTTTAGCGGCATCTAAAGCATCGTACATTTTGTCGAGCTTTGACTGGGCTTTGTCCCAGGCTGTTTTTAATTCAGATAAATCAAGCACTTCAACTGCAGCTTTAGACTGATTGTTTTGATTTTCCTGAATGAGATCCGCTTGTTTTGAATCAGTCTTGGCCGAATCAATAACAATTTCTTGGCTTTCGGCTAACTTTTTTGCGGCTTGGGCCTTTGCAGCGGCTTCAGCTCTGGCTTTACGCTTAGCGGCTTTCTCGGCTTGTTCGTTCTCGAGGCGTTGTTGCCTAGCTTCGAAGCGGACTCTCGCTTGGTCGGACTTTTGTTGATCAGCACGCTGTTGCTTAATTTCACCTTTTGCATGGCGATAGTATTGCACCAAAGGAATAGAGCTTGGGCATACAAATGAGCAGGCGCCACACTCGATACAATCGAATAAGTTATGATGCTCGGCTTTTTCATACTCTTGGCCGCGCGCAAACCAATATAGCTGCTGGGGGAGTAACTCTGCAGGGCAGGCATCAGCACATAAACCACAACGAATGCAGGCTTGAGCAGGAGGGGCTAAAGGCAGCTCTGTTTCATTAGGCGCGAGTATGCAGTTAGTGGTTTTGACGACTGGAATATCGGTTTCTGTCAGGGTAAAGCCCATCATGGGGCCGCCCATAATCAGGCGTTCACGTTTGGCTGCTTGATAACCATATTGAGAAAGTAGCCAATTGATTGGGGTGCCGAGAAGTACTTCGACATTACCGCGTTGTTGAATTTGCAGTCCGGTTAAGGTGGTGATGCGAGAAATTAAAGGCTCTCCAAAACGGACTGCTCGATAAATGGCTGCCACTGTTCCGACGTTCTGGCAAACAACGCCTATATCAGCAGGAATTTTTCCGTTGGGCACTTCTTTGCCCGTGAGAATTTTTATTAGCTGCTTTTCACCACCAGAAGGGTATTTGGTTGGAATGACGCAAATTTCGATGTTGCTGTCTTGCGTAGCGGTTTTTAGCGCCGCTATCGCTTCAGGTTTATTATCCTCAATACCAATTAAGCAAGTAGTCGTCTGTAATACAGAAGAGACAATGTTTAAACCTGCCACGACTTCATCGGCACGCTCACGGAGTAAGCGATCATCAGAGGTAATATAAGGCTCACACTCTGCCGCATTCAGAATTAAGGTATCTATATTGGCATGCTTAGGCGGTTGCAGTTTGATGTCGGTCGGAAAGCCTGCGCCACCCATGCCTGCTATACCAGCCTGACGCACTTTAGTTTGTATCTCAAATGCGGATAACTGTGTGACATCTTCACTTGAGTTAAGTGTGCACCATTGATCTTGTCCATCGGGAGTCAGGGTAAGGCATAAATCACTTTGGCCAGAAGGGTGAGCAATGGCATGTTCGGAAATGCTCTCGATCCTACCTGAAGTGGGTGCATGTAAATTAACGCTGACAAAACCATCGGCTTCAGCAAGGATTTGACCTTTTAGTACCTGTTGGCCAACTTCGACAATGACTTTGCTTGCATTACCAATATGCTGCTGTAGTGGCAGTATTAGCTGAGGTGGTAACGCAGCTTTGCTGATAGGTGTTTGGTTTGATAACGACTTCATCTCTTGAGGGTGAATACCCCCATGGAAGTCTGCTAATTCACGCGTACTTGCAATGATTTTTGAGGCTTGAGCGGTCGTCATTAATGTATCGCTCCTTCATTATCAATACTTGCGGCTTTATCCGTAGCTATAATCTTCATATCTTTTGGCGAGTTCCAATGCCAGCTGCTAATACCCTGATCCACCGGGACCATATCGATGCAGTCAACCGGACAAGGTTCTACGCATAAATCGCAACCTGTACATTCGGATGCGATGACTGTATGCATGTGTTTTGCTGAACCTAAAATGGCATCAATCGGACAGGCTTGAATACACTTGGTGCAGCCTATGCATTCTGGTTCGCGAATGACGGCAACCATCTTGCCTTTTTCTTCACCGTGCTCGGCATCTAGCGGGGTGGCTTCTACATCTAATAAATCTGCTAGGGCTTGAATGGTCGCTTCGCCGCCAGGTGGGCACTTGTTTATATCTTCACCGGCCGCGATGCCTTCTGCATAAGGCCTGCAGCCAGGGTGGCCGCATTGACCACACTGGGTTTGGGGTAAAATGCTATCGATTTCATCCACAATAGGATTACCTTCGACTTTAAAGCGAACTGAAGCAAAGCCAAGTAATGTTCCGAAAGCGAGGGCTAAACCAAGCAGTGCCACGATGGCCGTGAGAATAACGCTTAGTGCAATACTCATTTAAATATTCACCAGTCCAGTAAATCCCATAAAGGCAAGTGACATTAAACCTGCTGTGATCATACCAATGGCAGAGCCTTTGAAAGGGCTTGGAACGTCGGCCACGGCGATGCGCTCTCGCATGGCGGAGAATAGGATTAAGACTAAAGAAAAACCGACGGCTGCACCGAAACCGTACATAATCGATTCTACGAAGCCATTTTGCTTTTTGATATTCAGCAAAGCGACACCTAAAACGGCACAATTAGTGGTAATCAAGGGCAGGAAAATGCCCAATACTCTATATAAAAGTGGGCTGGTTTTGCGCACGACCATTTCAGTGAACTGAACGACGACTGCGATAACCAGAATAAAGGTGATGGTTTGCAGGTATTCCAAACCTAAAGGCTGGAGAAGAAAAGTGAAAGCTAGATAGCTACAAACAGAGGATAGTGTCAGCACAAAGGTCGTCGCGAGAGACATGCCCATGGCTGTTTCGAGTTTATTGGATACACCCATGAATGGGCATAGGCCTAGAAACTGTACCAACACAAAGTTGTTAACCAGAATGGTGCTGACTAATATCAGCAGATATTCACTCATGACTTGACGTTTTCCATTGTTATGCTGCTTTAGTTTTACTACTTAAATTAAATAGTGACTCAATTTTCTACATAATCCTCATGCCAGGTAAAGCGCCAGCGTGAGGTTCTAATAACCAGATATCTTTACCACCTGGGCCAGCGGCAAGTACCATGCCTTCTGACATACCAAACTTCATCTTTCGTGGTTTTAAGTTTGCAACCATGACGGTGAGTTTACCTGTGAGATCTTCAGGCTGATAAGCAGACTTAATGCCGGAGAAAACCTGTTTTTGCTCGGTGCCCAAATCTAGTGTTAGCTTTAATAACTTCTTGGCGCCCTCAACATGTTCAGCTTTTTTGATTAAGGCGACACGTAGATCAACTTTGGCAAAGTCATCAAACTCGATTTCAGGGGCAATCGCTTCGCCTCCAGGTAAATCTGATGCACTGGTTTCAGTAGACATGTTCTTATCAGCTTTTTTGCCTAATTGCATCTCGGCGGCAACTGCTTCTTTAGATGCTTCAACCATCACGTTGATTTTATCCAATTCAACACGGGTCATCATCGGTTTGAACTTGTTGATTTGATGGCCTAATAATAATTCTGTGCGTGCATTCCAAGCCAGTTCCGTATTAAGGAATGTTTCAGCTTTCTTTGTCATTGCAGGTAATACCGGCGCCAAATAAGTCATCAACTGACGGAACATATTGATGCCGTTCGAGCAAATTTGTTGTAGCTCTTGCTCTCTACCTGCTTCTTTAGCGATCACCCAAGGGGCTTTTTCGTCGATATATTGGTTGGCCAGATCAGCCAGTTCCATAATCTTACGGATGGCTTTACCAAATTCGCGGCCTTCAAATAAGGCTGCTATTTCATCACCTGAGTTTGTAAATTTAGCCAATAACTCAGTTTCCTGACATTCAGCTGATAGCTGGCCTTCGAAGCGTTTGGTGATAAAACCTGCGCAACGGCTAGCGATATTGACTACTTTGCCGACTAAATCAGAATTTACGCGCTGGGCGAAATCTTCAAGGTTTAAATCCAGGTCGTCAACATTCTGCGTCAGTTTTGCTGCAAAGTAATAACGTAAATACTCAGGGTTTAAGTGTTCAAGGTAGGTGCGAGCCTTAATGAAAGTGCCGCGCGACTTGGACATTTTCTTGCCGTTCACTGTGACAAAGCCGTGAGCATGTACAGCCGTCGGGGTGCGATAGTTGGCGCACTTGAGCATTGCTGGCCAGAATAGAGCGTGAAAGTTTACGATGTCTTTACCGATGAAATGATAGAGTTCGGTTTCAGCGCCTGCTTTCCAGTAGTCGTCAAAGTTTAGATCGTCGCGTTGATCACATAAGTTCTTGAAACTCGCCATATAGCCAATCGGCGCATCCAACCAAACATAAAAGTATTTACCGGGCTGGTTCGGGATTTCAAAACCAAAATACGGTGCATCGCGACTAATGTCCCATTCCTGTAGCCCTGAGTCTAACCACTCAGCGAGTTTGTTGGCGATTTGCGGCTGCAAGGTGCCACTGCGGGTCCAGTCTTTTAGGAAGTCTGAAAATTCAGGCAGTTTGAAGAAGAAATGTTCGGAGTCTTTTTCAATGGGTGTCGCACCTGAAATGGCTGATTTTGGGTCGATCAAATCCATCGGGTTATAGGTGGCGGCGCAAACTTCGCAATTATCGCCGTATTGATCTTCGGCTTTACACTTGGGGCAGGTGCCAATGACAAAACGATCTGCCAGGAATAATTGCTTCTCCGGGTCAAAGGCCTGGGTAATCGAACGCGTGGCAATTTTTCCATCTGCTAGGCAGGCTTCATAGATGGAGGCCGATAATGCTTTATTTTCATCAGAATGTGTCGAATGATAGTTATCAAACTGAATCAAAAAATCAGAAAAATCCTGCTGGTGTTCAGCGCTCATGTTGTTGATTAACTGCTCAGGCGTAATGCCTTCTTTTTCGGCACGTAACATGATGGCGGTGCCGTGTGCGTCATCAGCGCAAACGTAGGTGCATTGTTCGCCGCGAGATTTCTGGAAGCGAACCCAGATATCCGTTTGAATATATTCCAGTAGATGACCTAAGTGGATAGGGCCGTTGGCATAAGGAAGGGCGCTGGTGACTAGTATTTTTCGCACAGACATCTCGACTCTTTTAAGTGAACAATAGATAGACTTTGGTTTTGCCCTGAATGAAGAGGGCAAATCGGCGCTATAATACCTATCTATTGGATATTTTTCATCCCGTAGTGATAAATGGCGGTAATAAATAAGAGAAGGGGGCGTTTTATAACTATGCTGGGCTCAAATTCTGCGGCTTAATTAAGTCGGATTACTGGGTTTTGTTTCATATTATTAATGGAAATATTGTTGTATCTTGTGGCGGTTATTAATGAGATTAACTATTTAAGGAAAACTAATGGAATTTAGAACGATAAAAAAGGTCGTAGTGCTTTCAATCTTAGCTGTATTTATGGTTATGAGTGGCTGTGCTTCAATTAAAAATGCACCTCTGTCTAATAATGTAAGTGCGATAGATACGACAAATGAATCCATTGGGTTTATGACTGTGAAGATCTCCAATAACAAAAACACCAGCTATCAACCAGAGATAAAGCATGCCTTTATCTGGGATGAAAAAAATGGTGCGGCGGATCGTGAAAGATACTCATTTAAAGTGAATGAAGCTTATAAGTCGGTAGATGATGAGTTTAATGAATATGTCATTAGCTTCCAATTGAAGCCGGGTGACTATGTGATTCGGGAGCTATTTGCACAAAGCGGCTTATTTCCGTTTATTGGAACTTTTGCCGTACCGTTATATAGCAATATCTCTGTTCCTGCCAATAAAACAATTTACTTAGGTCATGTTGATGCGAATGTTGTGGATAGAGAAGATGACAGCTTATTGCGCGCGGGCCCAGTGATTCCTCTTATCGATCAGGCGATGACCGGTGCCTCAGGTGGTACCTTTGTTATTAATATTGAAGACCGTTTTGAGTCAGATACTAAGTTGATTCAGGACATGTATAGCTACATGAGCGGTGTGACGATCGATAATATGTCATTGAATCAATGGAAGCAGCCATCTGAAGACGAGATGGACTAGTTTTTATCTTTAGGTCTTAAGCAAAACTTGCTTGAGACCTCTCATTTTGTAGGATGTTATATTTAAGGATTCAATATGCTTTTTATGAAAAAAGCAGCCATTGTAGCTCTATCACTCTTGACGCTTAGTGGTGTGGTACAAGCCGGTGATGAACATTTTATGCCAGGGTAAAAGTTGGGTCATTTATGGATGATGCTGAGGGAGTGGATGATGCTGGTTTAAGTTATGGCATTGGTGGTGGCTTTAAACTTGGCAACAAACTGGCGCTAGAAGCTGAATATACTATTGTTGAGCAGGATGTAAATTATTAGGGAGTGACTGCCAGAGCGTTATTTTAAGCAATAAATTGAGTACTCGAAGGCAAGATGGCGCATGCCTTCGGAATCTACCAGCTGATCTTAATATCTTCTTCTTTGAATATTCCTTTATACTAGCCTTTTTTATATACCCTTAAGCAAGTTCTCATTGAAAGGAAATAAAATGTCTTCTATTAGTCAGCATGAATTGGAAGAAGCGGTTAAGTGTTATTTAGACCCGTATTTGAACAAGGATTTATATGCACTTAAAGCGGTTAAGTCTTTAGAGCTTGATGATGGCAAAGTGAAACTGGTCATTGATATGCCTTATGCCTGTGAGGGTATTAAAGGAGGTATGCGGCAGATTCTAGAGACAAATCTTGAGTTTGTTGATGGTGTGCAGAGTGTTGATATCGTGATCAATACCAAAATTGCTGTTCACAAACCTCAGGGTGAGGTTCGAACATTGAGCCGCGTTAAAAATATTATCGCGGTGGCATCTGGTAAAGGTGGCGTGGGTAAAAGTACCACTTCAGCTAATTTGGCTTTGGCTTTAGCTCAAGAAGGTGTACGAGTAGGTATCTTGGATGCGGATATTTATGGCCCGAGTATGGGAATGATGCTCGGTATTCCTGAAGGGCAACGACCTGATACAGAAGAAGGTAAATATTTCGTGCCTATCGAAGCGCATGGTATTCAGGTGATGTCGATGGCCTTTCTGGTTGATAATAATACGCCCATGGTTTGGCGAGGGCCAAAAGTGAGTGGTGCCTTGTTACAGCTCACTACACAGAGTTTATGGGATAACTTAGATTATTTGATTATCGATATGCCACCAGGTACGGGTGATATTCAGCTGACATTGGCGCAGAAAGTGCCAGTTTCTGGCTCCGTGATTGTCACGACACCGCAAGATATTGCTTTGCTGGATTGTAAAAAAGGCATAGAGATGTTTCGTAAAGTTGATATTAATGTATTGGGTGTCGTTGAAAATATGAGTGTTCACATCTGTTCGGAGTGCGGGCATCATGAATCGCTATTTGGTGAAGGCGGTGGCTCACGTATTGCTGAGGCATATGATACAGAGGTCTTAGGTGAAATGCCTTTGCATAAGACTATTCGGGAGCAGATAGATTCGGGTACGCCTACTGTTGTTGCTGAGCCTGATAGTGAAGTGGCGATGTTATATCGTGATATTGCAAGGAAGCTTTCTGCCAAATTATCTCAACAAGCACATGATCCTCGGCAGGCGTTTCCGAATATACCAATAGCGACGCAGTAAGGCTGTAAGGCGTCAGTTTTATTTACACTAAGTTCTTCGTGAATTATATTGTTTTGTTATAAATTGTTAATTTAAGTTACTTCCTCCATTAATGGTTTATTTTTTGCTTACTAATTGCTTGCTTTATTAAAGGCGCTAGTAGCCAAACCTTTTGAGAGAAGGGGACGGAAAGCCACGGATCTGGATTTTTTAAATGGAGATGGCCGGGTTGCATTATTATTTACCTGAAAAGAGAAAAGAGATGTTAAAAAATCTATTAGCTAAAGTAGCTTTATTAAGTTTGCTGGCTTTATCATTTAACGCAAGCGCTATTGTGATTACTGATACTGTTAGTGTTGATAACTGGTTCAATGAACGGTTCGAGTCACGATCGTGGACTCATGACATTACTGATGATGGTTTCTCAATTGGTGATACGGTGACTTCAGCAGAGCTTTCTTTCGATTTGTATGATGATCAAGATAGAAGGGGTGAGTGGGCGCTTGTTGTGGTTGATACATTTGATTTTCAGGATGATGGTTTTTTTGAAATAGATACTAAGATTCTTGATATTGAAATCGGTTTGTCAGGATTGTTATCTCTTAACGCTAGCGGCACCTTAGATGTTTCGATTACGAAAATTCGAGGTGACTTCGGTCTTAGAGATGTCGTTTTATCTGCTGATGTGGTATCAGCTGTTCCTGAACCAGCTACTCTGGCACTTCTAGGCTTCGGTTTAGTGGGTCTGGGTTTTGCTCGTAGAAAGCAGGCAAAAGCATAGTTGTAAGTTAGTTTTAAGTTAATAAATGGCAGGAATTTCTTGGCTTTTATTAACTTAAAATCCGTCCTCCGGTTTTCTTGTTCTTCTGGGAAGATTACTCTTTAGCTCTTTAGCTTGTGTTGTATGCTTTTATATTGCTATTTTGATTTTAGTGGCAAAAGTGTCAGTTAAACGTTCATATTGTTATGGGATGTGTTGAATAGTTTTTGACGTGAATATATTGTTTTTTCTTGTGAGTCCTCATGGCAAAACTAGTGTGAGGTCTTATACTGAATATATGTTCATATACTCAAAAGGGGTGTTTTTGTGAAGTATGCCCTTGTATCTTTGTTAATATTCTTTCTGTGTTTGTCAGTTGATGTCTCTGCTCGTCTGCCTGTTTTATATCGTACCAAGTTACAGTTACTTACCTATGAAAGTCCGCCCTATGTTTATTTAACGGAGTCTCAGAGGGGGACAGATGCTCAAACTGATAAGAAAGGTTTGGCGATCGAAGTAATTGACTTGATTATGCAGCGAGCGGGTATTCCTTTTAATTTGACGGTTGTGCCAGTTAAGCGTGGTTTGATCATGACTGCGGCTCAGGAGAATACTTGTATTTTTCCGATTGAGCGAAGCCAGGAAAAGGAAGTTAAATTTGCTTGGGTGAGTCCTGTGATCATATCGCGCCATGCTTTTTTTAAGAAAAAAGATTCTATTTCTATGATGCGAATTAAAACCTTAACTGATGCTTTGCCTTATACAGTGGGAAGCTATCTTGGCAGTGGGATGGGGGATTATTTGGATTCTTTAGGGTTTAAGGTTGAATATGCCTCTGATAATACAGCTAATTTAAAAAAATTGAATGCCAACAGGATAGAGCTCTGGGCGACAGATGTGTTGTCTGCAGAGTACATTTCTCAAGTCTCTAATGAGCCTCTAGGAGAAGCTGAGCTGGTTTTTTTTACCACGCTAAAGTCCATGGCTTGTAATAGTGCTTTGTCAGAAAAAATACTAGAGCGACTTAATCTAACCTTACGTGAAATGTATCGAGACGGAAGTATAGAAGAAATTCATAAGAATTTTGCTGCTAAGACCAATTAAAAAAGCATAGAATATCCCCCCTTCCCTCAATTAAATCAGACTTTATATCTATCTGGAGTGCTCTATGAAGTGGCTGCTGGCGACTGCAAAACCAATTAATCAGGCTGTAGAGGCGCAAGCTATTGCATATCAGGGGCAATTAACTAAACCGCCCGGCTCACTTGGGCAATTGGAAAAACTTGCAACACAGTTGGCTGGCCTACAGGGCACGCTTAAGCCTTCGCTGGAGAAAGTGACTATACGGGTGTTTGCTGGAGACCACGGGGTTGTTAATGAAGGTGTATCCGCTTTCCCTCAGGTGGTTACTGGAGAAATGGTTAAGAACTTTTCTGCAGGAGGTGCAGCAATTACCGTGCTTGCATCGAGTTTGAATGCTGATTTTGGTGTGATTAATTTGGGTACGGTGAGTGAGCTACCTGTGTTGCCTAAAGTTCAGGATCAGCGTATTGCTCCTGGAACCCAAAACTTTTGTCAACAGGCTGCGATGTCTTTAGAGCAGTTGAGTAGTGCCTTGCTGGTTGGGCAGCTAGCTATAGTAGAGGCGATATCTGAAGCTTCTCAGTTATTTATTGGCGGGGAAATGGGGATCGGGAATACGACGTCAGCTTCTGCGCTGGCGTGTGCCATTTTGGGTCAGCCTGCTTCTGCCTTAGTTGGTCGTGGTACAGGGGTAGATGATGCTGGGATGCAGCGTAAGCAAGACGTTGTTAATCGGGCGCTTGAGTTGCATGGTTTGAATACTAACTTAATTGAGTTAGATCCTTTAGAATGCTTACGTTGTGTGGGTGGCTTTGAAATTGCTGGGCTTGTCGGGGCTTATATTGCTAGTGCTCAGGCAGGTATTACGGTATTGATTGATGGTTTTATCAGCTCAGTTGCTGCCTTGGTCGCTGTGAAAATTAACCCTTCGATTCGTCCCTGGTTATTTTTCTCGCATCAGTCTGCAGAGGGGGGACATGTGATGGTATTGCAAGCTCTGGAAGCAGAAGCATTATTGTCATTAAATATGCGCTTGGGGGAGGCGAGTGGTGCCGCTCTTGCGACGCCAATAATGCAGGCAGCTTGCCGCTTACATGCCCAAATGGCGACGTTTGAAACTGCTGGTGTGAGTGAAGTATAAGTGTATTTAAGCTCGTGGCATTAAGTAACGAAAGTAGCATACAGTCATTGCATCAAGTATTGATATCCTTTTTTGAGCAGGTGAAGCTTTGTGAGCCATCTATTATGGGTAGGATTGATGCCTTTAATGGTGATGTATTTCTTGAAGTAAAAAGTGCTCACCTGGTGTTTAGTCTTTCTGGCTTGCATCAGTTCTTGTTTGATCAAAGTGTCGTGTCTTATAGAGAGTTTCAGTACTCGCTTTATCAGGGTGCGCTTAACGCTTCTTTAGGCGACTTGGGCTTGAAGATTGATGTGTATCGTGCGAGTGGGAAGGTGGTTACGAGTCTCTACCAGCTGGTTTCTATCGGTGAAGTAGTGCACCAGAGCAGTGAATCTAAGAAGTAGAACGAATCTGCTTGAAAAAACACCAATCCAGACGTACTATTGCCAGTTCGTTAATAGGTGCCCATTTAGAATGGGATAATCGGGAAGTATGGTTCTGTTCTTGGCAGTCATTCCATCGCTGCCCCCGCATCGGTAATGAGAGATCTAGTTATTTAACTAGATAATTTGTTTGCATTAGCCACTGGTACTATTTATATGACGCGAGTTATATGCACTGGGAAGGCGTAAACAAAGCGATAGCTCTCTTAGCCCGAAGACCGGCCTGTTTTGTTTATTTCTTTTTATTGGTACGGTGGGTACCTGGAGTGTAGTTATGTCTTCAAATGTTATTTCAGA
>Ga0105353_1000104_pt1 | contig 51617 bp, 46 predicted proteins | sample EN1Hudsemesocosm_2_FD_83657 | JGI IMG/M metagenome (GOLD analysis project Ga0105353, IMG submission 83657) | Methane-oxidizing microbial communities from mesocosms in the Hudson Canyon - EN10B Hudson Canyon | ecosystem: Environmental > Aquatic > Marine > Cold seeps | place: Hudson Canyon...
CGAATCACAAAACTCACCCAAGGATTAAAAATGGATAATGAGAACACAGAAGTAGAAGTAACAAACGAAGAAGTAACAACATCGACTATTGACTTAGCTAACACAGAAGTACCAGTAGAAGTATCACCAGAATACGCTCATATACCTGAGAAATTCATAGTAGAAGGTGAACCTGATTACACTAAATTAGCTGAAAGTTACAAATCACTTGAAGGTAAATTAGGTACTAGATTAGCAGATGCGGCTACTACTGTAGAAGAGTATGATTACGTTCCTGATGGAATTGAAGTAACTGATACTGAACAATACAACAGTTTTAAAGATATAGCATTGGAGCAAGGATTATCACCAGAACAATTCGAGAGCATGGTTAATCAATATGTAGCCATGAATCCTACCGAATCTGGTGAAACTACAGCTCCTACGGTTGAAGATTACAAGTATGATTTCACTATTGATACAAATGATGAAGCAGTAGATTTGTTCAAAGATGAAGCACAAGCTATGGGTTTAAGTTCTGATCAATACTCAAAAGTGATGGCGGCTTACGAGAACGAAGTATCACAGTTAACATCATCACCAGAACAAACTAAAGCAACGTTAGAAGATGCTTGGGGTAATGATTATGAATCTAACTTAAATCAAGCTTTTGAGGCTGTTAAGACGTTGGGTATTGACGTTGCTGATGTAAAAGGTAACAACATGGCTATTCAGATATTAGCTAAATTTGGGGCTGAGATGAAAGAAGATAATTCACCTAATTCTGCTACTAACAATGTTTCTGGTTTAACAGAAATGGAAGTTAATGAATTGATGTTACGAGATGATTACTTTAGTAATAAAGCTATTCAGAAACAAGTATCCGCATATTTCAACAATTAGATAACTGTAACAACATTTAACATTAGAAACCGTGATATTTGAAAGAAAGTATCACGGTTTTTTTCGTTTATAAATAGAAGTAATAAAGGATTATTTTGTAAAGATGACAAGGACGTTATCGACCCCATTTTTGAAATATTCACGCCCTCCAAGGTTGGAGACAAGCAAATTATTAAAACATAAAAACATTAATAATTTTAGAAAAGGAATTTCATTATGGCTACAAATATGCCAAACAGTTTCATTGATCAATATGGAGCAGAAGTACACGTTTTATACACACAAAAAGCATCAAAATTACGCGATTGTATTAGAGTAATCACTGGTGTAACGGGTGCAACACATAAGTTTCACGTTTTCGGTTCAGTAGTTGCTAACACAAAAGCGAGAGGTGCGGACGTTACAGGTTTAGATCCATCACAAACGATGGTTACAGCTACATTAGTAGATGCTTATGCTCCAATTTATATCGACAAAATGGATGAAGTTAAGACGAATGCTGACGTTAGAGGTGAATACGTTAAGTTATCAGCTTCCGCACTAGGTAGATATACTGATGATGTTATCGTTGGTGCGTTGGATGCTTCAACACCTGGTACAACAATTGCGGCTTCTGCGTCTGGTTTAACATTAGCTAAGTTAATTAGTGCGAAATTAGCATTAGATGAAGCTGATGTACCTGCTGAAGATCGTATGTTAGTTGTATCACCAGCGGCTATCGCGGATATTTTAACTGAAGAAAAATTAACATCGTCTGACTATATGCAAGTTCAAGGTATTATCAATGGTGATGTAAAAACCGCTTTAGGTTTCACTTGGAAAGTATCTACTCGTTTAACAATTAATACAACTACTAGAGATTGCTTCGCATTCAATAAAAATGCATTAGGTTTAGCGGTAGGTCAAGATTTAACAACTACTTCTGATTGGGTTCCTGAAAAGGTTGCTCACTTAGTAAACTCATACTTGAGTATGGGTGCTGTAGCGATTGACGAAACAGGTATTGTTAAAGTACAAATCACAGAATAATTAATTTTATTCCACTAACAATAAGGCTCTTCATAGTAAGAGCCTTTTTTTTTGCTTTGTATAAATACAGTCATATATACAAAGGATTTAATATGACTTCAAAAGTTGAGATAGTTAATTCAGCACTTATTACGTTGGGTGCAAATGTTATCAATAGTTTCACAGATGATACAACCGAAAGTATCGCGGCTAATGTTAAGTGGAACATAGCACTTAGAGCCACGCTTAGAGAGTATCCGTGGAAATTCGCCACAAAACGTTCAACTTCACTTGCAAGAACAGCTAGTGATCCTGCTTTTAATTACAAGTATCAATACACATTACCTAGTGATTGTTTGAGGGTTATCAAAGTTAATGAAGACTTCGATTTCAAAGTTGAAGGTAGAAACATCATTACTGATAAAGAAGATTGTTATATTCAATATGTTTACTTTAATGAAGATACTGCGTTGTGGGATGCTAGTTTCACGGAGTTAATGGTGGCTAAGATGGCTTACGAATTAGCTTATACATTACCTCGTTCTGGTGGGATGGTTGATCGTATGTATAACTTATATCAAAAACAGTTAATTGAAGCTCGTGATGCTGATAGTTCTGAACAAATGGGTGGAACATTAGGTCAATTCGAATCATCTTTAATTAGTGTACGAGAGTATAATTAATGGCTAATATTAATCAAATCCAAGCCAGTTTTACTGGTGGTGAAATAAGTCCAAGACTTTTAGCTAGAGTTGACTTTGATACTTATACTAAAAGTGCTAAGACGATGAAGAATGCTTATTCACTCATACATGGTGGTATTAAACGTAGGAATGGAACTATCACAGTTTCAGAAATCCTTAACTATCGCGACGGTTCAATACTTATACCTTATACGAACAGTAGGACAAACAGTTACTCTTTACTATTTAATAACAACAAGATTCAATTTATTAAAGATAAAGCATTTGTTCAGAATCTTGGAAATAACTTAGAAATAACATCACCGTACAACGATGACGAATTATCTGAATTACATTACGCTCAATCGGGAAACATTTTATTCATTACCCATGCTAATCACTCACCTAAACAGTTAAAGCGTATCAGTGATACGAATTGGACGTTAAGCGATATAGCATTTGAAAATGGAGCCTTGAGTGACTACTGGTTTGAATCAGCTTATGTTAATTTTAAAATAATCGCTGGACAAACCGATTTTGAGGTAGGTGATCATTTTTATTTTATTAGTGATGGTTCAGGAAGCTTATCAACTCAAGTTACTAAAGCGAATGGTTTTGTCGGTTCAGGCGATTTAATTAATGTGAGTGTTGACGCTGGCTTAGATGTAATCGCTGGTCAACAATGGGATATTACATGCACTGTAGCGTCTAAAGATCGATGGGAATTTTCTGTTATTGGTGATGTTACTGGAACACCGATTTCTACATGGTCACCTAATGATTACCCAAACGCGGTTTCATTTTTCGATCAACGGTTGATATTTGGCGGCTCACCTTCACATCCCCAGCATATTTGGGGTAGTGCTACAGGTGATTACACTAATTTTACCAATGGTATTTTAGATAGTGATGCATTTACATTTCAAATCGCTTCAAATAACTTTGATGAAATATTACATTTAAGTAGTACTAGGCAACTTGTACCGCTTACGTTTGGTGGTGAGTTTAGTATGGCTGGTGGTGCTTTAAGTGGTATTACACCTACTTCAGTCAAAATACAATCACACACATTCCACGGTTCTTCAACTATTAAACCTATTCGGATTGGTCAAGAATTATTGTTTATACAACGCGGTGAATTGAAGGCTAGGGCGATTAGTTACGATGTTAATCAGGATGCGAATGTTGCTAGTGATATTACTGTGTTGGCTGAACATATCACTGAGAGCGGCTTGAGAGCGTGGACGTTCGCACAAGACCCTGATTACATCGTCTGGGCTGTAAGAAACGATGGAACTTTAGTATCAGTATCACACGATAGAGATCAAGGTATCACCGCGTGGGCGCAACACGATACAGCAGGATTATTTAAAAATGTAGTATCGATACCTTCAGCAACTAATGATGACGTGTACATGATTGTAGAACGTACTATTGATGGTGTAACTAGTCATTTCGTCGAATATTTTGATGGTGATACATATACAGATAGTGCAGTAAAACAAACGTATGGAACACCTACAGACACTATTAACAATTTACAAAATCTTGACGGTGCTACTGTTTCGATTAGAGTAGATGGTAAAGTTCACCCACCTAAATTAGTAAGCGGTGGAAGTTTAACGTTAGATTATCTTGGTTCAGATGTAGAAGTTGGTTTACCTTTTACTACAACAATCGAGATGCTTCATCCTAAAATTGCGTTACCTGATGGAACGTTACAAGGAAGAAATTTAAGTATTAGACAAGCGGTACTAAGACTTCAAGATACAGTAGGACTTACTGTTGATGATAAATCAATTCCTATCATGACAACGACAGAAATATTAGATGCGGCTCCTACACCTTTTACGGGTGATATTAAAGTCAATTTAACTGGTTGGTCATCTTCTACAAACTTGAAGATTGAGCAAACTATACCAGCACCATTCCAGTTGCTTGGAGTGATATTAAAACTTAATACAGGGACAGATTAATGAAGATTAGGAACGCTAGTCACGGTGATATAAATACTATAGTAAGCCTCGGTATAGATTGTTGGAGTGAAACTAGATACCGAGACTTCAATCTTGATATTGATAAATTATCACTGTTCATAGCAACAATGATCGAATATGAAGATGGAATAGTATTAGTTGCGGTAAACAATGATGATGAAATAGTAGGTGGGATATTAGCGGAAGTTTTCACTCATTTCTTCGGACATACTAAAGCCGCGATAGATTTAACAATTTTTATAAGTAAAGAACATAGAGGTTCTTCAGCTTTTTATAAGCTAATTAAACGTTACAAAAATGTAGCGAAAGACTACGGAGTAGATGACATCATGATAGGTATATCTTCAAATATTAAAGTTGAACAAACTTCAAAAATGTTCACGAAATTAGGGTTTAAACAAATCGGTTCGTTATTCAACTTGGAGAACGCCTAAGTATGTTTTAGCGGCTCTCGCGCTTGTAAGTGCTGGTATATCGGCTTATGGTGCTATAAAACAAGGTAATGAACAAGGTGAAGCATTTGCTAATGAAGCGCAGTCTAGACTCGCTCAAGCGGAAAACGAATACTACATAAAACAAAAACAAATTGATGCTAAACAAGATGAGGCTTTAATACAAGCTGGTTTAATACATGAACGTGCTAGAAGTATTAGAAGTGGTCAACGTGCTAGAAGTGCGGCTAGTGGTGTAGTCGTCGATACCGGTAGTGCTCAACACATAGTAGATCAAACAAATAAATTAGCTGAACGTGACGCGCTTGCTGTTGCTTATAGTGCTAATAACTTCACTGATGCGAGACAACACGAACAATATTTAATAAACCAAGGTGGTATCAATTCAGCTAATGCGAACGCCAAGAAAGCGGAAGCGGCTATGATCGGTGGATACACTAAAGCGGCTGGTGCGGTAATAGGTGGTGCTGGTTCGGCTTATGGAAGTTTAGGATAATTTATGAATTTGAAGATAACAAGTAGCACGAATGGTAGAACTGTAGGCTACGCTGGCGATAACAAAACTGCTGAAGAACATTTAGGTTTAGAAACTGAACAACATTACAATATCCAATCGTCACCTAGTGCATCGTTCGGAGATTACAGCGGTGATATGGCTATAGCTAATGCTAATGCTGAAACTTTTAATTTAGCGGCTGGAACGGTTGATGCGGTGGCTACTAGTGTTAGAACTTATCAAGATGGTAGGGATAAAGAAGAAATATCAAAAATGTATTCGGATATGGGTTTGTTTCATGAGTTAAAAATGAAAGAACTTGCTAGTGATCCTGATGCTTCTGCGGATGAAAAACGTGATACTTATGATGAAGCTATGAGTAATTACAAAGATGAAATGTTGAATAGTTCTAAACTTACCATTCGTGCTACAAAAGGTGCTAAACAAACTTTCGATGTGATGACTCACGAAATGAAAAATAAGTATGCGACAGGTCAATATCAAAAAGATCATATTTCAGATTACAAAGGTATACAAGATTCTAAGTTCGAAAACTTCAAAAATATAGCTGTATCAGTTGCTCAAGATGGTGATGCTAATGGTTTTATGAAAGTCATGAATATCACTGAAGAACTTGATAAGGATTTATCTAATCCTACATTCGTTGCGATGTATGGTGATAAAGCTGAAGAAGTTGTAAGAAGTAAACAGATGGATTTGGTAGGTAAATATTTCAAATCATTACCACCTGAACTAGCAGATCAAGCACTTGAAAATCCTGACACTAAAACTGGTTTAGTCGCTTTGTTTGGTGAAGCTATATATAACGAGTTCGAGACAGAAATACATAATATTATTGATAAGAAAAATGATAAAGCTGAACGTGAATTTAATAAAAACAGTGCTGATGTTTATCAACAATATAATAAAAAATTAATTGGTGGGGAATATGTTTCTGCGTCTGATGTTTACAACGATGATACGTTGAATTTACAAGATCAAAATCGTATTGCTAATCAAATCAAAGTTAATAATAAAAAGTTACAAGCGAAGATGAGGTTGAATAGTAAAGTAGAAGCTAACAACAAAACTGGTTTTATGTTGACTAAAAAAGAAGTCGATAAATACTTTAATAATTCTTATCCAGACTTTTCAACTTTACCAATCGAACATAAATTACATGCAGTAGAAACCGCGTATGAAAAAACGGGTATGGTTCCAGCTTCAGTGATAAGAGAACTTGATAATCCGTTAAGTAGTGATACAGAACTAGTGATGGGTAATATACAAACACTTAGTAATATACAAGAATTCACACCACCTGAAGCTATGAAGCTTTCAGATAATACTATTGATCTTATAGCAAAAGCTAAGCTGGGGCGTTTGACAATAGAGAATATTATTGAGTATCAGGAAGACATAAAAACTAGTAATGATGACTCTAATAATAAAAGAGTAGTATTACCAGTTTCAGAAAAATCTTATAACAGTAGTTCGACGTTTGGTGATCCATTGAAAGATGATATTGAAGAAGCATTACCTGACGGTGTAATAACTCCTGAAATTAAACAAGTATACTTAAATGTTTTCGCGAAAAAAATAGCGAAACTTAAAAATGAAGACGCGGCTAAAACTGCGACCATGTTGGAACTAAAACAACGCTTTAGTGTGGAAACTGCTGATGGTAGGAATCGTATAATAAGTGATGGTATTACTCGTGACTCAGGTTATGAACCAACTGATTTAAAACAAATGTTGGATCATGTATTACCTGAAGACGTTGGTGATTATACGTTGGTCCGTGGAAGTAAACATGATTCAGGTAAACATAGTTATCTTATATTACGAGATAACGGTGAATTTATCGGGAACGGTAACGGTGGTTTTTTTGAAATCAAACCAACTAGAAAATTGTTACAGGAAGCCCAAGGTGGAACAACGGTATTCAACGAATTGACAGGTATACGAGATGAAGATGTTACTAATTTCTTAACCAAACCTATGGGGGAATAATATGGAAATTTTCCAAACAAAAGAAATGTTATTTGAAGAAGCAGGGGTAAAAAAGCCTGTAGCATCAGAAGAACATATAAACAAAAACCCAACATTATTAGAAGCGGTGGCTGATGAAAACGTTATGTATGCTGGTTACAAATATTTTACACAACCAGATTTTGAAGATGATAAAGAATATGATTCTGATGATTACGATTTTGAAGCTTATGGTGAAAATGCGGCTGAATTATATAAAGCAAAAAGTGCGGCTGAGGTTAATTATATAGCGGCTAGGTTAGAACAAGATGTATATAATAAGAAAAAGATTGAGGAAGAAGGTTTACTTGGTACTTTAAGTTTAATGGCTTCATCAATGGCTGATCCTACACTATTCATTCCAATTGCTGGTGCTAGTTACAAAGCATCTAAAATTGCTAGGTTCGGTGCTGGTGTTGCGGTTGGAGCTACTGCTGGTGTTGCTACTGAGATACCACGAGAAATAATATTACATGCTAATCAACCAGCCAGAACTTCGGAAGAAACACTTTTCGCTATTGGAGCGGTAGGTATGTTAAGTGGTGCTATCAGTGGAACTATGGGGGCGTTATCTAAAACAAAATATTCTGATATTTACACTGATGACGAAATAGGAGCATTGTTCAAAAATGTTGATGATGATACTGCTGTAAAAATCAAAGAATTTAGTGATGAAGGTTTATCGAACAAACAGATTATTGATAAATTAGATGACGGTGTTGTTAGAAAAACTCAAACAGATTTAGTTGCTAGAAACTTATTAGAAGGTGCTGAGTATGATCCTAGGGTTGCTGACAACTTTAATGTTGCTGATACGTCTAGTGATATGTTCAAAGTAACTAACGTATCTGAACAACCAACTATCGACAACGATGATATGTATAGTTTTGTTCTTGATATGTTTGACAAAATGGATGTTCATTTTAATGATGGTCGTGGAATGCGAGATATATTAAGTGAACAAGTAGACCATATCGTTAATCGTTCTATAGCTGAAGATGTTGGTTTAGATAAAATGACTTTAACATTAGATGAAAGTGTTGGACGAGTAATTGATGACTTTATACCTAATGCTACTTCTGAAGCTAAACAACAAGTAAAAGAATTCTTAACAGAAACATCACAATTGGCTACTGACAAAATAGCGAAACATGGTGATGAATCGCCAACTAAAATGATCACAGAATCATTAGATGAAGTTGTTCGTAAAATGCAAGGTGGTGGTGCTGATGGTAATGTACCTAATGCTCCTTTTGATTTCGAAAACTTAACACCAGAAGAACTTACCAAATATGATTTAAAAGGTGCTGACTGGCTTAAATGGTTAGGTAATGGTATAGGTGTAGATATAGCAACATCAAAGTTTTTTACGGCTAAAAAAGTCTTACATGGCTTACAAATTGATGGTTGGATACGTAAAGCTGTTCGTGGTAAACGTATGAATACTGATACGAGTATCAAAATCAGAGAAGCTAATATGATCAAAGTATTCAATGATAACAACGTTCTTTATAAAAAATATAAAGATAGAATGAAAAGTATAGGTGAAGAAGCAGTAACACCACAACAATTCAGGTATGAAATATCATCATCCCTTAGACGCGGTGATGTTCATGCGATAAACGAAGTTGCGGCTGGGGCTAAATCAGCAAGAAAATATATTGATAATATTTTACAAGATGCGATTGACGTGGGGATATTTACCAAGAACGTTAAAGTGAAACACGCTTTATCATATTTACCAAGAATGTATGATGTTGATAAAGTAATAGCTGGTAAAGACGATTTCATTGAAATGTTAAAGCAGTCGTTTGATCAAACACTGACAGTTGAAGTTAGAGAAATGGCGGCTGAACAAGTTTACAGAAATGTTAAAGGTGGACTTAAAAGTATCTTTGAAAGTGTTGATGTTGCTAAACCAACTAAAGAAAGAGCGTTGGAAGTTTCAGACGAATTCTTAGAACGATTTCTTAAAAATGATTATGAAGAATTATTGGGTAACTATACTAACAATTTAGCTCCAAGTATCGAATTGATAAAAACTATCGGTGATGATACTGGTGAAATATTATTCAAAACAATTGATGATGAAATGGCTTGGTTGCGTAGTAAAGCTAAAACTACTAAAGAAGCTGTGGCTATAGATGCTGGTGGTGAAAAAGCTAAACGCGATTTAGCTTCAGTTATCAACAGACTAAGAAAAACTACAGACAATGGTTTAGAATCAGATAGTATCAGCTTCAAAGTTTATAAGACTTTAAAGGTATGGAATAATTCATCAGCTTTAGGCGGTGTAACTGTATCTTCTTTACCAGATGGCGGTAGATTACTGTTGAATAATAATATGAGTAGAGTAGTCAAAACTATATTCAATCCTAAAAATTATACTGGTTTAAGTAAAATGGATAGAGTAGAAAAGAGTAGATATGTGGCGGCTATAGATTTACATAATGGTAGAACAGCTAAAATGTTGGCTGATGCTGACTATGGTGAATTAGCGAGTAACAGCAAATACTTAGACGGTTTGAATAAATTTGAAACAGCATTCTTTAAACTTACTGGTTTACCGAACTGGAATGCGTTTATCAAGACCACTTCTGCTGTAATGTTACAAGGCAGAATACATGATGCTTCTGTGATATTAAAAAAAGGCGGTAAGTTAGATAGTGCTGAACTGAAACGTTTATATACTACTGGTTTAGATGACGAAACTATTATTAAAATAGGTAAAGCTATTGATGAAAATCCTGAAAATATACAAGGTGATGTTATTTTTGCTGATACTGGTAAGTGGGCTGATAAACAATTGGTGGATGATTTCCATGCTGTATTAGTAAACGAAGCTGACAATTTAGTAATCACTCCTAATTCTGCTGATTTACCTGAATATATGGACAAGTGGTATGCTAGTATGTTACTACAATTCAAGTCTTTTATATTTCTAGCTCAAAATAAAATAATGGCTCAAGGTTTACAACGTGCGGTCTACGAATCAGAGAGTAGGATTTTACTAGGAACTTCAACTTTAACCACGTATTCATTAGCCGCACTTTCAACTCAACTGAAACATATGATAAAAGGTGAAGATTTAGAAGATGATTATACACAATTAGCTTTTGATGCTCATGCGGTAAGTGGTGTAGGTGGTTGGATAACTGAACTAGATAATATAGCTGATCAATACACAAATCATCAAATAAGTTCTAGTGCGGCTCTAGGTTTAGAAGGATCTGGTTATTATAGTAGCCGTGGTAAAGCCGCGCTGTATGGTCCAACTTTCGATAAACTTACTAAAATATCTAAAGCATCACAAGATTTGGCGGACGGTGATGCGATGTGGGATGTTATGGTCAGGAATTCTACAATGCTTCCTTTCCAAAATCACGTTGCTATTAAGTCAGGATTAACTATATATAACAATTAAAAGGAATTATAAATGAGAGACATATTAAACAACGAAAACGAAGATAAAGCACAACGTAAACGTGATCAACAAAAAAACCACAACACGACATATCAGAAAAAGTTGAAGGATTTAAAAACTTTTGTGAATGAAGAAACTAAAAAAGAGATTTGTCCTGTCGATACAAAATGGAATAAAGACCTTCAGAAAACAGAAAAAGTTCATCGTACAAAAGATGAAGTTTATTTAAACAAAGTCAATAATCAGTACAATAAATTGTTATCCAGAGTGACTAAAGAAGTTGCTTACTACTTAAAAACTGATGTTAATGATAGAAGTGATGAAGCACTAAACAGAAACAAAAAAGTTTTATCAAGCATCAAAGATTTAGTTCAAGTTGTTAAAAATATTAAAGAATTGAAGACTACTCTGAGTGATGATCAACGACTTAAAGTTGCTCCTAGCATTCAAGCTGAAGGTGTTATCGCACTACAGCAAGCAAAGGAAGCGTTAGTACTAGCTGGTTTTGATTCTAAGAGACAGAATAGTTTATATCGCTTGTAGTATATTAGCCATAAAAAGACATCAATAAAAACAACACATTGTTAGGTTGATAAATACATGTAAAAAGGAATTTTACATGGATAAAGATGAATTATCATTCGCACTATTTTTTCAAGTGTGGGCTAACATCAAGGGTTGGAATGTACCAGATATTCACTATCAAGTTATAGAATTTCTTGACGATTCTGATAATTGGAACAATAGAAGCGCAGTATTACAAGTATTTCGTTCGGCAGGTAAATCTACAATTTTAGGATTGTTCATTGTATATTTATTAGTAAAGAATCCAGCACTCAGAATATTAGTATTATCAGCCGATTCCAAGACAGCTAAAAAAATAGTTGCGGATGCTCAAAGTATTATTTCTCAACATCCATTAGCCAGACATTTACTTAATCGAAGTGGCGTATGGCGAAGCGATTGTTTTAATGTTTTAGGTGCTACTGATGCTCGTAACTTTAGTTTAGAAGCGTCTGGTATCACGTCAAACGTGACAGGTGCTAGAACAGACTTTATTATTCATGATGATGTTGAGGTTCCGAAAAATTGTGAAACAGAAGGTAAGCGTGATTCACTAAGATCGCGTATAGCAGAAGCATCTAACTTACTTATAGCAAAAACTGGTAAACGATTGTTCGTCGGTACACCTCACGCATTCGATAGTATATATCCAGAGTTTATAGACGTTGGGTGTTCATCATTACGTATACCGTTATTAGTTAATCCTCAAGGTGAATTCTTAGAGATGACGGGTGATTGTGCGTGGGCTGAACAATTCCCACCAGAAGAAGTAATCAATCGTCAAATACAAGGCAAAACCAAAGGTAATTTCTACTCACAATATCTACTAATTCCAGCTTCGGTTGATGATGGTGTACTTGACCCAGCAAAATGTATTGAATACACAGAAGAAATACAATTTGGTTTTGCTAATAATTCTGGGTGGTCTAAAATTGGTGATAAGCAGATAGTAAGTGTTAGCGCATTTTGGGATGTATCACCGTCAAAATCACAAGGTGATGATAGTGTGGTAGCCATAGTATTCTTTAGTGCTGACGGTCATATATACATTCATCGAACGGTGGATATGCACGGTGATATACGCGAACAATGTAAACAATGTGCTGACTTATTACAGCAATTTAATGTTCCCATGATTGTAGTGGAAACAAATGGGGTAGGTGCGTTTGTACCTGAATTCTTGATGCAACATACAGCGGCAATGGGTATCGGTGTTGAAGGTCGTCACACTAGTCAGCACAAAGGAGAGAAGATATTAGAGAACTTTGAAGTTCCTTTGTCAGCTCAAATATTACATATCAGTTCACAAGTTGCCTCATCTAAATTTTTACAACAAATGAGAGACTTTAGACCCAATTTCTTTAATGTTAAAAATCACGATGATTATATTGATGCTAGTGCTTCAGCTATCAAAAACGAACCAATAAGAATCTCTTCTATCTCGTTTGAAAGTGATTATGATGTTGAGTTGAATTGGTCAGAAGGTGGTTCAAGTAATACATACGAAGCTGAATATGTAGTTTTATAAATATAGTAAAAAGGAATTTACATGTCAGTATCAGTAACATCACCACAAGTAACATACGTAGGAAACGGTATAACAACTGAATATCCTTTTAGCTTTACTATATTAAAAGCTACTGACTTACGCGTGTTTGTCGAAGATGTGTTGCAAACACTTGATACACATTACACGTTAGATAATAACTTTACTACCGTTACGTTTGTTACAGCTCCATTGAATTTGGACGATATTGTTATAGAACGTAATACTCAAATAGAAAGAACTACTGATTACATAGAAGGTGGTGGTCTTAGTAGTGATACTTTAGATAATGATTTTGATCGTATCGTCATGATGGTTCAAGAACAAGAAATTTTGGGAACTGGTGGTAATTCTGGTACAGGTATTTCTACTGATGCTGGCGGTAATAATATAATTAATGTGGCTGATCCAGTTAACTTACAAGATGCGGCTACAAAAAATTATGTTGATACGGCTACACCTGAAATAAATTGGCAATCAGATTCTTATAATATCGACACACACCAAGGTTGGAAGTTAGACCCAGCTACTGGTTCTGCTATATTTCATTCTTTAAGTGTTAGAAATAATACTGGTCAAGTTGTTTTCGACGTTGGTGGATTAGATTGGGGATATGTAAATAATAAACCATCAAATTTAGTTGAAACTTATTATCAAAGTATTGCACCAGTATCAGCTTTCACAGGTGATTATTGGATAGATACTGATGATAATAAGACGTATCGTTACGACGGTGCATCATGGGTAATAGTTCAAGATAGTGATATAGCTCAAGCACTGTTAGACGCTGGTACAGCTCAAGCGACGGCTGATGGTAAAGTCGTTACATACGCTCAAACTACGGCTCCTACGGCTGATGGTGTTGGTGATTTATGGATTGATACAAATGATGGAAATCGTATATACAGATGGAATGGTAGTTCATGGATTGATTATCGTGATACTACAATTGCTACCGCACAGGCTCAAGCTAACACGGCTATAACTAATGCGGCTAATGCACAAAGTGATGCTACTCAAGCTCAAGCTGATGCGGCTACAGCTCAATCGACTGCTGATGGTAAGGTTGTTACATTCTATCAAAACGAACCACCTACGGCTGATGGTGTTGGTGATTTATGGATTGATACAAATGACGGTAACAAACTTTATAGATGGGATACAACAACATGGGTAGCTGTTCAAGATACTGATATATCAACAGCAATATCAAATGCAGGTACAGCTCAAGCTACAGCCGATGGAAAGATAGTTTCGTATTATCAGGATGATGCTCCTACGATAGGATTAACTGAAGGTGATTTATGGGTAGATACTAATGATAGTAACAAACTATATCGTTATAACAACATAACATGGGTTACCGCTCAAGATGAAAGTATTGCTACGGCTCAAGCTCAAGCTATAACAGCAACAAACAATGCTTCTACAGCACAAGCTACAGCCGATGGTAAAGTAGTTACGTTCTTTCAAACTGGTTTTCCAACTGCTGAAGGTATCGGTGATTTATGGATTGATACAAATGACGGTAACAAACTTTATAGATGGAATGGTAGTAGCTGGTTAAGTGTTCAGGATGGTTCTATATCAACTGCTATAACTGATGCGGCTACTGCTCAAGCTACAGCGGATTCAAAGATAGTTTCATTCTATCAATCAACTGCTCCTACGGCTGGAATGAATGATGGTGATTATTGGACGGATTCTGATGATAATCAATTGTATAGATATGATGGTACATTATGGATAAGTATCAGAGATTCGACGATTCAAACAGCTATCAACGATGCATCAAATGCAGTAGCCATTGCGGACGGTAAGATACTTTCATTCTATCAATCAACTGCTCCTACGGCTGGAATGAACGATGGTGATCTATGGATTGATACAGATGATGGAAATCGTATGTATCGTTACGACGGTGCATCATGGGTAGATATACAAGATGGTTCAGTCACTCAAGCTCAATCAGATGCATCTAATGCGTTATCTGCGGCTTCAAATGCTGAAGCTACTGCTAATGGTAAAGTGACTACGTTCGTACAAATAACAGCCCCAACTGCTGAAAGTGTTGGTGATATTTGGTTAGATTCAGATGATAACAATAAGTTGTATAGATGGGATGGTACAACATGGTTAGCATACGCTCAAGATTCGGCGGACTGGACTAAGGTGTATGGGATCGGAAGACCTGACGATGGTGCTACGGCTGGTGCTACAGTTGGCGTTAATTTCAATGGTCAATTCAATAGTGGGAACATATCAACATACTTTGCTAGTGCGGCTATTGGGTATGCACAGATTGGAAGTGTAAAACTTACTGGTAATAATTTTACTATTAATGAAGGAATAACCACAAGTGGTATCACGATGGATGGTAATGCTATCAAAGTATATGACGCGTTGGGGAACCTTCGGGTTCAACTTGGGAATTTATTGGTATGAGTTTCGGGTTAGAATTATTTGATAATTTAGGACGTAGGACGTTACGTTTAGATGCAACAACATTAAGACCCGTTGAAATTTTTGATCTTGTTCTACCTCACACTAACACTTGGTCTTTAGAACTAGCAAACCAGCCTGATTCTGTTTACTATGATATTACAACATCAGTAAATTTTAATGATGGTAAACATTATGCGTTGATGTTTTATTCTGATCCAACTAATCTGATTTCAGAGTATGTCACACCCAGAGCATATCTTATCGACAACGCAGTGAGAATAAAAATAGGAACATACACAAGCGGGCTTGGTGTTATTGGTGTTATTGGTACACATAAAATAGTCGTCTGTAGGTACACAGCATGAGCTACGGTTTAGAAATATACAATGAAGATGGTTTTTTGCTAATAAATGAAGATAGTTATAATCATATCGTTATGGATATAACTAACTATACAGTCGATTCAATACGCTATTTAAGACATTTAGATAATAACGACCCAGTACAATTACAATATCCTACACAAACATCCCCTTACGGCGGATACGCACCAGCGGCATTTATATCAATACCAGTGGGTGGAATAATCTGGGATGCTACTATAAACAATCAGAACGCGGGTGGTGGCGCACTTGCTCAACATACTTCCGTAGGTGTTATTACTAGTAGAGCGTCTAGCTATCGAATGATGCGGACATTTTGTGTTAACAATCTAGCGGACGTAGCGTTTACTCAAGAAGATTATGGGCTGGAAATATACGATGGTTCAAGTAATATCGTTTGGGCAAATTCAATGCAATCAGTCAGTGTAGATGCAACAACAGAATTTAGTGTAAGCGCGGCTTTTAGTGCTGTAAATCCTAGACAAACTACATACGATCTACACTTAGTTGCTAGTCGAGAACCTGAAGCGGACGAAGATTTTTTTATAACAATTCAAGGAATTGGTGCTGTATCAGATTACGAAGGCGAAGGGATAGCCGTGGAACGTGTTATTTCAACCGAGTATGTAGTGCGTTACGCTATGTTCAACGATACGGCACACAACGCGCTCTATCCCGAATGGGCTAGTGTTTATGACAAAACTTGGGTCGTTGGAAATGTGTTTGCATATTCAAACGTAGGAACACAACAATTTGCGGCAGGGATAATGAAAATATGAAAAGATTATTATATACAAACAATGATGGAATAATTACATCTACAAGCTTGGTGGTTAACCACAATTTTACTGATGGTCAAGAAATACAAACTGGTGTGTTTGTTAGATTTCAACCCGATTGGATGAACGAAAACGATTGTATATTAAAGTATAGATACGATGGTGTTGAGTTTGTTGGAATACCACCTAAACCCGAAGGCAATCATAATTTTGTTGATGGTGCATGGGTATTAGATATTGCAAGCGAACAGTCTACACGATACTTAATGCTAAAAAGACAGTTGTATAATTTTATCGTCAACACGTCAAACTTTCCATTCTGGAAACAAGTGAATTACAGTGATACCTATAGTGATCTATCAATCCAAAAAATAACCACTGGTATCACGGTTGAACAACAACAAACGTTAGACAACATTATATTAGTTCGTAACTGGAAAAATGATTTATTAGTTGAACGAGATAGAGTGAAAACGGTGATATATTCAGCAACAACTTTAAGTCAAATTGACGTTGCTGTTTCGTCTTTTGTATATTTAGAGCCACCTTTTTTAATATGATAAATACATGTAAAGATTAGGATTTTAGATGGCAGTTAATAATATATCACCCGTGGCTACTTATATAGCAAACGGAATAACAAGCGAATTTAGTTTCAGTTTTAAAATAATAAACAATACAGATGTTAAATTGTTTGTAGATAATGTTGAGCTAAATTACTCGACAGATTACACGGTCAATATTTTGACAAGTATTTTAACTACTGTAGCAATACCAGCAAGTGGTGCGGTTGTAATCTTACAACGTGATACTACTTTAAACCGTGACATTGATTATACCGAAGGAGGTGGTCTTAGTTCTTCTACGCTAGATAATGATTTAGATAAAACAACATTATTAATTCAAGATCAATTTGAGCGTTCTTTAAAACGTGACGTTGGCTCTAATAATTATAATGTTAATAATAATAATATTATCAACGTAGGTACACCTACCACTCCTACTGATGCGGCTAATAAAGCATACGTTGATAGTGTTGGCGGTGGCGGTGTTGGTGGCGGTGTAACTGATCATACTTTATTAACAAGTATCGGTACTAATAGTCATGCGGTTATTGATACTCATATAGCTGATACTAGTATTCATTATTCACAAGCTAGTATATCAATAACTGAATCTCAAATTTCAGATTTAGGTAGCTATGAACCAACGTTTACTAAAAATACTGCTTTTAATAAACCATTTGGTACTACTGTAAACACGGTGATACATGGTAATGATAGTAGGTTAAGCGATGCTAGAACACCTACTACTCATACTCATACGAAAGTACAGATAAGTGATTTCGTCGAATCAGATTACGCGACTGGTGCTGAAGGTGATTTAGCTACTAGTGCATTACAAAACATTACAGCGGAACAATTAGCTAATTTACAAGATATTCCAACAATCGTTGGAAATGCTGGTAAGTTGTTAAAAGTGAATCCTACGGCTGATGGTTATATCTGGGGTGATCCTTCAGGTGCGAGTATAAGCTGGGGTGATATTGCTGGAACATTAAGTTTACAAACAGATTTACAAAGTGCTTTAGATGCTAAAGCTACTACTGTAAATTTAGATGCTCATACTACTAATACTAGTATTCATTATTCACAAGCTAGTATATCAATAACTGAATCTCAAATTTCAGATTTAGGTAGCTATGAACCATCTTTTACTAAAAATACTGCTTTCAATAATAACTACGGTACTACAGTTGGAACAGTCACTCAAGGTAATGATAGTAGGTTAAGTGATGCTAGAACACCTACTGCTCATACTCACACCGAAAGTGATATAACAGATTTAGGAAGTTATGTTGCAAGTACTGATGCTACTAACATAGTTGCACTATCACAAGTTGCTTACGACGCTTTAACACCCAATGCAAATACAATGTACTTAATAGTATAAATAACAATAAAACAAAAGGAATTGAAATGGATTTCAACATTTTAAAAACGGAATTAGATGATATTAGTTATGTGAATTTAACTAATATAGAATGCGCTAATACGCTAAACACTAAAAATATATTATCTAAAAAATCAATATCAACCTCTTCTATTAAGCAATATTTGATGTTGGCGAATTTGTGGTTAGTAACTAAACATTCAAGTGCTGAAAGTGCTGAAGTCGCTATTGACGCACTTAATAATTTTTCAGAATTTGATGTAAATGATACTAATATATTAGCAATGTTAACAACAGTTTTAAGTAATTTAGAGAGTGATATAACAAACTTTACTAACACGCATACTCAAACAATTTTAGGATTAGGTGATGTTTATATTAGTAGAGCGCAAGAATTAGGATTATCAACCGTTACTTCAGGTGACGTAGAAGCAGGGAGAATGTAATGGCTGGCGAATCAATTATAATTTATTCCACAACTGTTAATGTTGTGACCTCTGGTGCATCAGTAACTGATACTAATTTTAGTGCAACACCTGCGAGTTCTGTTGTTTCAAATTTCCCATTAGCTGATGCTGTATTATCTGGAACTTTTGCGGTAGCACCAGCATCAGATAATGTAGTTCATCTGTATAGACGTGATATGAATATCAAATCTACTAATGATGCACCTGTTCCTTCTGCATCAAATAAAAATATTTATGTTGGTAGCTTCAAATTATCGACTGATACTACTCAAACTATCAATTTACCTGCGATTCCTTTATCTGCTGACTGTGAATTTTATATTGAAAATGGGTCTGGTCAAACTTTGAATTCGACGTGGACTTTAGATATAAAACCCTTCGGTTTTGGTGTAGCGTAAAATGGCTGATTTAGTATTACCAGATCGTAAAATCGAAACGATGGAAGGATTTTATCCTAATCGTAAACCCGTAGGTAACGTAAAAGTTAATGTTAATCATCCACTCGCGAAAGAGTTGATTTGTTTTGAAAAATTCAGTGAAGGTTCAGAGAATTTACGTAATGGTGCGTCTTTTAACAACCGCGATCTAGTTTTGAAATCTGATTGGGGTAGTTATAATAATGATTATTATACAATAACAGATTCGAAAGCTAAATCTTCGTTACAAAATAAAGAATCTTGGAGTGTTACTTCTAAATTTAGACGCGACGATACAGTAAATCACATTGTTTTAGTTAGTGCAGGTGAACCAAGCTTAAATAACTTACATTTAAGCTTTAGAGCAAACACCGCAGGTACGCTGGGTATAACTACAAAAACAAATGGAACTTGGTATGGCGTGACAACACCTGATGCTTCAGTATCTACAGCTACAACAGAGTTTAATACAGCTACGCTAACGCATGATGCTGTGAGCGCAACTTTAAGTTTTTATTACAATGGTAAAAAATTACAAACGTCAGCTTATCCAAGTCATTATTTTCCAAATTCTACACTACCGTGGGTGATCCTAGGAACTGGTCAATTATCTTCTAGTTCAACAATGCAGTATAGTGAAGATCACACTCAAGAATTTTTTGCTATGCACAGCAAAGTATTAAGTGATGCTGAAGTTACATTATTACATCAAAATCCATACGATATGTTGCTTCCGAGATGATTAGTAGAATACGATTACCTCAAACACCTACTGCACCTGTAACATCTACGTTTGTGTTAGGCTCGATTGATATAACTAAAGCGTACCTAGGTAGTATTCAAATACTTAAAATCATGAAAGGAAGCATACAGATATTATGATTGGACAAGATAAGGATCATTACAAGATCAGTGGATGTTTACAAGAAAATAAATTAGGTCATATTGAATCGAAACTAGAAGAACATTCGAAGGACATTGATGAGTTAAAAAAATGTGTAGAACACAAACGAAGACGTTTAGATAATTTGGAAATTGTTGATGCTACTACTCTCATAAATTTTAACAATTTAGAAAAGAGAGTAGTAGCAAAAGAATTGAAAGACGATCAACGACATGTCGAAATGATGAGTAAATTTACAGAAGCTATCGACTCTATTACTACTAAATTTGCGAAAATGGAGTCACAGTTATTTCAGATAAAATGGATAATTTCTGGTTTCGCTTTAGCGTTATCACTAGTGATATTTCTAGTCGATAAATTACCAGTGTTTATAAAAAATTTAAGTGCGTTGTTATTATAAAAAGTAAATAAAAAGGAAATAAAATGGAAATAAAATGGTCAAAAATATACATAAAAGAGTTTAGAGAAGTGATGACTACTTATCTAAACTTGAAAAATAGTGATACTGATATGTTTTTGTTATGTAGTGATTACATAACAAGTTTAAAAAAATTAGTAGCCAATAATCCTGAAGTTGGAAATTGGTACAACACAGTAAATGAATACGATAAAACGTTTTTAAAAACGTATAATACAGACGAAATGAAGTGCGCTAAATTATTCGCTTGTATATACGTAGCTTTTGATGATTTAGAAGAAACGGTGAATTGGTTTGATGATAGTGTAAAAGAGCATTTAAAAACGTGATACGTTTTAAAACAAGTAGATAGAAACTCGTTAAAAAATACCAGCGATTATTAAGAACATCGCTGGGTTGTTCTTATAACGTATAAAAAAATACGTGCTATTCAACTAGATCTAAAACAGGTGAAGCATCATAATGTACAGTGTTAATCATTTTAAATAAGTCAGTGACACTATAATCGTCTGTGTACGTGTCGTGTATTTTATCGACGGGTGCGTGTCCGACGATTTGATCTATCGCGTCAGTTTTGTAATGATGTTGTTTTAATTTATTAATAAACGAATAACGAGTGCTATGTAAAGTTGTTGCTCTTACATGTTTGTCAAACTGCGGATCTACAATAGTATCATCGATCCTTAAGTAATCTAATAAACCCTTTTTGCCGCGATATTTTTCTTGGAAAAAATAACCAATTTTCCTTCCGTCTGGGTTATCAAAGAGAAATTCAGTCTTACATTTTTTAACAAAATCGAGTAAATCCATTATTAATGATTGATGTATCGGAACTAAACGTACAGCACTATCATTTTTTAAATGTTTTTTCCAAATTGTATCTTTATATTTTACTAAGTTTCTATTCAAATCTATACAATAAATATTATCTTTCATAACAATATCATCTTTAGTTAATTGAGAAATTTCCATTTTTCTACAGCCACTGTAAAAATATAACATTATTGCCCAATATCTAAAATTAAAGGTTGGATGGTTTTTAAATTGTTGGACGTGATTAATAATTTTTAGTGCTTCTTTGTCAGTAAATCTTCTGCGTTTTACTGTAGATTTTGATATTTTTACGTCTTCCAACATTGTCGTTCGAATGGGTATATCAATATACGCTTGATTATATAACCATTTAAAAAACATTTTTACGACTATGAGGTTTAAGTTAATAGTTTTTGCGCGAAATCTTTGTCTTTTTATATAAGTATCATATTTACGTAGATGTTGTTCGGTCACATATTTAAGTCTTATATTACCAACGCTTTCGATAAATCTATAAAGTATTTTTTTATTACTAATATAAGTACCGTGGGCACCTTCGTTTTGTAATTTTTTTTCTACAAATAAATCTACATAATCGAGTAAGAAATCGGAATCGTTCGATTTAGTAATACCATACTTTTTATTGTCTATTTCTTCTGTAATTATTAATATTTTTTTAACAGCTTCTTTATAATCTTTTGTATGTAAACTATGCTTTATTATCTTTTTACCGTAAAATTGGCGCAACTCTGGATTGAGAGGATGACGTATATAGTAAGTTTTGTTAGCGTTCTGAGTGAGATATTTGATTTTAGTCATTAAGTACACCGCTGGTTAATTTGTGTCCTAATTATGTCCTAATTTTATATCATCACCTAAATATTTTTTAAAAAACAGTGGGTTATAAGTGAAGAATTATTATGTGACATATTATCCATAGACTGTGGTTAAAATTTTTTATTAAGGAATAAGCGCAATGGTTTTTGAGCATATTTCTTTGTTGGGCTCATTGTATCAGTGAGTTTATTCGATAGGTATCTAAATAAATTTAGCATGACACTTTGAAAGAAGTGGAGAATTTTATGAATTATAAAAATATGAAACAATTTTTTTTCTTAGTCAATTTTGTCTTTTTATTAGGCATGATTTCTACGGCTCAAGCTTCTGCTGAGTTAGCTGAACCTCAAAAAGCGATTGAAAAAGCCTCTGTAAAATTACAAAAAGAACTTAAAGATGATGGTTTTTTAACTGATTTTGCAAAGATTAATCATTTTGTTGAAGAGGTTATTGAGCCTCATATGGATTTTAATAAAATATCCAAGTTAGTTGTAGGGAAACATTGGAGACGGGCATCGGAGGAAGAAAAGAAGAATTTTGAAAAAGAATTTAAAATATTATTAGTCAGAACTTACTCGCGTGCATTTATTGGTTTTGATGATTGGTCAGTTGATTTTTTGCCTCTTGATATGAATAAAGCGGTTAAACAAGTGAAAAATACTAAGGCTGTTACGGTAAGGACAAAAATAATACAGCCAGGTAAAAGCCCTTTTACGATTAACTATAAAATGTGGTTAGTCGATGGTAAATGGAAAACTTATGATGTAGTACTTGAAGGGGTGAGCTTAGTTAAAAACTTTCGTACTTCAATTAGTAGGAGGATGAGTAAGCCTGGTGCAAGTTTATCAAAGGTGACAGCTTATTTATCTAAGAAAAATATCACTGCTTTAAATCGCTTAAAAGAAGAGGATAAGCAGTCTTAGATAGACTTGTTTGTTTGGTAAATACCTATAGATATATTAATAGAGTATGGTTCAATCTTTTTATAACAATTTAGGAACTCAGTTTTATACTGAGTTAAGATTTAAAATATTAATATATCCATGAAGATTAGTAATCAGGACTCCTTATATGCGAGTCCTATTAATTCAGTTAATTCATTTGCCTTTGATCAAGCGGTTGTTAATGTCTTTCCTGATATGATTCAGCGCTCTGTTCCAGGTTATCAGACTATTGTTTCAGCTATTGGCTTATTAGCAGAAAGGTATAGTCAAGAACATAGTGTTTGTTATGATTTAGGCTGTTCCCTCGGGGCTGCAACTTTTTCGATGAGACATCAAATTTCGACGAAGCATTGTAAAGTTATTGCTGTTGATAATTCTGAATCTATGATTCAGCAGTTTAGGCATAATTTGCTACAGGATAGTGCTAGTCTGGATGTTGAAGCTATATGTGCTGATATTCGTGACATTGAGATTGAGAATGCATCCGTCGTTGTTTTAAACTTTACCTTACAGTTTATTCCTATCGCAGACAGACTGGATTTTTTAAAGAAAATATATCAAGGTTTACTGCCTGGTGGAATTCTGATCTTATCAGAAAAGCTTAAATTTGATGATCCTCAACAGCAGGAGCTGCAAACAGAATTACATCATGCTTTTAAAAAATCTCAAGGTTATAGTGATTTAGAAATTAGTCAAAAACGATCTGCTTTGGAAAATGTATTATTGGCAGAAACTTTCAGTACGCATCAACAACGATTAAAAAAAATAGGCTTTAATAGCACCGAAGTCTGGTTTCAGTATTTTAATTTTGCTTCAATGATTTCGCTAAAAAATGATTAATTATCAGCCACTTTATGAATTGCTAACTGAGGCAAATGCTGATGATTGGGTGAAACTATTACCTGATCAGATTGAACAAGCTTTTGATACAGATAAAAATGGAAATGCGGCTAGTTGGTTGGCAACACTTGAACAGCTACCCGAAGGTATGGCTTCATTTTTTGATTTAAATACTAGCCAGGTAAGAATAGGGAAGCAAGCAGATTTAGATGATAAATTACAGGCAACTTTATTAAATCAATTAAAAAGCTATCATCCATGGCGGAAAGGGCCTTATGATGTTTTTGGTACACATATTGATACTGAATGGCGATCTGATTGGAAATGGGATCGCTTAAAACAACATATTTCTCCATTAGAAAAGCGATTAGTCTTAGATGTGGGGTGTGGTAATGGTTATCATTGTTGGCGAATGTTGGGTGCGGGTGCCAAAATGGTGGTGGGAGTTGACCCTTTATTGCTTAATGTTATTCAGTTTCAAGTGATTAGGAAATTGTATGGTGAAGCGCCTGTTTACGTTATTCCCATTGGTTTAGAACAAATTCCCAAAGAAACAAAAGCTTTTGATACCGTATTTTCTATGGGAGTGCTCTATCATCGTCGATCGCCCATTGACCATTTATTAGAGTTAAAAGATTGTCTGCGTTCAGGTGGAGAATTAGTACTAGAAACATTGGTGATTGATGGGGAAGACGGGCAGGTATTAATGCCTGAAGGTCGTTACGCTAAAATGCGAAATGTCTGGTTTTTACCCAGTTGCGATACTTTGGTTAGTTGGATGCAACGCTGTGGTTTTAAAAATTGTCGAGTAATTGATGTATCATTAACTACAATTAAAGAACAAAGGTCTACAGAATGGATGCAGTTTTATTCTTTAAAAGAGTTTCTTGATCCGCAAGACCCTAGCTTAACCTGTGAGGGTTTACCTGCGCCGAAGCGTGCCATCATTGTCGCTAATACGTGATTTTATGTTTAAGAAATTACCGTCTTTTTTTAAAAAAAAGAAAAAAAAGATAAGCACTAAAAAATATTTTTCAAGTCAGCGTATTTTAACGCCTGTACATAGTTTAAAAATTGGAATGTATGTAGCCGATCTAGATATCTCTTGGCTTGAGTCCCCCTTTCTGTTTCAAGGATTTGAAATAGAAACAGCAGAAGAGTTACAGCAGCTTAAAGATGTTTGCCAGCATGTATATGTTGACTCAAGTAAGCAAAAAAGACATCAAGGCGTTAAATTAGAAAGCAAGGATAAGTATAGGAGCGATAAGCTTGTTATTGGTAAACCCCCTGAGCGCTTGGGAACATTTGAAAATGAAATCTCTCAAGCGGGAATGATATATAAAGAAACAGGGCAGGCTGTCGATTATTTTATGAACAAAGTTGTTGCTGGCATTGGCATTGATGGGAAACTAGCAAAAGAGTCTGTGTCGGCCTGTGTTAACAGTGTCTTGCATTCTCCTGATGCATTTTTATGGTTGATGCAGCTGAAAAATAAGGATGAATATACAGCACAACATAGTTTAAATGTGTGTCTATTATCGATAGTCTTAGGGCGGCATTTAGGCCTTCCAGAGAAAGAACTTAATTATCTGGGCTTATGCGGAATGATGCATGATATGGGAAAAATTTTAGTGCCACTGGAGATACTAAATAAACCTGGTAAGCTTGACCCTGATGAAATGGAAATAATGCAAAGTCATACTTCATTAGGGTATGAGCTTTTAAAATCAAGTGACCATATCTTTTATGGTGCTGTTGAAGCAGCATTAACCCATCATGAGAGAATGGATGGTAAAGGTTACCCTCGACAAATGCCTTCTACAAAGCTAAGTTACAATTCTAATATTGTCGCAGTTGCTGATATTTATGATGCTATCACAAGTGATAGGGTTTATCAGAAAGGGAGAACGCATCATGAAGCGACTAAAATTATGTTAGATGTTTCTGGAAGCCACCTTAATGCCCAATTAGTCGTAAAATTCATTGAAAGTCTTGGGGTTTATCCTCCAGGTTGTTATGTCGAGTTAAGCAATGGTGCTGTTGCTATTGTATTAGAGGCTAGCGGAGTTTATCAATTAAGACCTAAGGTTTTAACTATTTTAGATGAAGATAAGAATGTAATAGAAGAATGTATTCTTGATCTCTCTGAAATAGCATTCGATTCAGTAGGAAATGTCTTATCAATAAAACAAATTATTGATCCTAATGATTATCAAATTGATACTAAAAAATATTATCAACAAGGTGTGATTCAACGTGGCTTCTCAAATTCTCATTAAATTATTTTTTTGAATAATGATACAGTTTGTCAAAGTCTTAGGTCGTTTCATGTAGCTGGATTTGATAAACTATATGTTAATTTAGATATAGTTTTGAGAGAAAGAAATGAGTGACCCTCGTGTTGGATTTATAAGTCTAGGCTGTCCTAAAGCTCTAGTCGATAGTGAACAAATTATTACCAAGTTGCGAACGGAAGGCTACCAAGTGTCTCCTACTTATCAAGACTCTGATCTTGTGGTCGTTAATACTTGTGGATTTATAGATGCGGCGGTGGAAGAGTCACTTGACAGCATAGGTGAGGCGTTATCTGAAAACGGTAAGGTTATTGTAACGGGTTGCCTGGGTGCAAGAGAAGAAGAAATTAGAGCGCGTCACCCAAAAGTTTTGAGTATTACAGGCGCGCATGCTGCGGATGAAGTTGTTTTAGCTGTTCATAAGCATTTACCACCCCCACATAATCCTTTTCTTGATCTTGTACCCCCTCAAGGCATTAAGTTAACGCCAGATCATTATGCCTATTTAAAAATATCAGAAGGGTGTAATCACCGCTGTACTTTTTGTATTATTCCTTCAATGCGAGGAGATTTAGTTAGTCGTACCATTGATGATGTACTACTAGAAGCTGAAAACCTAGCAAAAGCAGGTGTAAAAGAGTTGTTGGTTGTTTCTCAAGATACCAGTGCTTATGGATTAGATTTAAGATATCAAACGAGAGACTGGAAAGGCCAGGCAATTGATACTCGTTTTTATGATCTAGCAAAAGCACTGGGTGATTTAGGAATATGGGTTCGAATGCACTATGTTTACCCTTATCCTCATGTCGATAACGTAATTCCTTTAATGGCTGAAGGTAAGATACTACCATATCTGGATATTCCTTTTCAGCATGCTAGTAGCCGTTTATTAAAATTAATGAAAAGACCTGCAGCAGCAGAAAATAATTTAGAACGTATTAAAGCATGGCGGAGTGATTGTCCTGATATCACCTTGCGAAGCACTTTTATTGTTGGCTTCCCAGGTGAAACAGAACAAGAGTTTGAAGAGTTATTAGATTTTCTAACAGAAGCGCAAATGGACAGGGTAGGATGTTTTTCTTACTCCGCAGTTAAAGGGGCATTAGCCAATGATTTACCCGATGCTGTTCCAGATGAAGTTAAGCAAGAGCGTTTACAGCGTTTTATGGCGCATCAAGCAGTAATAAGTGCCGAGCGGATACAGCGTAGAGTTGGCAAAATAGAGACGGTTTTAATCGATGAAGTTGTTGAAGAGGGTGCTGTAGCAAGAAGTAAAGCAGATGCCCCTGAAATTGATGGGCAAGTCTTTATTGATGGCGCAACGCATCTAAAGGTAGGTGAGTTTGTTGATGTTATGCTTGAAGAAGCTGATGACCATGATTTATGGGGACATTTGATTAACAAATAATGTAAATTTTATATTCGTGATCATGTTTGGGTGTTTATGAATAAGAAAATTGGAGTTGAAGGGCGGGATACGTAAGTGAGTATAAAGACAAGTTATCTATTGGTATCTGATCATGTAGTAAACGGTGAACGAATTGATTGTGCGAGATTGTTGAAAGAATATAACTAAAATATAGCTTGTAGTTTTGAGCAGCTAAACGTTAAAACCAGTTTTTATAGGAAGAGCATAAACAAGTCGGAAGGGAACTCTACTGATTTGTTTAGAAAAATAATAATATAGGTTTTAAAATTGAGTATGTCTTATGTGAGGAGCTGTGTATAGCCCTGTACGCACAGATCTGTGGGCAGACGGAAGTTGCGCGCTCCCTCTGCCCGATATAGCGTTATTCATCATTTTCAAAGACTTGCGAGGATTCCCAATCAACTTTTTATTTTAATAAAATTGAGCTAAGAGCTCAAAAAAAGTTTTTTATCAAGAGAAAACTGTTGCCCCAAATGACTTATTATCCCTTAATTTAAGGGTAAATCACCTTAGGTTCAAAGTTTGCAGCTGGATATTTTGGGTCAAATTTAGATTTCTCACCTGTCGAAGTATTGCTTGATGAAGCAACTGAAGCGTCAATAAAAAGTACTTTAGGTTGAAAGTTTGCAGCAGGGAAAGCAGAGTCAAAGCTTGATTTTTCAGCACTGCTTGATGATTGAGCTGACTCATCTGCAAAAATAACTTTGGGTTGAAAGTTTGTTGCTGGGTATTGACTGTCAGCAATAGCAGTGAAAGGTGTGGAGATAATACCCGCGATGAACAGTCCTAATATCTTGTTTTTCATTGTTTAATAGTTCCAGTTGTTAAACAGTATGCGTGAAAGTCTTTGGTATAGATAGCAATCAGTAGAATGCAAAAAAATGCAGTACATTATGTAATCTTACAAAGTGTTTTAAAGGTAAACCCTATAGGAGGCTGTCTATTTTCGGACAGCTTCCTAGTCCCTAAGTATCGTGTATTTTTTTTGACTCTGCAACTCTTTTATAAACAGAACAGAGGGAAAATGTATCACCGAAAACTAAGGCTGATTTGCAGTTATTATAAAGTGCAAGTTAAGACTTAAAGTTTTTAATCTGAAAAGGTAGATTTGTTGTTTTTACAGAAGTTCTTTTATCTCTGGATGATTATTCAATAAATATTGACGAAAATCTTCAACTAGCACTTCATTATTTCTATCATCCCGAGGAATAGTCACTTCAACTTCACTAACAACCGACATCGGTGAGGCTGAAAGAAAGACTAAGCGATCAGCTAAAGCAATAGCTTCTCTAAGGTTATGAGTCACAAATAAAATAGTATGAGGACGCTGTTGCCATAAATCCATTAACAGCCCTCTGACTTGGCGCGCAGTGGGCGCATCTAATGATACAAAAGGTTCATCCATTAACAGAATATCGGGATTAATGGCAAAAGCTCTGATGATTGATATACGTCGGCTCATACCCAGGGATAAATGTTCGGGGTATTTATGCTGAATATGCGTTAATTGCATCGCTTCGAGTAAAGAATCAATGATTTCAGTTTGAGGTGAGTCTAGTGCTAGCTCAATATTCTCTCTTACTGTACGCCAAGGCAGTAGGCGTGGGTTTTGAAAAATATAACCGATATTGGGCTGTTTATGATTCTGGCCTAAGCTTATTTCACCTTCATATTGCGTATCTAAGTTAGCAATAATATTCAGTAATGTCGTTTTTCCACAGCCCGATGGTCCCACTAAACAAACAAACTTATTGTCTGCTAAGCTTAGTTTTAAATCAGCAATAGCGGTATGTTGCTGAGAGTCTGCTGTGGTGTAGGTTTTATTTTTGATATCAATGTGAATATCGCTCATCGTTTCCACCGCAAAGCTTTTTTATCTAAAGGTTTTAATATCAATAATTCGATAGCTTGGATTACCGCAATAAAGGCAATGGTATAAGCTAGAATGCTAGCGACATCAAACAGTTGGAAAAACAAATGGATTTGGTAACCCATGCCATCACTACGACCAAGTAATTCCACCACTAAAATAATCTTCCAGATTAAAGCTAAACCTGATCGGGTTGCAGCCATTACAAAGGGGTGTAATTGAGGCCAGATCACATGAAAAAAAGTTTTCTTTTTACTAAAGTTATAACAACGCGCCATTTCTAGTAAATCTTTATCTAGAGCTTTGGTACCTTCCCTAATAGTGACAATAACATTAGGGAGTTTATTAATAACAACCGCTAAAATGGCAGCAGATTCAATTAAACCAAACCAGACGTAACATAAAATAATAGTGACTAATGCTGGGATATTTAAAAAGATCACTAACCAATTATCAAAGAAAGCGTCTAGCTTTTTATTTCTGCCTAAGATAATGCCAATCGCACAACCTAAAAACATGGCAATGGAAAAACTGGCAATAAGGCGTAATAACGTTAGACCTAAATGATAGGGAAGTTGACCTGATTCAACTTCTTGCCAAAAAACCTGGATTACAACGACAGGTGTCGGCAAGGTATTATCATTAATATATAGCGCCAAGCCATGCCAAAGTACAATCAATAATACAAATGACAGGCTTGCTAAGGTTTTGTTAGCTAAATTCATGCTATTACTGAGACTGAATATTCCAGAAAGTTCCTGGCTGTATGCTTTTAGCTTGGCCTGTTAATTTGTTATCACTGAGTTTACGTAATAATTGATAAATTTTTGCAGCAGCTTGTTGTTCTGTTTCGCCCCATTGCTTAATTCGCCCCGCACAATAACGTTCACGTAATTTGTTTTGAGTCGCACTATCTTTTGCTTTAGTTAATGGGATGATGCTTTTCCATACATCATCTGATTCACATAATTGATTTTTAGCTTGTTGGGTGGCCGTAAGAAATTGGGTAACAATGTTTGGGTTTTTTAGTCCCCAGTCACGATTAAATACGTAGCCTAAAGTAGGTACCTCAGCTGTTATACCCAATTGATTTAGAATATCTCTGCCATTAAGTAGTTGCTTATATCCTTTAGCTTCAAGTCTGGCAGCAAAATGCCAGTAATTGATAATGGCATCAACACGGTCATGTATCAGTTGTTGGTTTAATAAAGGTGGTGCACCAAAGACTCTTTCTACTGATGGCTTTAGTTCTAATTGGTGTTTTTGTTTAGCTAAAGTTTGCAGTAATAACCAGTTTTTATCTAACTCTCCGCCAGCAATACCTAATTTTTTACCTTGTAAATCAGCCAGTGATTTGATCTTGGAGTTTGTTGGGACGATTAATGCGCCTGATGTTGTGGAATAAGGATAAAAAGTGAAGTCTGAGCCAGAAGAACGTAGGCGAGAAACCCAAATCCAGTCAGAAACAATCATATCGACAGCGCCAGATTGCAATGCTATTTTTCCTGCTTGAGGATTAGCAATAGGTCGAACTTCTAATTGAAATTCAGCATTTTCTAATAAATTCTGATTCTTTAAAGTAGATAATTCCCAATTAACCGTGCCAAAAGCCAAAACAGCAATGCGAAGCTTGGGTTTATCAGTAGCAAAGCTAAAGGATGAAAATAATAAGGCACAGCTAAGCAGAATAAGTCTAAATTTCATTTGAATCGTTTTGTTAGAAAGGTGCTAAATCCATCTATTTTAGCTTTACCTGAATATAGAAGCGAGAGGGATTATCTTTTTGTTTGAAATTAGCCTATTTACTTCGCTTTAGACATTACAAATAAACTGGGGGAATGATTTTTAAATTCAAGTGTCAGTTATTTTTACAATTACTGTTTAATATGTATAGGGCTATCGTTAATAGATGAAGATAGTGATATTACAAGTAAAAAGCTTTATAAATTTATTTTAAAGCTAGGATGAAACGAAAATTATGATTAAAAATGTCGGTTTTTTTTACAAAGGGATTGGTAAATATCATTGAATTAAAATAGAACATTATATTTATTAAAACAGTGATGAAAAATAGCCATGCAGTTTGTATTTCTTATCAAATTAAGCAGGAGGAGCCGATAAATATATAGAGGTACTTAGGAGTTGGAGTTGTAAAAATACTGTTAAATAATGAATTTTGTTAAATAGCTTAGTGAAGGGGATTTAAAAAATTACGATTAAATGTCAGATAATTTTACAATAGTGATTGTGTTTATTTATTAGGTTATTGTTTTTAATATATTTTTTATTTTATGGTCTTTATTGTGCTTTAATATTGGCGAATGAGTCTTGTCGCTTGATATTTGATTGGCGGACTAATTTAATTTATTTTTATATTTTGGGGGAAAAAAATGGGAAGTAAAAAATTAAACAGTTTAAATATTAAGCCAACATTGATAGCAGCGGCTGTAGCGACAGCGCTTTTTTCGGGTAATGTGCTAGCGACGTCGAGTACTGTATCGGGCAATAATGGCAATAGTGGTAGTAATGGAACTGCTGGAAATCCTGGCGGTGATGGTAATGATGCGGGTGATGGTCAAGGTAAAACAGCAAGTTTAGTTGATACAGATACCTCTGAAACAAGCAATACATTAACTGTCACTGGAGGCGCTGGTGGTAGTGGTGGCAGTGGCGGTAGTGGCCAGCCAGCAAACATAGGTCCTGATGGTGGTGATGGTGGTGATGGTGGATTTGCTGGTCATGCCAATGCAACTGTTGGTGTACACAGAACGACGACATCAGTTGATAACTTATCAGCAACAGGGAATGCACGAGGCGGTCGAGGTGGTTATGGTGGTGTTGGGGGTTATGCTTATGGACCAGGGGCATCTGGCAATGGGGGGAATGGCAAAACTGCAGGTAATGCGACAGCTGTAGCGTCTGTTTCTGGCGGGCTTGGCGCGACTGTAAGAGCTACAGCAACTGGTGGTAGTGGTGGTAATGGTGGTAATGCTGGTGCAGCTTATTCATATCTTACTGGACCTGTTGCTACATCAGGCGTTGGTGGTCATGGTACTCGTGGGGGCAATGCCTTTTCTGGTGGTAATGCTTCTGGTACAGGTAATGCGAGTGCAACAATTAATGCTACTGGTGGAGCAGGAGGCTACAGTGCTGATGGGGTAGCAGGAAATGGTGGTAACGGCACAGTGACTGGCGTGACGGCTGAATCTTTAGGTTCGGGTACAGCTAATGTGCGAGGTGATGCAAGAGGGGGCTCAGGTGGTGCTACTCTTCATGGTACAGCAGGAAACGGAGGCTCAGCTAGTTTTTCAGGACAGGTTTATGGTCAATCAGCGAGTGGGGGGAATGTTACTGCCTCTGCTTATGGTTACGGTGGCGCTGGTGGTGCTGTTAATAATGCCACAAGTACAGGAGATTCTGGTAATGGTGGAGCAATTAATGTAATTGATGCTGTTGATGGTGATACCACTGGTACACTCCGTTTGTTTCAACAAACTTATGGTGGTAATTCGGGGTCTAGTTATGGAACTGGCAGTATAGGAACAGCAGGTTCAGTTAGTAGCTCATTATCTAAGTCAACTGCTCAAGCGAGTCACCTTGACATTGATAATTATGCCTATGCTGGCAATGGTGGTGGCCGTTTTGTAGCTGGAGGAACTTCTGGAAGTGGAGCCAATGCAACGGCAACGACTAATGGAGAAAATACAGCTGGAATGGGTAATATATATGGTATTGCTCAAGGCGGTAGTGGTGGTACTGCCTATTATGGAAGTCATGCAGGAAATGGCGGTAATGCTTTAAATGCTGTGACGGGTAATACAGCGGCTGTTGATAAGTCATCAACAGTGTCAGGTACTGCGAATGGCGGGGCAGGAGGAAATGCTTATTTTGCAGGTTTCAGTCGTAATGCAGGTCATGGTGGTGATGCAGCAAGTAGTTCAAGAGCTATTGCTGATTTGGCTGTTGCAACAGCGACAGACAATGCTAGCGGCGGAACGGGTGGTGTCATCTCATCTAATGGTGTTGGTAATGGAGGTCATGGGGGGAATGCCGATTCAAATGCTTATGCAGAAGGAGCGGGTGCTACCAATTCAGTCACAGCTAACTCTACAGCTAGAGGTGGTAACGGGGGTACTGGCCTTGGTGAAAATGGTGTTCGTGGAAATGGTGGTAATGCCAGTTCAAATGCTGTAGCTAAAGGTGACTATTACACTTATGCTAGATCTAATGCTTCTGGGGGACAAGGAACTCAGCACGGAAATTCTTATGCCAAAGCTGAAGCAACTAGTGCTAGTAATAATGGTAATGCCATAGCAACTACTAGTAATAGTAATGCTGGTATTGTTAAATATTCGACCTCTAGTGCAAATGCAAATGCAAATGGAGCCACTACAGCTGAGTCTAGTTTTCAATTAGGGGGTGCTGTGCAAGCCGCTAATGGGCAGAATGCTGTTGCTTTAGGTACGGTATTACCTGATGCAAGTTCTGTGGTTGCAGAGTTGGCTGATAATGCAAATGTAAGAGACCATTTTGACTTTGATGGTGCGAGCACTGCTTTGGCCTATTTAAATATGGGGGGCGGTTCTTCTGATCAAACTGCTGTATCTAAGATTTACTATTCTGATTATCATTTGCGATTAGATATGTCGGAGTTTTCTGACCCGCAAAATTTATTATTAGGTTTAATGGATGCGTCTTTTCTTGGCGATGCGTTTGATAAAGTACACTTCGATGTTTCGGTTGAAGGAACAACAATGTATGCTGTAAATCTCCTTGACTCAGCAAGTGCTGCATCATTTTTCACCGATAATATTATCAACCTAGGTGCTTGGGGAGATTATATTAGTTCTGATAATATTCTTGATTTAACCTTTAACCTAGATGTAACATCGGGTATTCAAGATGCTAGATTTTATACAGAATTGTTAGTGGGTGATTCGACAATGTATTCAGGCGTATCTAACGTGCCAGTACCTGCATCAGTCTGGATGTTTATGACTGCTTTTGTAGGATTATTTGGCGTATCTCGTCGTAAGGGATAAAATTAAAATAGCAGTTTTTTATTGTTCATTTTAAATAAAATAGACAGCCATATTGTATTAATATGGCTGTTTTTTATTGTGGTTTAAGTAAATGTGCCATAGTGTTGTACTCAAATGATGATAAAATCATACTAATAATTACTATTAGTTGCTTTATGAGTCATTCTCCTCAAAAGAATCAATTGATCGACCGCTTTGGTAGAACAGTAGATTACCTCCGAATATCTATCACAGATCGTTGTGATTTCCGCTGCATGTATTGTATGTCAGAAGAAATGACTTTCTTGCCGCGCGCGCAAATCCTCACCCTAGAAGAAATTGAATTTATTACCAAAGCCTTTGCTGAGCTTGGTGTTAAAAAGATACGTATTACAGGAGGGGAACCGCTCGTTCGTCGAGGTGTGCTTGATTTATTGGAAGAAATTGGGCAAATAGATTCACTTAATGAATTAGTGCTTTCTACCAATGCCTCAAAGCTGGAAGAAATGGCTGAATCCATTAAAAAGGCTGGCGTAAAAAGAATCAATATTAGCCTAGATACACTTGATGCCGATAAATTTAAGGAAATTACTCGTACAGGTGATTTGAATCAAGTATTGAAAGGCATTGTTGCTGCCACAAAAGTAGGGTTTGAGCGGATTAAAATTAATGCCGTTATTTTAAAAAATCGTAATCATTTAGAAACAACTGATCTAGTACAATTTGCAGTTGATCATAAAATTGATATTAGTTTTATAGAAGAAATGCCTTTAGGCGTCGTGAGTAGTCATGATCGTGCTGAAGTTTATTATTCCAGTGACTTGATTAAACAGGATTTAGCCAAACAATTTGAATTACAGGCTATTGCTGATAACACAGGTGGGCCTTCTGTTTATTTTAATGTAGCTGGAACAGAGACTCGAGTGGGATTTATCTCGCCGCACAGTGCTAATTTTTGCAGTACCTGTAATCGTGTAAGATTAACCGTAGAGGGGCGCTTATTGCTTTGTTTAGGTAATGAACACTCGGTTGATTTGAAAAAAGTGATTAGAGCTAATCCAGGGGATATGGAAAAGCTTAAACAGACTATTATTGAAGCAATGAAGATTAAACCAGAAAAGCATGAATTTGATCTGACAGAACAACCTATTATTTTAAGGCATATGAGTGCCACAGGTGGATAACCACTTATACAAAGGACTAAATAAACCAAGTATGAAGAATATACAATACAAAGCACACCCTTGGCATGGCATTAGTGCTGGAGAAAAAGCACCTGAAATCGTCACTGCCTTTATCGAAATTGTACCCAGCGATACAGTTAAATATGAAATTGATAAGGAAACTGGCTATTTAAAAGTCGATCGTCCGCAAAAATTTTCTAATAGTATTCCAACGCTTTATGGGTTTATTCCACAGACGCATTGTGATGAAAATGTGGCTGAATATGCTCGAAAACATTCAGGTGAAGTTAAAGTTACAAAAGGTGATGGTGATCCACTAGATATTTGTGTATTAAGTGAACGCACAGTTTCTCATGGCAATATTATTTTACCTGCGATACCTATCGGTGGCTTTCGGATGATTGATGGGGGTGAGGCGGATGATAAAATTATCGCAGTATTAAAAGGTGATGAATTTTATATGCAGTGGAATGATGTAACAGATTGCCCTGAGTCTTATATAAATCGTTTAAAGCATTATTTTTTAACCTATAAAAACTTGCCAGGTGAAAAGAGTGTTTGTGAAATTACCCATGTTTATGGGCGAGAAGAAGCTTACGAAGTGATTCGCCGCTCACAAAAAGATTATAAAAATTATATAGTAAATAATTATTTAAATTAATTGATTAAAAATGAATAAAGCATTAAGTGCAGACGATATTATTGCTCAAGCACGAAAATATAAAGAAGGGCGTGAAAAAAATTACCGGGAAAAAGCATTAAAGCTTTATCCTTGGGTTTGTGGGCGTTGCACGCGTGAGTTTACTCATGCAAATTTATCTGAATTAACCGTGCATCATAGAAACCACAATCATGATGATAATCCAGAAGATGGTAGTAACTGGGAGTTACTTTGTCTTTATTGCCATGATAATGAACACTCTCGCTTTGAAGAGCAAGTACGTTACGGAAGTACAACTGCTTCTACAGTAGAAGATCATGGGGGGGATGCTACATTTAACCCCTTTGCTGATTTAAAAAGCATGATGAAAAAATAGTAACAATGGAAAAATGTGATTGGGCGCTTTTATCTGAATCAGAAGAAAAATATCATGATGAAGAATGGGGTGTTCCAATACATGATGATCGATTATTATTTGAATTTTTAATATTAGAAGGCGCTCAGGCTGGCTTAAGTTGGTCAACCATCTTAAATAAAAGAGAGGGCTATAGAAAAGCGTTTGATAATTTTGATGCAAAGAAAATAGCTTTATATGACCAACAGAAAATTGAGCAGTTACTCAATAATTCTGAGATTATCCGCAATAAGTTAAAAGTAAATGCTACGATTACTAACGCTAAAGCCTTTCTGGAAATTCAGCAAGAATCAGGTGGATTTAATCAATATATCTGGTCTTTTGTTCAAGGAAAAACAATTAAAAACCAATGGCAACAGTTTAATCAAGTCCCCGTTTCGACAACTGAATCAGAACAAATGAGTAAAAGTTTAAAGCAAAAAGGCTTTAAGTTTGTGGGGCCAACTATTTGTTATGCTTATATGCAAGCAGTTGGCATGGTGAATGATCATACGGTTGATTGTTTTAGGCATAAGCCGTTAGGCCACAGTGCAATATAAATGTACACGCACAAGGCTATTAATTAACACAGCTTAAAGAGAATAAAAAAAGTAGCCTTGATGCAGTGAAACGAAATCAAGGAAAATCTAAGCTAAACCTTGATTCCACTTTGTTTCATCAAGGCTACGAAGCTTATCTTAATACTTAACCCGCTTCCGACATACTATTGTTTAGTCTTTTGTCGGATTACGCTGACGCTTATCCAGCCTACATAATACTTGTAGAATGAGGTTTTAAATGAATGAAATAAGCCAACAAGAGCATATAAATAATTACCAGCAACTTATCAAGTCTCAACAAACACTGATTCTATCCACGGTAACTGAACAAGGTAAGCCAGAATCAAGTTATGCTCCTTATGTAAGAGATAAACAAGGTGTGTTCTATATTTATGTGAGCGAATTAGCCTCACATACTCAAAATATGCTGAAAACAGCAACAGCGAGTATTCTATTTATTCAGCCAGAAAAAGCATGCAAAAACCTTTTCGCACGAGAAAGGGTTGTATTTGATTGTTCAGTTAGTGAAGTTCAAAAGCAAGATGAATGCTATTATAAGCAAATGCTAATAATGAAAGGGGAACTGGGTGAGACGGTTGAATTATTACAAAGCTTACCCGATTTTCACTTATTAGCTTTAACGCCTATTAATGGAAAATATATTGCTGGATTTGGAAAAGCTTTTTCTATTGATATGGATAATGGTTCACTGTAGTTTGGAAGTTAGAGAAAATGAATAAAGTATTACTTATCATCACCCTTAATTTATTTTTAGTAGGATGCTCAACAGTAGGAGACGGTTATATGCAACAAACTGAATTATTGGCTAAAATAAACCAAGGCAAAGCCCCTATTATTATTGATGTGAGATCAGAAGGTGAATATCAGTCTGGTCATGTACCAGGTGCTATACATGTTCCTTTTTGGAGTGCCTTTACTACAGATAAGATGGATGCCTACAATAAAGAAGACCTTGTGGTGATGTATTGTGCGCATGGACCGAGAGCCGGTATTGCTAAATTAGCCTTTTATTTTGCAGGGTTTAAAAAATTAAGTTATTTGTCTGGTCATATGACCGCATGGACAAAAGCAGGCTTAGCCGTAGAATTTCCTTTGTAGGGTTTAACTTAAAATATAAAATATGTAGCCTTGATGAAACAAAGTGCAATCAAGGCTACAAAGAGGTAAATTAATATGAATAAAATATATAGTCGTCTTATTTTATTAACATTAATGTTATCTCAGATTGTTTATGCTGATAGCGCTTTAACAAAGTTTTCTAAACTTGAAAACGCAGGCTTATTGTTACATGATAAGCAAGGGCAAGCGATTGTATCTGATCATGCTAATGATGCTTTTATCCCAGCCTCAACAACTAAACTAGTTACAGCATGGTTGGCTCTAAAGCATTGGGGAGAAGATTATCATTTTAAAACTGATTTTTATTTTGATGATTCAAATCAAATACTTTGGATAAAAGGCAGTGGCGACCCTTATTTAGTCTCTGAAGAATTATTGATTATTGCAAAAAAAATTAAAGACAGTGGAATTGATCAAATTAAAGCTATTGGTCTGGATAACTCCCTTTTTCAAGAAAATGTAATATTACCTGGTACAGGGAAAACTAATAACCCTTACGATGCAGTACCTTCAGTTTTTGCAGCTAATTTTAATACGCTTAAGGTAAAAAAAATTAAAGGGCTGGTAGTCTCAGCAGAAAACCAAACACCATTAACAGCCTTTGCTAAAACTTTTTCAAAGCAAATAAAAGGTAAGGCTTTACGAATTAATACGGGTTCTAATCCAGAAGATGCGGAAAATTATTTTGTAGAGCTGCTGGCTTCTTTTTTGCGTAAGCAAGGCGTAAAAGTAAGGGATCAAATTATTCGTGGAAAAATAGATAAACAAGATCTTGTTTACACGCATATTAATAGTCGGTCTTTGGCTGAGATGGTTCAGGCGATGATGAAGTACTCAACCAACTTTCTCGCCAATCAGCTGATTTTAGTGCTTAGTGCCGAAAGGTATCAGCGGCCTGCAAATAGGTATGATGTACAAAAGTATATGGAAGATACTTTAATTGATAATTTCCAGTGGAAAAACTTTATTTTGAAAGATGGGGCTGGGCTCTCCCGTGACAATCGATTATCGCCTAAACAGTTAGTGGATTTATTATATAACTTTAAAGAGTGGAAACATTTATTGCCTGAAACAGACCCTAGAATTTTTGCAAAATCAGGTACGATGAATGAAATTAGTACTTTAGCAGGTTATATTGTAGATAAAAACCATTGGCAACCCTTTGCTTTAATGATGAATCAAGCTGTACCTTATAAGTTGAGAAACCAAATTGCTGTAGAACTGCATACATATAAACTGGCATTACAAAACTAAGCCTATTCTTAATAAGCTTTAAGTGTTCATCAGTATATTAAGGTTATATCACTAAATTACCTTTTACTTATATATTTTTTATAATAAGTGTACTAAATTTAAGGTAATTGATTTTTTTAAGAATGCGGATGTTTTAGAGCAATATGAATGAGTATTGTTCTTGTGTATGTATCTATTAAAAATATGGATATTATGATGGAAGATAAACCACTTATTCAAAAGAGACGTAAAGGCTATTTTTTAATAGCTTTGGTAGCAATTTTAATGATTGTTGTGATGAGTTATTCATTTTATTCGAGTTCTCAAATGATCAACAAATACGCGCCTCTTGTTGATGCAACTATGGAAATTAAGCTAGAGGCAACCACTGCACACCTTTGGTTTGAAGAAATTATTTCTGGGGATCGTTATGAAAACTTAGATGACGTCATAAAGCATATTGATCTTGCTCTTTGGTATGCCAATGCAATGCTTGAAGGAGGCGAAAATCAGGAAGGTCATTTTATTCGTCTGACTGATAATATACTCAGAGAAGAAATTGTAGAGGCCATTGATGGTTTAAATGAATTTAAAAGCATAACCTTTAAGAGATATCAGGCAAAAGAGTCGTCAGGGGTAGGTTCTGAGATTGATCAAATATATGATGCTCTATTTAATGTTTTTATTGATCAAATTGATCATGTTGAGACGTTATTACAACAAAAAATAAAGCAGTATTATAAGCAATATCAAATTATCCAAGCATTACTTATTGTAGCTATTATTGCCTTAAGTATTATAGGCTTTATTAGTCAATATAGGCATCAGCGAGATCTTGCGAATAACCTAATTAAGATTAACCAGGCAAAGACGAAGGCCGAAAAGAAGGAGCAATGGCTTAGTACTATTATGAATAGTATGGGGGATGGCGTAATTACCACTGATATTGCTGGTAATGTAACTCGCATTAATCCCGTTGCAGAAGAGCTTACAGGCTGGACTCTATCTGAAGCAAAAGAAAAATCGCTAAAAACTATCTTTCCTATTATTGATGCGACGACTAGGGAATCTATTGCAAACCCTGTTGATAAAGTAATTTTAACGGGTGAAACCGTTTATCTAACAAATCATACAACCCTTATTGCTAAAGATGGTAGTGAATATCAAATAGCTGACTCTGCAGCTCCTATTCGTGATTCTGATAATAATATACTAGGTATGGTATTGGTATTTAATGATGTGACAGATACTTATAGTATTCGAGAAGAACTTAAACGCAACCAGCAGCGATTGTTACTGCATTGGCAGGAAGCGCCTCTGGGGATTATTGAATGGAATTTAGGTTTTGAGCTTGTAGACCTAAACCCTGCAGCAGAACTTATTTTTGGGTTTAGTAAAGAAGAGTTACTGGGTCAGCATATTACAAAAAAAATATTGCCTGAAGAGATAAGAGAAACAACAGATAAGATAAGTCAGCAATTAATTGAAAATACTGGGGGTAGAAGACAGCGATATAAACATATAACAAAAGACGGGCGTAGCATTATTTGTGAATGGTATAACTCATCATTAGTTAATGATGAAGGTGATGTTGTTGCATTTTCATCACTGGTGATGGATGTAACTGATAGTCAAATAGCAGAGGATAAATTACGCCTTTCAGCAAGAGTTTTCACTGATACCCAAGAAGGCATTATGATTACAAATGCACAGGCAACCATAATCAATGTGAATCCTGCGTTTTGTGATATTACGGGTTACAGCTATAGTGAGGTGGTAGGCCAAAATTGCAACATATTAAGTTCAGGGAAACAAGCCCCAGAGTTTTACGCCCAAATGTGGCAAATACTTAGAAAGTACGGTCATTGGCAAGGTGAGGTTTGGAATAGAACAAAACAAGGTGAAGTTTATGCTGAATTGTTATCAATTTCATCCATCCTTGATGAGGATAATAATGTTTTGCAATATGTCGGTATTTTTACTGATATTACTGAAAGCAAGAAACAGCAGGAAAAACTTCAGCAAATGGCACATTATGATGTGCTTACCCAATTGCCAAACCGAGTATTACTGACTGATCGATTTATTCAAGCTTTAGCGCATAGTAAAAGAAAAGATTGTTTATTGGCTGTTTGTTTTCTTGACTTGGATAATTTTAAACCTATTAACGATACTTATGGACACGAAGCTGGTGATCAATTACTTGTCGATGTATCAGTGCGTATTAAAAAAAGTATTAGAGATGAAGATACTGTTTCTAGGCAAGGCGGTGACGAATTTGTATTATTATTAGGTGGTATCGAGTCTTTTTATCAGTGTGAGCTGATGCTAAAAAGGGTCCTAGACTCTTTAGCTCAACCTTATTTTATTAATGGTCAAGCGCAAAGAATCACTGCGTCTATTGGGGTAAGCTTGTACCCAACAGATAATGCTAATTTAGATACCTTAATGAGGCATGCTGACCAAGCCATGTATCAAGCCAAACAGACAGGGCGAAACCGGTATCATTTTTTTAATGCAGAACAAGACCTGAAAATCATTCAAAAACATGTACGACTTCAAGAAATACAACAAGCTTTAAATAATAATGAGTTTTGCTTGTATTATCAGCCTAAGGTCAATATGACAACGGGAGAGGTCTTTGCTGTTGAAGCTTTAATTCGTTGGTTGCACCCAGAAAAGGGAGTGATACCACCATTAGAATTTCTGCCTATTATAGAAGGGAGTCAGTTAGAAATATTAATAGGACGTTGGGTTATTAATGAAGCTCTAAAACAGCTTTCTAGTTGGGATGAACAAGGTATTGAACTTGAGATTAGTATTAATATATCGCCATACCATTTACAGCAACAGATGTTTGTGGCTGAGCTTGAAAATGCATTGGCTTTATTCCCCGCAGTGAAACCTCAATATTTACAATTAGAAATACTAGAAAGTAGTGCATTAGGCGATTTAAAATCGGTCAATAGTATACTAAAGGATTGTATAAATGCCTTAGGGGTTAATATTGCTTTAGATGATTTTGGTACGGGTTACTCATCATTAACCCACTTGAGAAACCTACCCGCTAAAACAATTAAAATAGATCAATCGTTTGTAAGAGATATGTTAGATGACCCTAATGATCAAGCCATTATTGAAGGTATTCTCGGTTTGGCAAATGCATTTAATCGTAGAGTTATTGCGGAGGGAGTTGAAACAAATGAACATGGTTTAATGCTCATTATTATGGGCTGTTTAGATGCTCAGGGTTATGGAATTGCCAGGCCCATGTCCATTATTAATTTACATAACTGGTTAGATAGTTATACACCTAATAATCAATGGTTAGCGTGTGCTAAAAAATCAAGAACATTAAAACAAGACAAGTTAGAATTAATTAAATTAACTATAGGGCAGTGGCACAAGAACCTAAAAAACAAGCTTGATTTTGAGCCAAATACTAATATGCAAAGGCCTATTTTAAATAGAAATAATTGCCATTGTGGTGTATGGATTAAAAGAGAAAAGGAAGAACAGCTTTTTGATGAAAGCTACTTAGCTGAAATGGAAACTGCTCATAACTCTTTTCATGACAAGGCCGAAGACTTGTTAAAGATACATGCTAAAGCTGGAAAAGAGGATATAAATAATGCGCTTAATGATCTTCAACTTGCTATAGATCATATAAAAAATATTTGTGAAAATATTAAAAATTAATCGCTTTTAAGGAGCGAGCATGCTGAAACTTATAAACGATTAATATGAGTAATTTAAAGGGCTGCTGGTATAGGTGTCGCTAAAGGCTAGCTCTCGCCTTGAGAACTAAACATTGAGTGATTTAGTACTCTTTCCGCTAATCGAGAAAAGGGCATGCTTTGAACCCAGACTGAACCCGTACCTGATAGGGTGGCTAAAAACATACCTTCACCACCAAAAAACATACTTTTTAGCCCGCCGCTCATGGAAATATCATAATCAATATCACCACTAAAGCCGACTAAACAACCAGTATCTAAACGTAATGTTTCATTTTTAAGGTCTTTTTTTACAACTGTCCCACCTGCGTGAATAAAGACCATACCATCGCCGCGTAGGCGTTGAAGAATAAAACCTTCCCCGCCGAAAAAACCACTTGCTAAGCGTTTATGAAATGCAACATCAACTTGAGTACCTAAGGCCGCTGCTAAGAAAGAATCTTTTTGGCAGACAATTTCTTCACCTAAATAAGCCAGATTTAAGGGAATGATTGAGCCTGGAAGAGGAGCGGAAAAGCCTACCTTACGTTTTTGATTTCCTTCGTTAGTAAAATGAGTTAGAAATACAGATTCCCCTGTTAGTATACGTTTGCCGAGTCCAAAAACTTTATTCATCACTCCACTTTCAGAACCATCACTCATTTTGGCTTCAAAATTAATATCTTGTTCTAAAAAAAGCATTGAGCCAGCTTCTGCAATAACAGCTTCATTTGGATCAAGTTCTATTTCAACCATTTGGATATCATGGCCTTTAATGGTGTAATCAACTTCGTGGCAACGCATAGTATGTCCTTTATTAGCTTTTTTGCTATTAAGTGTTTTAAAATTTTTGACACCTTAATGCCTTCTTCCTTGAGCGAGAAGGTTTAGATGAGGGGGAATAGAATACCAGAACTTTTGGAACAATTAATATTAATTGAGGTGTGCTAAATGACATAGAGTCGCAATGCCATTTAAGTTAAGGGTTTTATGACTTTGCTCTTAGCTCCTTCTCCTCAGGCGGGGACAAGGCTTAAGATAGCATTATACCTTTCCAACATTAAGGTGACATAATCTAACTTACTGCCATGGCTTAGAGTGGATTAACCCATACTTAAATAACGTTCACCCGTATCATGCATCATAGTGACGACGGTTTTTCCTGAACCTAATTTTTTAGCTTGGCGTAATGCCGCGCAGACACTTGCTCCCGTTGAAATGCCTGCAAGAATGCCTTCTTCTTCGACCAAACGTTTACGCATTGCAAAAGCTTCTTCTGTGCTAACTAATTCAATGCCATCTAATAATTCTACATTTAAGTTTTTAGGTATAAAACCAGCACCGATACCTTGAATTTTATGCGGGCTATGTTGACCACCTGAAATAATAGGTGATTCAGCAGGTTCAACAGCAATGGCTTGGAAAGTTGCTTTTCTTTTTTTGATGACATCGGCTACGCCAGTAATTGTGCCACCAGTACCCACACCACAGACGAAGGCATCTACCTTTCCATTAGTCGCAGACCATATTTCTTGAGCCGTACTAAGTCTATGTATTTCAGGATTAGCTGGGTTTTCAAACTGCTGGGGCATAAAACTATTATCAGTACTGGCAAGTATTTCTGTGGCTTTTTTAATAGCGCCAGCCATACCTTCGGGGCCTGGCGTTAATACAATCTCTGCACCATACAAGGCTAATAATTGTCTACGTTCAACTGACATGGTTTCAGGCATGGTCAAAATACAATGATAACCTCGTGAAGCAGCAACCATGGCTAAAGCAATGCCTGTATTCCCAGAAGTCGGTTCAACAATTGTACCGCCTGCTTTCAATTCGCCAGATTTTTCAGCGGAGATAATCATAGCTAAACCAATTCGATCTTTTACCGACCCCCCTGGATTAGCGGCTTCGATTTTTAAAAATACATCGGCTGAACCGGCTTCAACTAATCGGTTGAGTTTTACCAGTTCTGTATTTCCAATTAATTGAGTAATCTTATTTAATGTGTTCATAATTTCACCTTTTTAAACTAATAATTCAATCAACATTTTTTCGTAAATTTCAGATAATACTTCTAAATCTTCAACCCCGACATTTTCGTTTATTTTATGAATAGATTCATTCAAAGGGCCTAACTCAATAACTTCCGCGCCTGTCGGTGCAATAAATCGACCATCTGAAGTACCACCACCAGTATCATCCAGTGTTTCAAAACCTGTTACTTGCTTGATAGCAACATGTGCTGCATCAATTAAAGCGCCGCCTTCTGTTAAGAACGGGTTGCCTGATAAACGCCATTGCAGATCGTATTTAAAATCATATTTATCAAAAATAGCGGCTGTACGTTGTTTGATGGTTTGTTCATCAAGCTCTGTACAAAAACGTAGATTAAACTGAATTTCTAATTCACCTGGAATTATATTTTCAGCACCAGTACCGCCATTAATATTAGATACTTGCAAGCTTGTAGGTGGGAAAAATTGATTTCCGTTATCCCAAACTTCATCTGTTAATGCTTTAAGTGCTGGGGCAAAAGCATGAATAGGGTTTTCGGCAATATCAGGATAAGCCACATGACCTTGTGTACCATGAACCGTTAATTTTGCACATAAGGAACCACGACGGCCGACACGAATAACATCACCTAGTTTTTTGTCGCTTGATGGTTCACCGACTAAACACCAATCAATCTTTTCATTACGTTTTTCTAAAACTTCGACAACTTTAACGACACCATTGGTGGCAATGCCTTCTTCATCACTGGTCATCATCATCGCAATAGAGCCTTTATGACCTGGGTGCTCAGCAATAAAACGTTCTAATGCCGTTACAAAGCAAGCCACACCACCTTTCATATCAGCAGTACCACGACCATATAATTTGCCATCTCTGATAGTGGGCTCAAAGGGAGGTGAGTCCCAGCGGTCTAAAGGCCCTGATGGTACAACATCAGTATGGCCTAAAAAGGTTAGTAACGGTTTAACTTCGCCACGTCTTAACCAGATGTTTTGAGTATCATCAAAATCTAATCGTTCTTCTTTGAACCCTAATTTGCTTAATCGTTTAACCAAAACATCTTGGCAGCCAGCATCCTTAGGTGTGACAGATTCTCTACTGACGAGGTCTTTTAATAAGGTTAATGTTTCGCTCATAATTCTGCTTGATAGTTGTCTGCTTTAAAACCAATAATCATTTTTTCGCCAGTATCTAATACAGGGCGTTTGATTAAAGTCGGTGTCTCCAACATATATTGCAATGCTGTTTGTTTTGATACATTGGCTTTTTGATCATCACTTAGTTTACGCCAGCTAGTACTTTGTTTATTAAGTAATTTTTCCCAGCCTAAAGTGGCTTCAAAAGACTCAAGTAATTCAGCTGTTAATCCCTGTTTGCGATAATCATGAAATTGAAACTCAATATTATTTTCTTGTAGCCAGTCTTTAGCTTTTTTTACTGTATTGCAATTACTAATGCCATAAAGAGTGTACATGTTATAGCTCGCTATTTAATAATTCTTCAATAGAAGGAAGTTCTTTGTCTTTATGAGCATGATGCTTATATAAATCAATAAATTCCATAAAAGCTTGTTCTAAGTCATCAAGAATACCTTCTTCATTTTCCTTGTCTTCGCCTGAAAGACCTGAACTGTCTAAGTATTCTTTTTGTAAGGCTATTTCGCTGTTTAGAGATAATATGGCATATAGCACGGCATTACTGGATAAAGGTTCTGGCATGGTTTAAAGAGATATTGGTTTTTTAAAGCTAATATTATAACGTGCATGGAACAGATAGAGCTTATGTAATTTTATCCAAAAGGGGTAATAGGGGAGACTATTAATAGAGCTTGTTACAAACTAAACTAACATACCTGTTTTTTAAAAAAGCAGTTTAATTGAGTCGTAAACGATTAATTCTGTATTTATTAATCTTGGTAATGCTTTTAAGTTAAAATAAGGCATTGTTTATTCTAGCTAGTTATCTTATGAAAAATACCCCTGAAGCCGATTTTGAATCATTTGCCTTTTCAGATGATGTTTTATCTGCCATTAAAGACATGGGGTTTGAGTCCCCAACAGATATACAGCTTAAAACCATACCTGTTGTACTAGAAGGAAAAGATGTATTAGCGCGTGCAGATACAGGTTCAGGAAAAACGGCCGCTTTTGCACTGCCTCTTTTAGATAGCATGAGTAATGAAGACATTTATTCTCGCATAGGGCGTGATAAACGTTTTGATGGAGCTAAACGAGTGGCAAGTAATTGCGTGCAGGTATTAGTGCTGGTACCAACGCGAGAATTGGCCATTCAGGTTGCAGAAGTTTTTTCTCAGCTGTCTAAAAATATCGAGCCAGAGATTAAATGCCAGAGTGTTTATGGGGGGGTAAAAATTAATCCTCAAATGATGGCTTTACGTGGAGGCGCTGATGTTTTAGTAGCAACCCCCGGGCGATTACTTGACTTGGTCGATCAAAATGCAATTAAATTCAATCAAATAAAAGCCCTAGTGATTGATGAAGTTGATCGCTTGATGAAAGGAGATTTTCAGGAAGAGATTGAGCGAATTAGTAAGTTATTACCGAATAAACGTCAAAATTTAATGTTTACAGCGACTTTTCCTGAAAGTATCAGCAGATTAGTGCGTGAAGTCATGAATGAACCAGCCATCATTAATATGGATGAGTTTGTTGATGAGTTAGAAATTGAGCAACGGGTTATTACTGTAAACCATAATCAAAAGAATGATCTGCTAGCGCATATACTTGATAATAACGACTGGGAACAAATATTGATTTTTTGCAGTGCTAAAAGAACTTGCGATAACTTGGTTAAAAAGCTGGAAAAAAGAAATATTGAAGCGATTGCAATGCACAGTAATAAAGAGCAGTCTGCCAGAATGAAAGCTTTAAAGAAATTTAAAGAGGGTGAAATACGTATTTTAATTGCAACGGATGTTGCTGCAAGAGGGATTGATATTAAACAACTTCCTTGTGTGATTAACTATGATTTACCTCGATCTCCAAATGACTATGTGCATAGAGTAGGGCGTACAGGCCGTGCGGGTGAAAAAGGCCATGTTATTTCTTTAATTGCACATCATGAATTTCAACATTTTTCTGTGATAGAAAGGCATAATGCGCTTAATTTGGAAAGGGAAGAAATAGAAGGTTTTGAGCCTGATGAGGTTGCTCCCCCTATGCCACGTAAAAGCCCTAAAAAGAAAGCCGTTAGATTAAGCAAAAAGCAAAAGGCAAGACTGGCAGAAGAGCCAAAAAAAGCAGAGATTGATACAAAAAAACAAGAAACTGTAGAAGAAAAGTCAGAAATAGAAGAGCCTGCTGTTAATGCTCATATTTGGGGTAAATGATAGAACTTAGCATTCCCTTCTTAACGTGGGAATGCATTTGATCTTGTCTGAGATCAGATAGACAATGTCGGTGTTGTAAAACAGCTCTTTGAACATAACGCAATATCAATGTGCTTGGTTTCTGCATTGCTTTTACGGGGCTTTTCAATAATTTGATTTTGATCAGGGCGAAATGCTTCCCAATATACGCGTTCATTAAGCCTCATTAATGGATCACTTATTTGAGTGAGTTTCTCTTTGTATTCGTCAAAATAAAATATGCCAAGTTGCCCCTTCGTTCTTCTCCGTCATTATGTTTCCCATGCTTTATTTGTAGCAACCTAACCTAGGAGGCTGTCCGAGAATAGAAAACCTACTACGGAAAAACCCATTTTGGCCAGTTTTCCCGATCATTTTCGTTAAATAGCGCAACTATTCGCCTCAAATGATCGAAAAAACTGACTCAAAATGGGTTTCCCTCGCTACGGTTTCTATTCTCGGACAGCCTCCTAGACTCAAAAGAATGTTAAATTGTTGGATGAGGTGAGTTAAATTTTATGCCTTGGTTATTTATGAAATATGAACCATTGGTTTATAAAGGTGGAATGTAGTGGATAAATTAAATAATATGCAGGTCTTTTGTCGCATTGTTGAGTTAGGTACTTTTGCTGCTGTTGCTCGGGAAATGAATTTATCTGCCATGATGATTAGTAAATACATGGCTCAACTAGAAAAATCTTTGGGTGTGGTATTGCTTAATAGGACAACTCGAAGCTTGACGGTTACAGAGGAGGGGCAATCTTACTATCATAGAAGTAAGCAATTACTAGAAGATTTTTATGACTTAGAAGAGTCTACTTTTCAATTGGGTTCTACAGTGAAAGGTGTGCTAAAAATTAATGCGCCGATTGATTTTGGCGGTTTATATATGATTCCTGCTATAGATGCGTATCAACAGAAATATCCTGATGTAAATATTCAAATGTCACTGGATAATAAGCCTGTCAATTTACGTAAAGGTCTTTTTGATGTTTCCATTTTGGTCACAGATACTCTAGACCTGGGGGTGGTTGCAAGAAAAATAGCCCAGACTGAGTTATCAACTTATGCTTCACCTGAATATCTAAAACAACAAGGCTGTCCGCATATAATTGATGATTTATCTAACCATCGTTGTTTGCATTATATGAATACACCTCATGGTGAATGCTGGATTTTTGACGAAAATGGCAAGACAGAAAAAGTTAAAATCAACTGGACGTTCTCAAGCAATAATGGACGAGCATTGTGTGAAGCTGCTGCATTAGGTATGGGCATAATTCAAGCGCCAAAGCTATCTGTTGTTCATTATCTGGATGATAAAAAATTGGTAGAAATTTTACCTGAATACAAAATACCATCATTACATGTTTATGCCACTTATTTACAGCGACGATTTTATCCCGCAAAGTTGACAACCTTTATTGATTTTTTAAATAATTTTTTTGAGAATAAGGTATAAAACGAACACTTTTAAGAATAATTTAACTTTAAGGAAATAATATGATTTTTTCGACAACCTCTGATGTCCCTGGAAGAGAAATATCAGAAAACTTGGGTGTGGTTGCTGGCAATATTGTGCAATCAAAGCATGTAGGACGAGATCTGATGGCTGGATTAAAGGGGATTATTGGAGGAGAGATTGTTGGTTATACTGAAATGCTTGCAGATGCACGAGATGTTGCTATTGAACGGATGGTGACCGAGGCACAAAAACGAGATGCTGATGCGATTGTTAATATTCGTTTTACCACTAGTGCAATTATGACCAAAGCCTCTGAAATTTTAGCTTATGGTACAGCAGTAAAACTTAAATAAGCGCTTTCGTAGTTTTTATGACTAAACACAGTGATTTAAAGAAGGTTGCTGGCGGAGGGCTGCTAGATCGTCGGACGTTTGTTAAAAAAGGACTGGTTTTTTCTGTTGCTGTATTCAATGCTGAATCCTTAAATGCGACAACAGAAAGTTCGCGTTCAACCTGGATGGAAATGCCAGGTGAATCATTTAGTAATTATGGGCAGCCCTCTGAGCATGAGCGTGAAGTTATTCGCTGGACTATGGCAAATAGTATGGCGGCTGGCAATGGGGTTTCATGGACGCCATTGCATAAGATGGAAGGGACGATAACGCCAAATGGATTACATTTTGAGCGCCATCATAATGGCGTACCTAAGATAGACCCTAAAAAACATCAACTATTAATTCATGGTGCGGTCAATCATCCGTTAGTTTTTGATATGGAGGCATTGCTCCGATACCCAATGACATCACGTTTAACTTTTATTGAATGTGGAGGCAATAGTAATGCGGGGTGGCGAGACAAGCCCATACAAACAGTGGCAGGGTATTTTCATGGTATGGCATCTTGTAGTGAATGGACAGGGATTCCGCTGAGTTTATTGTTGAATGAAGCTCAGCTTAAAGGGCCCGCTAAATGGATAATTGCAGAA
>Ga0105353_1000106_pt1 | contig 51131 bp, 38 predicted proteins | sample EN1Hudsemesocosm_2_FD_83657 | JGI IMG/M metagenome (GOLD analysis project Ga0105353, IMG submission 83657) | Methane-oxidizing microbial communities from mesocosms in the Hudson Canyon - EN10B Hudson Canyon | ecosystem: Environmental > Aquatic > Marine > Cold seeps | place: Hudson Canyon...
AAATTCAGTACCTAGCACAGCTTTGGCATTAGCCGCATCCGCTTCTGATTTTAATTTAACTTGAACAAAGTCATTAACCTTCGCAATCGAAGCATAGCGGATTTTCTCAGCCCGTAATGCCCCTCGAATATCACCAACATAACGTTCCTCTGCTTGTTTGACTGCCGCATCCATGTCGACCTCAAGCAAAAAATGAACGCCCCCTCGCAAGTCTAAACCTAAGTACATCGGTTCAGCAGCAATAGCTCGCAACCAAGCCGGTGTTGCAGGAGCCAAGTTTAAGGCGGTCGTAAACCCTCGCCCTAAAGCACTTTTTAAATAATCAGCTGCTTTCATCTGATCATCAAGATTTTCCAGTCGAACGAGTATTTGATCGTCTTTAAATTCAATCGCCTTTGCAACAATACCTTGCGCTGTTAAGGTTTCTTTAATTAAATTAAGCTGGTCGTCATTAAGTTGCGTGGTCCGGGTTGATGAAATCTGTACCGAAGGGTCGTCACCATAGATATTAGGTAACGCATAAAGCAAGCCTAAGCCCAAGACCATAACAACAAATAAATTTTTCCAAAGCGGGAAAGTATTCTGCATAGTAATTCCAAAAACTAAATGAATTCATAAAAACAACACCCTTAGACCGAGACTTTTCATGCTCAACCTAAGGGGAAATATTTCGAAGAGACGACTTATGAATTATTTAATCGCTTGCTTTGAACTTTAAAAGTGCCTTTAGGCATTAAATTTTGAATCGCTTGTCTTTGTACTTGTACAACAACATTATTGCCGATATCTACCTGCACAAAGTTATCATCCAAACTTACCACTCGACCCAACATTCCACCGTTAGTAACCACTTCAGCCCCTTTTGATAAAGCGCCGATCATCTTCTTTTGCTCTTTACCTTTTTTCTGTTGTGGTCGAATAAATAAAATATAGAAAAAAAACAAAATCCCTAGAGGAAAAGCTAAACCTTGCCACCCAGGACCGTCTACTGCAGCTGCTCCAGCTGCCACGGTTTCACCAACCGCTAATGCGTCAGAAATAAAAAAACTCATTGTCTTATGCCCACTGTTTAAAATATTAGTTTGATTAGAAAAAACATACCATTATGCCACAATAGGAACCATTTTACCCTGTTGTTGATAAAAATTTATTACAAATTGCTCCAAATCTTCTGTTGCTATTGCTTCACGCAATTCCCTCATTAACTGAAGATAATAATGTAAGTTATGAATCGTATTTAATCGTGACCCCAATAGTTCACCACATTTATGCAAATGCCTGAGATAAGATACTGAAAAATGACGACAGGTATAGCACTCACAATCATCGTCAATAGGACCATTATCAAGCTGATAACAACTGTTTCGAATTCGAACAACACCTTTGCTGGTAAATAAATGTCCATTTCTGGCATTCCGTGTAGGCATCACGCAATCAAACATATCGACCCCACGACGCACACCCTCTACCAAGTCCTCAGGCGTACCCACACCCATCAAATAACGCGGCTTTTCAACCGGCATCCGCTCAACAATCGCGTCTAACATTCGCATCATTTCAGGCTTAGGCTCCCCCACTGAAAGCCCGCCAATTGCATAACCATCAAAGCCTATATCAATGAGGCTGGTTAACGACTCTTCCCGCAAATCACTAAACATACCCCCTTGAACAATACCAAATAAAGCCGACAAGCTATCCCCGTGCGCCGCCTTACTACGCTGCGCCCACCGCAACGATAACCGCATGGAATCTGCAGCCACCTCTTTCGACACCGGATAAGGCGTGCATTCATCAAAAATCATAACGATATCAGACCCTAACGCCCGCTGAACGGCCATTGACTCTTCCGGGCCCATAAAAATCTTATCGCCATTAACAGGCGAATTAAAGGTCACACCCTGCTCCGAAATTTTGCGCAAATCACCTAAACTAAAAACCTGAAAACCACCCGAATCAGTCAGAATAGGCCCATTCCACGCCATAAAGTCGTGTAAATCACCGTGCTTCTCCATGACCTCCAGTCCTGGCCTTAACATCAAATGGAAGGTATTACCTAAAATAATTTCAGCACCCATCTCTATTAAGTCATGCGGTGTTAGCGCCTTAACTGTCCCGTATGTTCCTACCGGCATAAAGGCGGGCGTCTGAATGGTGCCGCGATCAAACTGCAACTCTCCTCGCCTTGCCGTACCATCATTATTCTTTAACTCAAACTTCATCACTCTAACCTAAAAACAAAACTTAAAAGCCAAGCGTAAAAAAATCACGCCCACACGAAAAAATACTCTCGACACTCACAGTCGCTCTAATCCTTATCGATCAATTATGGGCTGACCTTTTGCTAATTTTGGTAGCCGCCCCTCTAAACCCATGGCATAACGCATGACCCTATAGCGCGCTGGAGAAAAACGGTCGGCAAACCCTAAAGCAATATTACGCAATAATTGTAACGGGCGGACTTGGTTACTAAATACCCGATAAAAAACTTCCATGACATTCATCATTTTCAAGTTTTCATTGCGCCGCAAACTTTCATAACGCCTTAACACTTTCAAGGAATTAATTTCCTCCCCGTTATACTGCGCTGTGACCAAGACTTCCGCTAATGCCGCTGCATCGAGCAACCCGATATTGACACCTTGCCCGGCCAAAGGATTGATCATGTGTGCCGCATCCCCCACCAACGCAACCCCAGGCTTAACATAACTTAGCGCATGCTGGCGCTTAAGCGGAAAACTCGCAACACCCAGAACCTCACTAACAGCGCCCAAACATTCTGGAAAACTAGCCATCAACTCTTCCAACAACACCGCTTTCGGTAAGGCCTTAAGGCGCTGAACCTCGTCAGGCGAGTTGTACCAAACCACGGATCCAAAACGCCCGGTTAATGGCAAAAATGCTTGGGGACCACTCGGAACAAAGCGCTGCCAAGTGATATCTTGTTGCTCATATTCGGTTGCCACATAAAGCACCATAGCCTGTTGTTCATAATCCCAGCTATTAACCCCTAACCCCACCGTTTGCCTGATTTTTGAATTACCGCCATCCGCAGCAACCAACAGCCGCGTTTGACATCGTCGGCCACTCTCCAACTCTATCGTTGTCGAATCAGGACCGTAATCAATTTTGGTAATCTTATCTGGACAGATCAACTCAACATTATCAAAGTCCTGTAACCGATCGAATAAAGCTAACTGTGTGACTCTATTCTCAACAATAAAACCCAATTCAGACTGATTAATATCTTGACTTCGAAACTCAGGCCCATCACCTAACTCCCACACACGCATTCGTTTATAAGGACAAGCTCGCCGTTCAATAATCCCGGGCCACACAGCTAAAGATTCAAAAATAGCCTGCGAGGCTTTACTCAAAGCTGAAATCCTTAAATCATGTGGTTGATCCAATTTAAAAGTTACCGGCACTGATTGCTCAATAACGCCCACTTTTAACGATGTATCCCCTAACGCACAACCCACAGTTGCACCCACCATGCCGCCACCGACAACAATGACATCAAATTGTTTATCCATAAATACTCTTAAAATTAGTCAATTAAGCTTCGATTTGTTTGCTTTTTTACCCCACGGCAGCCTTTAAATAAAGCAAGGCACCGACACTAGCCTTGCTTTACGATGCTCTTTTTTTTATAATTACGAGGCTAATTTGTAGTGCGTGAGATTCTATCTCATTCATCACATTAAACGATAAAAATATGTCTTAGTATTAATTTTCGTAATGTTATTGGCGCTATGGGTACACTTTTTTTCATCCGTGTATCAAGTATTGCCTATACCTGATCTGCAGTAAACAAAAAATTCCAGATCAATACCCCAGCAAACCTTTGCTCTATAAAAACAGCAGGTTTGGGCGAAATGACTACTAGGCAATTAAACTAGGTGGTACAAACATGTCCGTTAAAACATATAAGAAACCTCATAAACAAGGTTTATATGACCCTGCAAATGAAAAAGACAGCTGTGGTGTAGGTTTTATTGCCCATATCAAAGGTCATCGCTCACATAAGATTATTCAAGATGCAGGTATTGCACTTGAAGCAATGACTCACCGCGGCGCTTGTGGTTGTGAAGCAAACACCGGTGACGGTGCTGGCATAATGACCGCCTTACCGCATGACTTTTTCACTAAAGTAGCCTCAACAGACTTAGCTGTAACACTCCCTGCCCCTGGACACTATGCTGCAGGTTTGGTTTTCTTGCCACAAGATGCCGACGAAAGAAACCAATGCAAAGCCATTGTCGAAGACTTTATACGCAAGCAAAATCAGTCACTTATTGGATGGCGCCCGGTTCCTGTTGACCCTGATGCTGCAGATATTGGCCCTTCTGCACGGGCAACCGAACCTGTTATTGAGCAACTTTTTATCGCCGCCTCTGAAGGTTTTAGCGACGACGCCTTTGAACGACAACTTTATTTAATTCGAAAACAGTCCACAAACCTCATCCGCAATAATAACGCGCTAGAACAACGCGCCATGTTCTACGTCTGTAGTTTGTCGACCAAAGTCATTATCTATAAAGGTCAATTAATGCCTGAACAAGTCATGAAATATTTTCCTGACTTAAATGACCCTGACTTCACCTCTCACTTGGCCATGGTTCACTCGCGCTTCAGCACCAACACCTTCCCGTCATGGGACCGAGCCCAACCCAATCGTTTTATGAGCCATAATGGTGAAATAAACACCTTACGTGGCAACCAAAACTGGATGCGTGCCCGTGAAGGCATGCTGAACAGCGCCTTATTTGATAGTGAACTAGCTAAAATACTTCCTGTCGTTGAACCTGACTGTTCCGACTCAGGCACATTTGATAATGTTCTTGAATTCTTATTAATGAGCGGCCGAACACTTCAAGAAGCGGTCATGATGATGGTTCCTGAAGCATGGCAAAATCATGAAACCATGTCCGAAGATAAACGTGCTTTTTATGAATATAATTCTGCACTAATGGAGCCATGGGACGGTCCAGCCTCTATCGTATTTACCGATGGTAAATACATCGGCGCAGTGCTTGACCGTAATGGCCTACGTCCTAGCCGTTATTATCTGACCCATGATGATCATGTCATTATGGCCTCTGAAGTTGGTGTCGTCGCTATTGAACCTGACAATGTTAAATTCAAGGGTCGGTTACAACCAGGACGTATGTTTTTAGTTGATTTTGAACAAGGTCGCTTAATTCCTGACGAAGAACTCAAATCATCTTTTGCTGCGAAACGTCCTTATGGTGACTGGCTGACTCAAAATCGCATGCAACTGAGTGATCTCAATATAAACCCTGACAATCAGTCTTTCGAGCCTGATACTCTCATGGCGAGAATGCAAGCCTTTGGCTTCACCAGTGAAACGATGCAGTTTATGCTAATCCCCATGGTCAGAGAGAAACGTGACCCTTTAGGGTCTATGGGTAATGATTCGGCTTTAGCCTGCCTATCAGACCAGCCAAGAATGTTGTATGACTATTTTAAACAATTATTCGCGCAGGTAACCAACCCATCTATCGACTCAATTCGTGAAGAAACGATCATGTCTTTACGATGCTTTATCGGGCCTGAAAAAAATCTCATTGAAACCACCGCAGAACATTGCCATCGGTTACTCATTGAACAGCCTATTTTAAGCAACCCTGAATTATCAGCCATCAAAAACATTGATCATCGTGGCTGGAACACCAAAACCATTGATATCACCTGGCCTAAAACTGAAGGAAACGCAGGGCTTGAAAAAGCACTTGATCGTATTTGCGCTGAAACAGAACAAGCGATTGAAGAAAATGCAGAGCTAGTGATCCTATCAGACCGAAATGTCAGTATTGATCGCATTGCACTTCCCGCTCTACTTGCAACCGGCGCTGTACATCAACATTTACTACGTCTAGCGCAAAGAACACGTATTGGGCTCGTTCTTGAAACCGGTGAGGCCAGAGAAGTTCATCACCACTGCCTCTTAATTGGATTTGGCGCCGATGCAATAAACCCTTATCTGGCTTTTGAATCATTATGGCAAGCACGCCGTGACGGCCTCTTAGACAATGATTTAGCAGACGATAACACCATTGTTAAGACCTACCAAAAAGCCGTCGGTAAAGGCATGCTTAAAGTCATGGCTAAAATGGGCATATCAACATTACAAAGCTACAAAGGCGGTCAGATTTTCGAAGCTATTGGTCTACGTGATGCTGTTATTGAACGTTGTTTTAAAGGTACGGCCAGCCGTATCCAAGGTGTTGATTTCGATGTCATCGCCTCAGAAACAAGTCGCAGACACCTCATTGGCTACCCCAAAAACAATAGCGAAAACGCAGATAGCCTCCCTAATCAAGGTGAATTTCATTGGCGTGCCAACGGTGAAAAACACATGTGGGATCCTGAAGCCATCAGTAATATTCAGCTGGCTACGCGAACTAATAACCCTGAGACCTATGCGCAATTTGCCGAGCATATGAATCGTGATTCTAAAACGCGCTGTACCATTAAAGGCTTACTGGAATTCAAAGAAAACTTAACATCCATACCGCTAGATGACGTTGAGTCTGCACAGGAAATTGTTAAGCGTTTTTGTACCGGTGCCATGAGCTTTGGCTCAATTTCTGCCGAAGCACATGAATCATTAGCGATCGCCATGAACCGTCTAGGCGGTAAAAGTAATACCGGCGAAGGCGGGGAAGACAGTGAACGTTTTACTCCAATGGAAAATGGGGATAGCAAACGTTCTGCCATTAAACAAATCGCCTCTGGGCGCTTTGGTGTTACTGCGTGGTACCTTGCCAATGCAGATGAACTACAAATCAAAATCTCACAAGGTGCTAAACCCGGTGAAGGCGGTGAATTACCGGGTGGAAAAGTTGATAGCTATATTGCTCGGCTACGTCACTCGACTCCAGGCGTCGGCTTAATCAGCCCACCCCCACATCATGATATTTACTCGATTGAAGATTTAGCACAATTAATTTTTGATCTTAAAAACGCGAACCCATCAGCTCGAATCAGCGTTAAGCTCGTTTCTGAAGTCGGCGTAGGAACCATTGCCTCTGGCGTTGCTAAAGCCCATGCCGATCACATCCTGATTTCCGGTGATGGCGGCGGTACTGGCGCATCCCCGCTGACCAGCATCAAACATGCGGGTCTTCCTTGGGAACTCGGCATTGCTGAAACACACCAAACGTTAGTCATGAATGATCTACGCTCTCGGGTAACGTTACAAACTGACGGAGGTTTAAAAACCGGTCGCGATGTGGTTATTGCCGCTCTATTAGGTGCCGAGGAGTTCGGTTTTAGTACCGCGCCACTGATCACACTGGGTTGTATTATGATGCGTAAATGCCATCTAAATACCTGCCCTGTCGGTATTGCGACACAAGATAAAGAACTTCGCAAGAAGTTTAAAGGAGACCCTGAGTACGTCGTTAACTACTTATTTATGGTTGCAGAAGAAGCCCGTACGTTAATGGCAAAACTGGGTTTCCGATCAATCGACGAAATGGTTGGCCGCACCGATATCCTTGAAACCAATGAAGCTATCGCTCACTGGAAGGCCGATGGTCTTGATTTAACGGGCCTATTGGCAATGGCACCTAAACCTCATCCTGATGTCAAAGTTATCAAAACTATTCCACAAGACCACGGTCTTGACACCGTTATTGACAATCAATTATTAACCATCTGCGAAGATGCTCTAGCTCATGGCACGCCGGTTAATCATGAAATGCCTATTATTAATACCGACCGCACAGTAGGAACTATTCTGAGCCATAATCTGGTTAAACAATGGGGCGCTGAGATGCTACCTACTGATACCATTAACCTCAAATTTAATGGCTCCGCAGGTCAAAGTTTTGGCGCATTTTTAGCCGGTGGTATCACCATGACGGTTGAAGGGGATGCTAACGACTATGTAGGTAAAGGACTCTCAGGCGGTAAAATTATTGTTTACCCTCCTAAGAACAGTTCCTTTGCTTCTGAAGAAAATATTATTGTCGGCAATGTCGTTCTCTACGGCGCCACCTCTGGCTCTGCATTCTTACGCGGTCGTGCCGCTGAACGTTTCTGTGTTCGTAACTCAGGTGCCCAAGCGGTTGTTGAAGGCGTGGGTGATCATGCTTGTGAATACATGACCGGTGGTCGCGTTGTTATCCTTGGCCCTACTGGACGTAATTTTGCAGCCGGCATGAGTGGAGGGATTGCCTACATTTGGGATAACCAAAATGAATTCCGAAGAAATTACAATCCAGGCATGGTAGAACTGGAAACCGTTGAGCAACCTGAAGATATCAGTGAATTACAGAATCTAATTTCATTACATTTTGAAAACACTGGATCCCCTGTTGCCAAACAAATTCTAGACAATTGGTCATCAGCCTTAACTCAATTTATTAAAGTCATGCCTACCGACTATAAACGTGTTCTAGCCGAACGCGCACAACAAAGTAGCCATGCACACGGAGAAACAAGCAATGGGTAAACCGACAGGGTTCAAAGAATTTCAACGCCAAACGATTCCATATCGTGACCCACAAGAAAGGCTTACTGATTACAAAGAAATCTATACCACACCGCCTGAATCGCATCTAACAACACAAGGCGCGCGTTGTATGGATTGTGGCGTTCCATTTTGCCAGTCATCCACCGGCTGCCCTGTTGATAACCTTATTCCAGAATGGAATGACTTGGTTTATAAAGGGCGCTGGAAAGATGCCCTGGAGCGTTTACACCGAACCAATAATTTCCCTGAGTTTACCGGCCGGGTTTGCCCTGCACCTTGTGAAGGTTCTTGTGTTTTAGGTATTAATGAACCGCCTGTCACCATCAAAAACATTGAAAATTCCATTATTGATCGGGGCTTTGACGAAGACTGGGTTCAAGCACTTCCCCCAGCCATTGAAACAGGACTAACTGTTGCCATCATTGGCTCGGGACCTGCAGGTATTGCTGCTGCCCAACAGTTACGCCGTATTGGCCACACCGTGAACGTTTATGAACGCGCTGACCGCATTGGCGGCTTGTTAATGTATGGTATTCCCAACATGAAACTAGAAAAAGGTGTCGTTGAACGAAGAGTCGAACAATTACGTGCTGAAGGGGTTACCTTTTTTACCAACACTCATATCGGAAAACCCGAAGACTTTCCTTCTGGGCATATCAATAAAATCATGGCTGATAACAATCATACTACGACTTTTATTGACCCCAGTGACCTCGTCAAAGAAAATGATGCCGTATTGTGGGCGACAGGGGCAACTAAACCTCGTGACTTGCCGATCCCTGGGCGGGAACTTAATGGTATCCATTCGGCCATGGACTTTTTAACCCGTAACACCAAAAGTCTATTAGACAGTAACCTTGAAAATAGCCAATTTATCAGCGCCAAAGATAAAAATGTCATTGTTATTGGCGGTGGTGATACTGGAACAGACTGTATTGGCACCTCATTGCGACATGGCTGCAAAACATTGGTTAATTTTGAGCTTTTACCTGAACCGCCACAAACACGTGCAGACAATAATCCATGGCCTCAATGGCCTAAGATATTCCGTGTTGATTACGGTCATGAAGAAGCCACAGATCGTGATAACAAGGACCCGCGTGAATACTGTATCCTCAGTAAAGAATTTATTGACGATGGGAAAGGTAATTTAGCCGGTGTTCGTACCGTAAATGTTGAATGGACTCAAAATGAAAACGGTCAATTTAATATGACAGAAATACCCGGTAGCGAAAAAGAGTGGAAAGCAGAACTCATCACGCTAGCGATGGGGTTCCTCGGGCCTGAAAACACCGCTACCGACATGATCAATTTAGACTACGACAATCGTTCAAATATAAAAGCCGAATACGGTCATTTTACCACCAACATTGAAGGCGTGTTCGCAGCCGGTGACTGTAGACGTGGTCAGTCGCTTGTAGTTTGGGCAATTAATGAAGGTCGTGGTGCGGCTAGTGCTATAGATACATACCTACAAAATAAAAAATAATTGTCTGGCACATCCTTTTTTAAACGATGCCTCCCTGCTGGGGCATTGTTTAAAAATGTTAACCCAAGAACAATTAAAGCTTTTCAGCTAAATCAGCTTTTCCAACGCCAAAAACGGCACTCAAATACTGATACATTGACCAAACCGTAATGACCGCAGCAATATAAAGAAAAAAGTACCCTAATGCACTCACCGGTAAAAACAAAAGATCTTCTCGAAAAAGCAAACAGCCGATAGCAACCATCTGCGTACCCGTTTTCCATTTTCCTAAATTCGAAACCGCCACTACATCACGCTGACCACTACTTGCCATCCATTCACGCAAAGCTGAAATAATCAGTTCACGACCAATAATAATCGCAGCCGGTATGGTCATAAAAACAGACGATTCTGTTTCAATAATAATAACTAAGGTTAAAACTACCAATAATTTATCAGCAACTGGATCTAGAAAAGCACCAAAACTGGTATGTTGACCCATTTTTCTGGCCAAATGACCATCCAGCCAATCGGTAAATCCTGCAATCGCAAAAAGAACCATACAAGCAATATTTGCATATTCCCAGGGCAGGTAAAAAACAATGACGATCAGAAATGTTAAGCCAATTCGTGTAAACGTTAGTAATGTCGGTATATTATATTCAACCATGCTCTTGATGAAATGTGTCGTAAATTCGCTGTGCTAATTGATTGCTGATACCATCAATACTAGATAAGGCATCCACCCCAGCGCTTGAAACACCTTGCAACCCTCCAAACTGTTTTAATAATAATTGTCTTCGCTTAGGCCCAAGCCCAACAATAGACTCCAGAACGGATTGTTTTTTTACTTTACCGCGCCGTAAACGATGACCTGTAATAGCGAACCGATGCGCTTCGTCTCGAATATGCTGAATAAGTAATAAAGCACTGGCATTAGAATTAATGTCCAAAGGGAGATGCTCCCCTACACAAATAATTTTTTCCATTCCCGCTTTCCGATCTACGCCCTTGGATACCCCCAATATCATAACATTATTTATTGATAATTCATCCAATGCTTTATCAGCTGCATTGACCTGACCTCGCCCCCCATCAATAAATAAAATATCAGGCGACTCGTGCTCCCCTTTAATCAACCGTCTGAAACGCCTCGATACAGCTTGCTGAATTGCCGCGCAATCGTCACCTTTGGTAATCCCTTCAATATTAAAGCGCCGGTAAGCCGACTTAACTGGGCCTTCTCGGTCAAACACAACGCATGACGCAACAGTTTGATCCCCTTGAGTATGGCTAATATCAAAACACTCTAATCGCTTGGGAATTTCCTCTAAATCAAGTTCTTCTTGAAGACTCACAAAACGATTAAACAAGCTTTGTTTATTACTGAGCCGCCCTAACAATGCATTTTCAACATTTGTTTGCGCCATTTTCAACCACTTAAGCCGATCACCTCTTAGGCGTGTAGAAATAGTCACGCCATGGTTAGCATATTTAGATAAGACCGCCATGATTAAGTCTTGCTGGTCTAACTCATGATTTAAAAATATTTCATACGGAACTTTCTTGTCTAAATAAAATTGCGTTATAAAAGCCTCTAATACCTCACTTTCAGTATTGGCAACATTCATTTTTGGAAAGAAAATCTTGTGCCCGATGTGCTGTCCACCCCGAATAAAAAGCACTTGCACACAGGCTAACGTGGATTCAGTGGCACAAACGACTATATCGACATCCCCTTTCTCCCCATGAACAAAATGTTTTTCAAGCACGGTGCGTAATAAAGCGATTTGATCTCTAATACGCGCGGCATTTTCAAAATTTAACTGTGCTGATGCTTGTTCCATCTGCACAATCAATTGATCAATCAATACATCTCCTTTCCCTTCGAGGAAAAGCAAGGTTTTAGCTAATTCTTGCTGATAATCCGCTTGTGTTACCAATCCCACACAAGGCGCACTACAGCGTTCAATCTGGTATTGTAAACAAGGCCTTGATCTATTTTTGTAGTAAGAGTCTTCGCACTGTCGAATCGGAAATATTTTCTGTAATATTTTCAAGGTTTCCCGAACGGCACCTGCACTTGGATAGGGGCCAAAAAATTGACCGGGTTTTTTTTTGGCACCGCGGTGAAAGGTGATCTGAGGAAAGTCCTGCTCTGTGGAAATGTAAATATAAGGGTAAGACTTATCATCACGCAAACAAATATTGTACCGGGGCTTATAGCGCTTAATTAACTGACTCTCGAGTAACAATGCCTCCCCTTCCGTATGGGTAATGACGACCTCAATAGATAAAACCTTACTGACCATTGCCAATTGTTTGGGTGAGGTCGACTTAGCCCGAAAATAACTCGACACCCTATTTTTAAGATTTTTAGCCTTACCGATATAAATAATATCACCTTGGCTATTGAGCATTTTATAAATTCCAGGTCGATGCGTTAAGCCTTTTAAAAATGACTTGATGTCAAAATCTTGACCCGATTCAACGTCATTACTGTTGGTCATGTTGTAATTTTTTTATGCTTTTAAAAACTTGATGAAACATCTCAACAGTTAATCGCTTGGTATTAACGTTATAACGACTGCAGTGATATGAATCGATTAAATACCGTCCCGGCGCAAGGGTATGGGTTTTATTGTGCGCAAATTTAAACGCTGATAATTTAAGCCCGAGTGCTCGCAATACCGCTTGATGTGCAATACTTCCCAAAGCCAAAATAACAACTTGTTCTGAAAGCGCATTAATTTCGGCGGCTAAATAGTGATTGCATTGTCGAATTTCACCACCCGTCGGTTTGTTATCTGGTGGCAGACATTTTACTGCATTGGTAATTCTACACCGAGATAATATCAGTCCATCGTCGGCGCTTTTACTTTCTGAATAATTACTATAACCAAACGCAAACAACGCTTCATAAAGTAAAATACCGGCATAATCACCGGTAAAAGGTCGCCCTGAAGCATTCGCCCCATGCATTCCAGGGGCTAGACCTACAATTAATAACTCCGGTTCTGAAACACCAAAAGCAGGAACAGGACGGGCATAATAATCAGGGTGTTTTTGTTTAACAGAATCTAAAAACGCCGCTAACCGAGGACATTGACGACACTCACTATTAAAATCATCCGTTGCACTCATATGACTCCCAAGCCGACTAAAGTTGAGGCGCTAATGGTTTAGAAAATTTGGTCTTTATCACGTCCTCAAATAATATTTTCGTGTCTTTGAAGGCTTCAACTTTAGAGGCGCTCATCCAACAGGATAAATGAACTGTCGCCTTGGACAAAAGCGTTTCTAACCCTGAGTCTGACAGAACTTGACCTTCTTCTACTGGGTATAAGAGTCCCTGAGTATTTAAGAACTTCTCAATAGCCTTGGTGTTAATTGCAAACTGGGTATTTTCAGGGACTGGACGCCAAAAATCATGGCCCATTTGCAGGGCGCGCTTATCCTCGAATAAGGCGGTTAACCTACCGTTGTTATCAACCACTGGACTTCCCGCTAAAATAGTTTCAAAGTCACCTTCTAGTTGTAATTCCGTAGCTTTATTTTTTACCCCACTCACAGCTGACACAACCACTGATTCAAGACTTTTTTTTGCCGCTCGTGGCATCTTAACGAAGGCTCTTAGCGCCCACAATTCTTTCATAATAAAAATATCCTTATGACTTAGTGCTAAGAATTTTTCCGGACTGATCATTGCCGTTAACAGTGTTAAATTAACACTGTTATCCTCAGTACGAACACTTGCAGAAAATTCGGCACCTTGTTTATTAAAGGTGATGCGCTCACACCCTTTCGAGACATTCTGAGTCGTTAAAACATGCCCTTGAGGTGAAACAAATACTCCCACACCCGTTGCCGCTAACACCCACACTTCTAAATTAGTCGTCGCTAGGTTCACAACACCCTGAATATCACTGGGTACTGTTAAATTTATAAATTCTGTGCTACCTAACAGGACACCATTTTTCCACCGCCCAGACAAGTCAGTCTTATTTGACGCACGATAGCGGCCATACCCTTCAGGCACACCATTTTTCCATTCACCGCTGTATTGGCCGCCATCTTTAAATGAGAAAACGCCATTCCCATTGAATTTACCGGCTTCAAAATACCCTGAATATATTGCGCCATCGTTGAAAAGCAAACGCCCATAGCCCTGAAACTGACGGTCTTGCATCTCACCCACATACTCAAAACGATCGGGGACAACAAACTTTCCAGCACCTAAAATACGCCCTTGAGAAAACTTGCCTTGATAAGAGGAGCCGTCTGCAAATTCATAACGTCCCTGCCCATTTAATTGATTATTGCCCCAAAGTCCTTGGTACCGATCACCGTTAATAAATATAAACTCACCGTGTCCAGATCGCTGCCCTTCTCTCCACTGTCCGTTATAACGCCTTCCGTTAGGGAGTGTAAAAATACCGGAACCTGAAAATTTTCCTTGAATAAACTGCCCTTGATAATGCCGCCCATCGGCATAACGTTTAACACCTTCTCCGTGTGGCAATCCTTTTAACCAATCACCCTGATACTGATTACCATTTTCTTCACTTAAGACACCTTGCCCTTCTTGTTGGCCATTTTTCCAATGCCCCTTATATTCACTGCCTGCGTTAAAGTGATAAATGCCTTTTCCTTGACGCTTATTATTGATCCATTCACCGTCATAGTAGTCACCATTCCCATATTGAAAACGGCCTTTCCCATGAAAATGACCTTGGTCAAATTCACCCTGATAAAACTGACCCTCTGGAAAAGTATAACGCCCCTGCCCTTGTCTAACACCGTCTACCAATACACCGACATAACGCCCCTCAGAATCAGAACGAATGGAGCTCTGTTCAATAAAGGTACACCCTGGGATTAAAAAAGAAAGAAAAAATATGTTAGCAAAAAGTCGCTGCATAACTCTGGAGGTTAAAAGTTGAATAACTTTTAGTTTACTTGAATTAACTTAAGAAACAAACGCTATCCATATTCAAGATGTGATACGCGTTAAAAATGTGGTGCCGCTTAATAAATAAAATCTTTCCGAGGTCTTTCACCCGTCTTATCAATAGTCCATTCATCATCGACTAAAGACCTAATAGTCTGCAACAATAACGCAGAATCAATCGGCTTTAACACCCGCGCATTCATTCCGGATGACTTAATCATCTTTAACTCTTCAGGCATCGCATCAGCCGTTAAGGCTATAATCGGTATTTTATGATATTCGGGGTCTTTTCGAATAACCTGTGTTGCCGCAATACCACCCATAACCGGCATCTGTAAGTCCATCAGAACACAATCAAATTGTTGCTGCTGAGTTTCCTCAATTGCCTCTAAGCCATTTTCTGCGAGCGTTACTTTAGCCCCATATTCTTCTAATAAATAAATAGCTATTTCTTGGTTAATATCATTATCTTCAACTAACAAAATATTCAATCCTGATAAATCTTCAGTCACTTTTGTATTACTATCATCATCTCGTAACACCGCTGCTGACAAACTTTGTTCTGTAAAGAAATCATTAATACCTTGCGCAAGACTAAATGTACTTAAGGGTTTTTCTATAACACCATATAAATCACCCTCTTTGCCTGCTGTGATCTTTTCTTTATCTAGGCTATCAATAACAACGAGCATGGGTTTGGTATTGTTCACGATAATCTTAGAACAACAATCTACGCAGTTGCAATGGCTCTCAGCTCGATGTTCTTGTGGATTACAATCATACACAATGAGGTCAAAATCATGCGCTTGCTGAATGTCCTCCAAAGTGTTATCACCTCCGTCCATTTTCTGAATCGGCATTGACAATGCTGTGAAGGTCGACATAATCGCCTGCTGACATAAACTTTCCTGATCCGTTATGAACAAAACCTTCTGCCCTTCACAGGCATCGAAATGAGTATAGACTCCACCAGTATCAACCGTCTCCAGAGCCACCTTAAAATCAAATTGACTCCCTTGATTTATTTTACTGTGACAAGTTAGGTTACCCCCCATTAACTCAACCAACTGTTTACTGATAGACAAGCCTAATCCAGTTCCCCCATATTTACGGGTGGTATTCGTTTCTGCCTGAATGAATGGTTTAAAAATTTCTTGGGTCTTTTCAAGACTCATACCCAGACCCGTATCGGTCACAGAACATTTAAAAACAATCTCCTGATCCAGAGTCCTTTGGGTTTCTAACTTGAATTCAATAACACCCTTATCTGTAAATTTAATGGCATTACTGAGTAAATTAATACAGACCTGACTCAAGCGTAACGAATCCCCAATAACATACTCAGGAATCCTGGGATCAAAGACAAACACCAATTCAACATTCTTCTTACCGTGATTTGAGAAAATAACTCTCAAGTCATCAACCCACTCATAAAAACTAAACCGAGTCTTTTCAAGCGTTAGTTTTCCTGATTCAATTTTAGATAAATCTAAAATATCATTGATTAGCATTAATAACCGCTTTGCAGCTGAGTGAATATTTTTTGTATAGTGTGCTTGCTTATCATCTAACAATGATTTCTGTAATATTTCAGCCAAGCCAATAATAGCATTCATGGGCGTTCTAATTTCATGACTCATATTAGCTAAAAAAGCTGATTTAGCGCGGTCCGATTCTTGAGCCTTAAATTTTGCCGCAGTCAGTTCCAGAGTCTTGCTATCAAAAGCGGTAGCTAACGTTTCTAATTCATCATGCGTTCCAGTCGGACTACACAATACTGATTCATCAGCAGAGGATACTTTTTCGCACAGCTGTAATATTGGCGTGGTCACCTTCTTAACCGCATGCCGTGCAAATAAAAAAGTACCCACCATAATCGCAATGGTTAAGAGTAATAAATCTACTAACCCATCAACAATAGGAAGATATAACACGCTTTGATTAATCCCTTTAATTAATGTCATATCTAGAGCCGCAACATGGCGTAAATGTTCTGGCGCTTTACGCTCAAAAACCTCATATTGATTAGTAACGTTTTTCTTACCTCCGAGACTATGATTCCTTTTTCCTGATTTCACTCTACCTTTCTGAGTTATCATCTGAACGGCTAAGCGATCGCCGATAAATAACTGGGTCAATCCTATATTCCGCCTATTTACAAACTCCATTAAACTAGAAACCTTAAACGCGCCTAAAATCTTCCCTTGTACAGACCCATACAGAGCAATAGGTAGAGACAAGCAAACTATCTTTTCCTCAGGTCGATAATAAAACCGAGGGGTTTCAATCTTGTTTACATTCAAACAAGCTGCTATATAATTATCTTTTACAGAGCCAACAAGAGATTGCCCACTTTTATTTACCAGTGTTAAGCCATCAAAACCAAATAACGCTTGCTGATCTTTAAGAAACAAAGGTAAATAATCGCTTCGCCCTGCTGGATCAATGAGCGCCTTAATCACTGTATCTCGTTGACTTAACTCACCACTGCGAAGCATCATTTCATCAAACATAAACTCCATACGTTCTAAATCATTCAACAGATCCATATTAGTTTTCTGTTTTAATTGATCGTAACTATGAGTGAAAAAAGATAAGCTAAAAACAATATAAACAAAAAACATCATAACCCCCATAAGCTGTAACATTTGAAAACTCAAACGTTTTGTTATCGAGGTATATTTTGATCCCTTCAAAGGATGATTTAGAACTATGCCTGTCACTGCTATTCGCTCCTAAAAATACGTAGGTTCAAGTCCTCAAGACCTAAAGCATCATGGTTCAAAGCAGTAAAAGGGCGGTGATAGGTTTTAATCAAGCCTGAATAATTTTCAATACGCTCTAAACTATCCCGAACTTTTACTCGGTCAATCGATTGCGCCTGCTCAATAGCCTTAACCAAAATATAGATCAGCTCATAAGCATGCACCGTCCCTGACTCGGATAGTATTTTCTGTGCCCCTGCTGTCGGGTAACGTTCAAAATAACGTTTTTTAAATGCCATTACTTTTTCCGTATTCGAGTCCATCAGACTAAATGTCTGCAAGACCTTTATATCAAGTTTTTTTAATGCTTCCCGAGCTGAATCATCCAAATTCCCTCCGGTAATTCCCCAATGGGAAATCACCGGTATTGCGCTCTTCCTTAAAGCCATATTTTTAAAAATATTAACCCCTTCCGGCGCATTAGCAACCAAAAGAATAACCTCAGCGCCTTTCGCTTCAATAATGCCTAATTGGTGATTATAATCATCTTCTCCCCACACAAAGGAAAGCGCTGCCACTAATGTAATATCATCGTTGGTTTGTTGATTTAATGCCGATATAATACCGTTCAAATTACCCCTGCCCCAACCGGTGTCTTCGTAAAGATAAGCTATTTTTTTATAGCCACGTTCAAGTGCCTTTGCAACTAAAAAAGGGGCTGCATATTGATCTCTTACCGAGAGCCTGAAGGTATAATTCGGGCTATAACCATTGTCAACAATTGCTGTTGCAGCGGCCCAAGGGTCAAGATAAACTATCTTCTCTTGATGAATAATTTCTTGTTCAGCTAAAGCCACAGGACTGTGCAACCCGCCAACGATAGCCACCAAGTTTTTTTCTTTTGCAAACTTTTTAATATTTCTAATACCTTGGTCACTAAAACCAGTATGACTCAAACTCTTTAAAACCAATTCTTTTCCTAATACCCCGCCCGCTTGATTAATTTCATCAAGCGCCAACTCAATACCCCGTTTAATAGCAACACCTGATTGCGAGGAACTCGAAGTCAAGTCAGCATCTAAGCCAATTAATATTTGATTATCATTAATCGGTTGGTCTTTGTGTAACAACTGAAAAGTCATTTCTATTAAATAATTACCCCATAACTCTCGATTCAGTTCTATCTGTTGCTGAGCCAACTGCTTTAATTTACTTTGAACTTTTTCTGGAAAATCGTAGCGCTTAACCCCTTTTTTTTCTAACGCAACCATTACCTCGTGTTTCGATTCAGTTGAGTTATTTTCGGTTACACTATTTTCTACTGATTTAATTAAAACCGTTTGTAATGATTTTGGTAAGGCATTTAATATTTTCTGGTTGATCACAAGGAACTGACCCGTCAGACTTAAATTAGTTTTTGATAAGAATTTTAACGGTTGCTTAAAAGGACTTTCCGCTATCTGCTCCATGGTTGTGCTATAAGCCTGTATAGCATCATCTTCTACCGCTGATAACATTTGCTCAGGTTCTAGTATTAGCGTATTAATATTCAATTTTTGCCAGATAGATGGCTCATAATATCTTAATGGAATTCCTACTGTGCTATTTTGGATCTGTTGAAAATCCTCAATCGGTTGAGATGTAAAAAAATGGCTAAAGCCCGAAGGTTCAAAAGCGAGGATGGTTAATCCTCTTTCAAAGGCTTTAGACCTTAAATAGTCACCCACTTCAGAATTCCATATTTTGTTCACCTCGGCCACGTTATGAAACAACCCAGGACTTTGTAAAAAAGAAAATTCAGGAATTATTGTTCCTATTCCTGACAATTCGATTAAGGCAATATCAATGTCACCCCCGATCACGCCTGTTACGAGTTGCTCGCTAATGTCTTGAGAAACAAGGCTAGGCTGCATTTCACCCCCTCCTAGACTTTGTTCATTAACCGAACGTACAAACTGTTCGACATAAGTATTTTGATAAAAAAATCGGGGGGCAATCTCAATCTCCGATTTACTTTGTTCTTTAACCGCGTATACAAACTGTTCGATAAAAGATGACTGTTTAGCTGATTCCGGCAGTCCTAGTGTCAAGGTACTCGTCTCTTCTACTAAGTTACGTTTAAGGTTTACCGCTGAATCACTTTTAATTCGCAAATCTAACGATAAGGCGTTTTTAACCCATTCTGGTAACATCTCACCCTTATGACTCCCATAAATCATAATAACAATCAGGCTGAAAGCCATACCCAAGACCAGTATTTTTCTTTTTCGTAAAGAAACCATTTAACCGTCCTATTAAAAAAGCACTTTCAAACCGAGCGCCACCCCTGTAGCCGATAATTTTCCATTAGTCCCTTCGTACTCATTAATTCGCCCTTCTAAGACAAAATTAACATTATCAATAATCTCATAATTCAACTGCGGCTCTGTTACCCAACGATTCTTACCATTTTCATCAATATTAAAATCTGCAAAACCACTGATATACAATCGCTCCGTCAAGCCAAAACGATAAACAATACCGGCTTGAGATCTTGTATATTGATCGGTTTGTATTGGAAAATAGCGCCATTGCAGCCAACTTTTCTGACCCGCAACCAAAGGAATATCATGCTTATAATTTACACCGAATCTTAATAGGTTATTATTTGCACCATTCGAATCGTTATATTCCACCTCCAAGCCCAAACCTTTAACTCCGAAAACCCATTCAGGATCCAAAGTACGGCGAAGACGATATTCCAAGAAATAACGCGTAAAATCAAAACGATTACTTTCATTATTTTGATCACTGTGAATATCAACAAAGCCCCAGGCATTAAATCCCAGCGGTAAGTTTTTAAAACCGCCTGAAAGCGTTAAGGTGTTATATTCTCGATGATCAAATAAATAAGTGGCGTCCCCAAAAGCAACGATTTCTTCCTGAGAGACTATTGGAATCCTCTGTGCCTGTTTGACTAATGGTTCAGCAGAAATACCCTTTGACTCAAACCCCAAAACAACTGCAATAGCTACCCAAACCAGTTTCTTAATCACGTTAATATTCCTCAGATTCACACCCTAACTGGATGCAACTAAAAGAGAGCAAACGCTATGCCAAAAAGGGTATGTCAATGACTACAAAGACTTATCTATATGAAATATAAGCTTAATTCGACACTCGACGAGCGAATTAAGCTCTAATGTGAACGTTCTGGGTAAAGGGTAGAATTATTTGCATTGCAAAATGCAAAGTGACTTACGAGGGGTTTATACAAGGGTTGAGAACATATTTGAACTAAAAAAAGCGCGTTACCGCGCTTTTTTTAGTTCTCTGACTCACGCTTAAGACGCTAAGAGCATCGCTTCTTTAATTTTTCCCATGGCAACCTTTTCTAATTGCCGAATACGTTCAGGAGATACCGAATAACGATTAGCTAAATCTTGTAAGGTCATTTTTTGCTCATTTAACCAACGATTTTGTAAAATATCCTGACTGCGCTCATCTAACTTAGCTATTGCCTGAAACATCAATTGGTTATTGTGACTCCCCCAGTCTTCTTTTTCTAGGACTTGGGCCGGATCAGTTCCTTGTTGGACTAGAAATTGCGCCGGCGTGGTCACAACTTTTTCACCATGATCTGAATTATCTTCTGCCTTTAAATCAAAAGCCAAATCACTGGCACTCAAACGTTTTTCCATTTCATAAACGCTTTCCAACTTCACCCCTAAATCACCGGCAATTGCTTTCGCTTCATCATGACTTAGCCACCCCAACTTTTTCTTCGATTTTCTTAAATTAAAGAATAATTTCCGTTGAGCTTTAGTCGTCGCAATTTTCACTACGCGCCAATTTTTAATGACATACTCATGAATTTCAGCACGTATCCAATGTACTGCAAAAGTAATCAAACGTACGCCGACATTCGGATCAAATCGTTTAACGGCTTTCATTAAACCGATATTGCCTTCCTGAACAATATCATTGAGCGATAAGCCATAACCCGCATAACCACGTGCCACATGCACGACAAATCTTAAATTAGACATCACGAGCAATCGTGCGGCTTCCAGGTCATTATCGTCATGAAAACGTCTCGCCAACTCTTGCTCTTGCTCTAAACTTAAAGGCTCTAATTGATTTATGGCCGTTAAATAACCATCAAATGAAGCCGCTGACAAATTATAAGGTAATGTCATATTTTGATTCATTTCACACTCATTTAGTTTTACACAGTCTTATATTAGCACTCCTTACAACAGAGTGCTAATATTTTTTTCTCTGCAGGCAATACGCCACTTTTATCCTTAAAAACAAATACTTATATGCAAAAATGTTCTTATTATTAATTTAGCGTAACTCTCGTTTTTTTCAATACCTTACTCTTAGTTGTTCTTGTTCGGCTAACCCTTTTTCCAACGACTCTTCCTTGCTGACTTTTCAGCTTCTTTTTGTGCTTCTAAAACCATTAATTCGGCTAATTCTTGAGTAATCATTTCCGGTGTTTCCATGGTTATACGGCCAAAACTTCCAGAACGAAATTCACGAAGAAAAAGCTTGCCGACTTTATCATTATCAATACGCCCGCCTCGTTGTAAACAACCTCGCTGTTTGCCAATTTCATAAAGAATAGCTTCGGCTTTATTCGGTAATTCTGAGAAATGATAACGATTAATTAGATAGTCGGGATAAACTCGGGACAAGTAATCAACGGCAAAAAAAGCGACATCATAATACTCCATAGCGGTATCTTTAATCGCACCGGTTGTGGCTAGTCGATAGCCACTATTTTTATTTTTAACATTGGGCCACAAAACTCCCGGCGTATCTAATAGCACCAAATTATCACTCAAACGAATCCGCTGCTGCATTTTCGTTACTGCGGGCTCATTTCCTGTCTTCGCGATAGTTCTACCTGTTAAGGTATTAATCAGTGTGGATTTGCCCACATTCGGAATGCCCACAATCATCATATTGACCAGTTTTATATCATCTTTTTTAAGTCCTAAAATTTTCTGACATAAATCCGGCAATTCACTGACCTTATGAGGCTCTTGAGCTGATAATGCTAATGACTTTATCCCGCGTTCATGACTCATGTAATCTTGCCAACGTTGGGTCATAGCAGGGTCGGCTAAATCACTTTTATTTAAAATAGTAATACAAGGCTTATCGCCTCGTAATTCCGAAAGCACCGGATTTGAACTACTAAAAGGGATACGGGCATCAACAATTTCAATCACCAAACTGACACGATTCAGTGTTTCTTTCATTTCTTTAAAGGCCTTGTGCATATGGCCTGGATACCATTGAATTTTCATAAATTATGAACTGTCTTGTAAATTTTCGTAAAACAATAGCTGTTAAAGCAGTGTAATTTTCTCTTTACTCAAAGAAATCTTTTTGTCGCGATACAATTGTCCTAATGCCTTCTTATAACGCGCCTTACTGACTTCAAAGCAGTTATAAATATCATCAGGCGCGCTTTTATCTGTCAATGTGGATTCGCCCCCTTGTGCTTTAAGATAACTCACAATTTTATCAACTAAGTCTTCACGCTCTTCACTCGCTATCTTAGAAAGCGTTAAATCAATTTTGCCATCATCACGTATCTGCTTAATGTAACCCTTTAACTGTTGCCCCATCTTTAAGGGTTGAAACACCTCATTACTGAAAATGACCCCCACATACAGTTGATTGATCACCGCCTTAAAACCCAAATCTGTTCGCCCATAAATCAATAAATCCACTGTTTGGGTTTTTTGTAAGGATTGGCTTTCTTCACGCAAATATTTACCCAATTTTGTGGTACCGACTAATCGTTCAGTCCTATCATCCTGATACACATAAACCACGTATGACTTACCGGCTTCCATCGGAACTTGCTGTTCACTAAAAGGGACCAATAAATCTTTAGATAACCCCCAATCTAAAAATGCCCCATAATGATTAACCTCTTTAACTTTCAAAAATGCAGATTCATTCAGCGTAACCAATGGTCTTTCTGTCGTCGCTATGGGAATATCATCAGAGTCTAAGTAAAGAAATACGGTGAGTGAATCACCCACATCACAAGTCCTAGGGACATATCGTTTAGGCAAAAGAATCTCTCCTAAATTATCCGCATCAAGATAAACACCAAAATCCGTCTGTTTAGATATTGTTAAGGTATTGTATGTTCCTATTCGTCGGGCCATTTTATTTACTCATCTCATTCAAACTGTTTCATGATACGCATCTTAATACCATCTACGTAAAATTACCGAACATTAATAACGCGACTCATGCATTATTAACCCCTAAGACCGATAACGTCATATAAATTAATAACCTTATGTCTATCCCTACAAAAATGTTGGCCGTTGCTTTTCAACACGCTGGCAATGCTGACACTCTTATTGCTGACTATTATCCCACACCGTCATTAAAACCCGGTCATGTTCTCATTAAAGTTGTTGCCGCTGGCGTTAATCGACCCGATATCATGCAGCGTCAAGGCCTCTACCCTGCACCACGAGGCATCACTTCTATTTTCGGCCTTGAGATCTCAGGACACATTGTTGCTCTTGCTGCTGATGTTAAAACCCTCACCATAGGTGATTCGGTTTGTGCGCTCGTACCAGGCGGGGGTTATGCTCAATATTGCCTTGCCAATGCTCAACTGTGCCTACCCGTACCTGAACATACGTCACTCATTCATGCGGCAGGAATACCTGAAACATTTTTTACCGTCTGGAGTAATTTATTTGACCGAGCACAACTGCAAAAAGGTGAAACGCTACTGGTTCACGGCGGAACCAGTGGCATTGGTACGGCGGCTATACAATTAGCACATGCCTTTAATATTTCGGTCATTACCACCACCTCATCGGATGAAAAATGTCATTTCTGCAAATCTATCGGGGCCATAGCTGCGATTAATTACCACACCAATGACTTTGTAACGGCTGTTAAAGAACTCACTCAAGGGCGTGGTGTTGATGTCATTCTCGATATCATCGGTGGAGACTACCTGCCCAAAAATATAAAATGTATGGCGCCGGATGCCCGATTAGTTCAACTCGCCGTTCAACAACACCCTAAAAGTGAAATCAACCTCATCCCTTTCCTATTAAAACGACTAACGCTGACAGGCTCTACTCTAAGATCCCGAAACGACACCTTTAAGGCCGCTATTGCCCAAGCACTACAACAACAAGTCTGGCCACTTATTGCGGCTAAGAAAGTTAAACCTATTATCAGTCATCAGTTCTCACTCGACGATGCACCCGCTGCACACAACTGTATGGAAAAAAACAACCATACCGGAAAAATTTTACTCATCCCCTAAAAATAACGATAGTGATGTTTAAATCAGTAAAAAGCACCTTTTTTATCTAACTATTTAGCGTAGAATCAAACCACTATCTTCATTTAACATGTGTTTTAATGCGCTGTTAGTGTGATAACACCTAAATAAAATATGACAAGGATTCACTTAGTTATGACAGTTATTATCTATGGGGTATTAGGCGTTGTTGTCTTGCTTATTTGCATCTTTTGGTCATCCATACGGCTCGTTAAGCAATATCTTACCCCGCCTGAAGACTCTTTTCTTGCCACTATTGTTTCTGGGGTTGAATCATTTTTACAAATGACTTTCCGTGTCTTACGAAAGATCATGGTCGGATAATAATTAGCATTTCAATATAAATTTACTTAAACCACTCAAAGGAAATAAAAGCCCTTACAAAACCCTGAAAGACAATCTATGAGTTTACTCGAGATGATTTGGCTTAGTACTTTAGGCAGTCTTATTATCGTTAATCTTTTAAATATAAAGTGCAACGATCGTATCGAGGCCGCTATGCTCTGGACACTGGGAATCTGTTCTATCCTATGGCTCTGGATTGCCATGAATCTTCTTAAAGCAGCGCCCCACATCGTTTACTAAAAACTTCAGAGCTTGCCACTAAACAGCCCAGTAGTGAGCAATAAGACCACTAAAAACGACCAATCCATACCAATTATTATTTAAAAACGCTTGAAAACAATGAGCCTTATTTCGATAAAAAATAAGTTTCTGTTGATAAACAGACAACCCTAAAGCTACTGCCAAGCCAAGATAATAAATCTCTGATAGGTCCTCTAAATAACCCACTCCAACCAACAGCCCTAAACTTAAAACTTGAATGGCTGCAATAATTTCCCGGAATCGGTCACCAAAAAGAATAGCGGTTGATTTAACGCCAATTTTTAAATCATCATCATAATCAACTAAAGCATACATGGTATCGTAAACCAAGGCCCACAAAGCAACCGCCAAATACATTAGCCAAGCGACCAACGGTATTGTTCCTGTCTGTGCAGCAAAAGCCATAGGTACTGCCCAGCCGAACGCAATCCCTAAATACGCTTGAGGCCAATGCGTGTAGCGTTTCATAAAAGGGTAACTAGCGGCTAAAAAAACACCGACAATGGACAACTTTATCGTCATGGTATTCAAGGTTAAAACCAATAAAAAAGCGACTAACGACAACACACAAAATAAAATCAACGCTTCTTTAGGTTTTACCTTACCTGATGCTATCGGGCGCTGGCGCGTTCGCTCAACATGCGGATCAAAGTCCCTATCCGCATAATCATTAATAATACAGCCCGCTGCACGCATCAAAATAACCCCGCAGACAAAAACAACAAACACATGAAATGACGGCCTTCCATCTGCTGCAACCCATAAAGCCCACAATGTAGGCCATAATAAGATAAAAATCCCAATGGGTTTATCAAAACGCCCGAGTAGCCAATACTGGTAAAGTCGATCCTGTAGCTGCTCTTTATTCATGGAAATCATTAATTAACTCCGGCAAAAAAAACTCATTAACCAACATTTCACTCTCTTTTATTCTATAAATCGTTCTGCGACCCCAAACGGGCTCGCTAATATCCATGCGGCGTACTACATCGTTAGTCCAGCATAAAGGTTTGATTTGACTATAATCCATTTCCATTCTTTGTAACTTGGGATACGAAAAAATGACCTCGCCTAACGGCCGATTCCCCAAACGCGATAAAATTCTTTGTGTTCCTTTAAGTGTTGCCCTTGGAATCACGGTTCTTGCCAACAATAATGGTTTTTCATTTGCTGACAAAATAACTTCGCGAATAAGCGCTTGATGTGAGCAGCCCAAATGTAATAGCTCTTGCTCACAATGGAAAGGCCTACGCCAATGCTGAAAAACAAGCGTCACAGTAAAGGCTGCACCATAACGGTCGCGTAAGCGTTGCGTTAATGAGCCCGGCTCATACACCCAAGACTGAACAGGAACTGGCATTTGGTGCCGAGAACCGATACGATTTGTCGACCACTTAGGCGTTTGTTGTAATAAATAACTCTTGTCTAACAACTCTATACCTCTGCATATTGCCCTACAGCGCTAAGCCACCGATCAATAATCGGCTCTATCACTTCAGGTGCTTCTTTATTAATCATTTCGGCTATGGCCGGAACTTGGTCAATTAACTCTTGATGTAAACTCAGGTCAGCAACTTTAAAGGCCATTTCACCGGTCTGACGAGTACCCAAAACATCGCCAGCCCCTCTAAGCTCAAGATCTTTGTCCGCAAGTATAAAACCATCTGTAGTTTCCCTTAAAATCCTCAGCCGCTCTCTCGCCACTTTCGACAAAGGCGACTGATACATTAAGATACAAAAACTTTCTTCTTTACCACGCCCCACACGACCTCTCAGTTGATGTAATTGTGACAAGCCTAACCGCTCAGAATTCTCAATTACCATCAAGCCTGCATTAGCGACATCAACACCCACTTCGATAACCGTCGTTGCCACCAATAAATCAATTTTATGTTGCTTAAAATCAGCCATGATTTGCATTTTTTCAGCTGCTTTCAATCGCCCATGGACTAGCCCAATCTTGACCTCTGGCAATAACGTTTTTAAAGTCGCCCAAGTTTTCTCAGCGGCCTCGCATTGTAATATGTCTGACTCCTCAATCAAAGTACAAACCCAATAAGCCTGTTTGCGTTGCTTGACCCAGCCCATAATCCGAGAAATAATTTGCGCTCGCTTTTGTGCCGGTAAAGCACGTGTAATGATAGGTGTACGACCCGGTGGTAATTCATCAATGACAGAAATATCTAAATCCGAATAACGTAGCATGGCTAATGTTCTTGGAATAGGTGTTGCTGACATCATTAATTGATGCGGCTTAAAATCACCCACTTGGCCTTTATTTTTTAACACCAACCGTTGATTAACGCCAAACCGATGTTGCTCATCAATAACGATCAATCCTAAGCGCTTAAATTCAACGTTGACTTGAAAAAGTGCATGCGTTCCAACAATGACCTGTGCACTACCCGTCTTAATGTCAACCAACTTATCAAGACGAGCTTGTCCTTTAATTTTACTGGATAAAAAGCAAACCTGAATATCAAAAGGTTCAAACCATTGTTTAAAGTTACTAAAATGCTGCTCCGCTAATAATTCTGTGGGTGCCATGACGCCCACTTGATAACCCGAATAAACCGCCCATAAAGCTGAATAGGCACTGACAATAGTCTTACCACAGCCCACGTCTCCTTGAACTAATCGCATCATCGGTATCGCGACCTTACAATCATCAGTGATTTCTTTAATCACGCGGTGTTGGGCACGCGTTAATGAAAAGCCTAATGATTCTGTAAACCGTTTACTCATTTCAAGAGGCTCTGAAAAAACCGGTGCCGTTGCTAAACGCACGTTGTTTCTCGCTTGCATTCTGGAAAAATGATGTGCCAGCAATTCTTCAGTCGCTAATCGTTTAAATTCCGGTCGTGCACGTGCCATCATTGTTGAAGACGTTAGTGTAGGATCTGGCGCATGCAATGTTTTAAGTGACCCTGCTAATGTCGGCAACATCAATTGCTTACGAATCGACATAGGCAACCACTCTTTTAACAAGCCATGCGTATCGTTACAAAAAGGTAAGACTTGTTTCAACGCTTTGCGGAGTAACGACTGAGACACCCCTTCTGTCAAAGGATAAATAGGCGTTAAACAAGGTTCAATCATAAGGGTTGGGTCACGAGCCACCCGGTATTCAGGGTGCACCATTTCTAACCCATCATAACCCATACGAACCTCCCCAAAACAACTCAGCTGTTTTCCAACTATTAATTGCTGGTGTTGTTGCGAAGAAAAATGAAAAAAACGTAACGTTAAAAAACCCGTTCCATCACTGATCCGACAAAGTAACATCGAACGTTTTCTAACCAGAATATCGGTTAAGATAATGGACCCTGTCACTAAAACCGAATCACCATCCTCCACACTGCCTAACGCATGTAGCCGTGTTCTATCTTCATAACGAACCGGTAAATGAAACAATAAATCATGGCAATTAAAAATGCCTATTTTATTGAGTCGTTTGGCAATTTGCGGTCCAATACCGATGAGAGTCTCAACCGGTTGGCTGAAAATATCAACTGCATCCATTCAACAACAGCACAAAAAATTATAAATCTGCCAATGCCAAAATAGCATCAACTTCAATACTGACGTCTTTCGGTAATGACGCCACACCCACAACGGCTCTGGCTGGGAAAGGCGGCTCAAAAAAAACGGACATCCCCTTATTAACAGCCTCAAAATCATCAAGGTTTGTTAAAAATATCGTTAACTTCACAATCATTGATAAATCTCCACCCGCCGCATAAGTAATCGCTTTTAGATTACTAAAAACCTGATTAATTTGCTTGTCCATATTACCCGCGACAGGAGTCATCGTCTGGGGATCAAATGGAATCTGCCCTGAGATAAAAACCATCCCATTGACTTTGATTGCCTGAGAATACGTTCCTATAGCCAACGGTGCCTGATCAGTCGCTATGACTTCCTTTTTCATTGCCTTTTTTATCTCCTGTAGTTACCCGCTATTTAGCTTAAGTCTTTACCCGTATAATTTTTAACACAATAGAAAGGAGCTTTAATTTACGAATAATAGCCGCCAAATGAACCCTATTAAAGACAGTTATAGTGATCAAATCCACCGAAACCCGCTCATCTTGCTCAATAATTTTAACATTTTCAATATTTGAATCCATTGAAGAAATAGTTGAAACAACTGTTGCTAATGAGCCTCGCTCATTTAATAACTCAATCCGAATATCTGCAGAAAACTCATTCCCTTGAATCTTGTCACTCCACTCAACATGCAACCACTGATTTTGTTTTTTTCTATCTTCATTACTATTTTTACATTCAAGCCGATGAATAACGACACCTCGCCCCGGATTAAAATAACCAATAATAGGGTCACCTGGTAGTGGTCGACAGCATTGAGGTAATGAAATAACTATCCCCTCAGTCCCTTTAATAAGAAGCGGGGAATCTGTTTTTTGTTTTGAAGACACCAGTGTCTGGTCAGCCAAAGATGCAATCTCTACCAAACGCTGAACCACAACAAATGGCATACGATCACCCAACCCAATAGCTTCATAAAGTTGCTCTAAGGTATCAAAAGAAAAAGCATGGACCAGTTCTTTTAACTGCTCTGTAGAGGCTGACTTTTTAGTCAAACCAATAGCTTTGAGTTCTCGCTTAAACAACCGTTTACCCAGATTAGTCGCCTCACCTTTTTGAAGGTGGTGAAGATAACTTCGTATTGCAGAACGCGCCTTTGCAGTAACCACATAATTCAACCAAATGGGGTTAGGCTCCGCCTTAGCATGGGTAACTACTTCAACAGTCATGCCATTCCCTAACGGTGTTTGTAGCGGCACTAAACGCCGATTAACCCGTGCCGAGACACATTTATTACCGACATCTGTATGAACAGCATAAGCAAAATCGACAATAGATGACCCTCTTGGCATCTTAACAACGAGTCCTTTAGGGGTAAAAACAAAAACTTCTTTCGGGAATAAATCAACCTTCAAATTGTCAATAAACTCGACCGAATCTCCTGCTTCTTTTTGTAATTCGAGCAAATCATGTAACCACGCCTTAGCGCGTTCTTTCGATTCTGATGCTTTCTTATCACCTTTTTTATATAACCAATGTGCCGCGATACCTGTTTCAGATAGTTGGTGCATTTCAAAGGTACGAATTTGTATTTCTAACGGAATGCCATAAGGCCCAACCATAATGGTATGAAGTGACTGATACCCATTAGCTTTAGGTAAGGCAATATAATCTTTAAATCGACCCGGAAGCGGCCGAAATAAACTATGAATTATCCCCAGTATTCGATAACAAGTATCGGCATCATGACAAAAAATCCTAAAGGCATAAACATCAAATACATCAGAAAATGAAATCTTCTTTCTCTGCATCTTTTTATAAATGCTGTAGAGATGTTTTTCACGACCACTCACTTTCGCGACCACAGCACACTCATTCAGGCGCTGGGTAATTGACTTCTCAATAGTTGTTAAGATCTGGGTCCTATTACCTCTAGACTTCCTTACCGCTTCAGCAAGAATCCGATTACGCATGGGATATAGTGCGGCAAAACTTAACATTTCCAACTGATGCCGAATATCATTCATCCCTAATCTGGCTGCCAGCGGGACATAAATATCCAATGTCTCACGGGCAATCCGACGTTGCTTAGCAGGCACCATGGCCCCTAAGGTTGTCATGTTGTGTAAGCGATCCGCTAACTTAACCATAATGACGCGTAAATCCTTAGCCATGGCAAGGATCATTTTACGTACACTTTCGGCTTTAGACTCCTGCTTACTCTTATTTTCAATGGTCCCTAATTTACTAACACCATCGACTAATTCGGCAACCTCCTCATTAAAAACGACGGCTAAATCCTTCTTCGTCGTTGGCGAATCTTCGATAACATCATGCAAGATTGCCGCCATAATGCCATTGACATCCATACGCATTCCAGAAAGCGATATAGCCACTGAAAGGGGGTGACAAATATAAGCCTCGCCACTTTTTCTATATTGCCCGAAATGCGCTCTACGAGCATACTCAAAAGCCCTTACAACATCATCTATCTGCTCTTGTTCAAGATAGTCACTAAGCTTGTCACATAATTCAACAACCAACTGGTCTTCGGGCAAGGCCTCGTCCTTAGCCGGCTTAGTTGCTAAAATAGTCATAAGAACACCTACAAATTACCCTTCAACCGTTGTTTCAACGTCTCCCTCAGGAAGACTATAGTCATCACTTTTAGCGATAAGACTTTCAATGTTTTCTGCACTCACAAGCCCTTCTGAGATTTCACGCAACGCTACCACAGTATCTTTATCACGCTCCCTAGAAACTAATGGGTCTGCATTTTCCATTAATTGACGCGCTCTTTTACTTGAAAGTAACACCAAATCAAATCGGTTATCTACTTTTTCTAAACAATCTTCAACAGTCACTCTAGCCATAATTCCACCTTCAATAATTATTACTCAAAATTTTAAAATGTTATCCCCTAGTTAAAGCTAAGGTTTAACTTCTCTTTTCTAATATCTCAACAGCAGGCAAAACCTTGCCTTCTAAAAACTCAAGAAAAGCACCCCCACCGGTAGAGGTATAGGACACCTGGTCAACAATACCGTACTTATCAATCGCCGCCAATGTATCACCACCGCCAGCAATTGAAAAAGCAGCACCTTCTGCAATGGCATTAGCCAAAATCTCAGTTCCCTGAGCAAACTGCTCAATTTCAAAAACACCGACAGGACCATTCCAAACAATAGTTCCCGCAGTCTTTAGCATTTCAGCATACTGAGCGGCTGTTTCAGGGCCAATATCTAAAATTAAATCATCCGCCTCAACATCGTCCACATTACGAACAAAGGCCTCCGCATCTGCTGAAAATTCCTTCGCACAAATCACATCAACAGGAACGGGTATTTCAACACCTTTTTCTTTGGCCTGTGCCATCAGTTTCTTTGCTTCTGGAATAAGATCTTCTTCATACAACGATTTTCCAACCGAAAAACCCGCTGCAGCAATAAACGTGTTGGCGATTCCGCCCCCTACAATTAATTGATCGACTTTTTGTGATAATGACTCAAGAACCGTTAACTTAGACGATACCTTGGAGCCCCCTACAATTGCAATTAAAGGCTTATTAGGTTGTTCTAATGCCATGCCGAGCGCATCTAATTCATTGGCTAATAAAGGGCCAGAACAAGCGACTGGAGCAAGTTCTGCCACGCGATGCGTTGATGCTTGCGCACGATGAGCGGTTCCAAAAGCATCCATCACAAAAATATCGCATAAAGCAGCCATTTTTTGACCTAAGTCTCTGGCGTTACTTTTTTCACCGACATTAAACCTTACGTTTTCACAGAGAACGACTTCTCCTGGCTCTACTGCAACACCGTCTAACCAATCCTTTCTTAATCGTACTGGCCGACCCAATAATGTTGACATATGGGAAGCAACGGGGCCCAAAGAAAACTGTTCATCATATTCACCTTCAACTGGACGCCCTAAGTGCGATAAAAGAATCACCGCAGCACCAGACTCCAATGCCGCCTCAATCGTAGGCAAACTGGCTTGAATGCGAATATCACTGGTAACCACACCGTCCTTAATGGGTACATTCAAGTCTTGTCTTATTAATACACGTTTACCGGTTAAATCTAAATCGATCATTCTTTTAATTGACATCACTTTCCTCAAAATATAATTAAAACCACTTACTCGCTAATAAAAAACTACTTAACTATGTTGATTGGCTCGAATAAAAAAAATTCCACCAACCGCAGCCAAAAACCAAGGCCATAGTGACGATTCATCACTGTTCGACAATACAACATAATCTGCAAGACCTAGCATTGTCGCCACCAACACAAAAGTTGCCCCGATAACAGAAGAAACAATTCGACGTTGATTATCTACCAAATGATTCCGAAGACTCGCTAGGTCTTTAGCTGTCAAATTAACATGCAACTTCCCTTTAGCGGCATCATCTAATACTCGAAAAGCCAAAGCAGGGATTTCGGGTAACTGTTCAGCCATCAAAGGCATTTTATCAATTACTTTCGTTAATTTTGCTTTGGGACTTAACCGCTCTTTAAACCAATCCTCTAAAAAAGGCTTTGCCGTTTGCCATAAATCAAGCTCTGGGTATAATTCTCGCCCCAAGCCTTCAATATTTAACAACGTCTTTTGTAATAAAACTAATTGCGGCTGAACCTCCATATCGAAACGACGAGCCGTCTCAAATAATCGCAAAAGAAATAACCCAAATGAAATTTCTTTAAGCGGCTTTTCAAAAATAGGCTCACACACAGTACGAATGGCTGACTCAAACTCCTCTATTCGTGTCGTATTCGGCACCCAACCCGAAGCCACATGCATTTCAGCAACCCGATAATAATCACGGTTAAAAAAAGCTAAAAAGTTTTCAGCCAAATAACGTTGATCAGATAAAGACAACGTTCCTACAATACCAAAATCTATAGCGATATATTTAGCCGGTGCGGTGACAAAAATGTTACCCGGGTGCATGTCCGCATGGAAAAAATTATCCCTAAAAACCTGTGTGAAAAATATTTCAACGCCCCGCTCTGCCAATACCTTAAAATCAACACCGGCCGCTTCCAGACTCTCAATGTCCCCCACAGGAATACCATAAACACGTTCCATGACCAAAACTTTGGTTCGTGTATAAGGCCAATAGATTTTCGGAATATATAAAACCTCAGATTGCTCGAAATTACGCCGTAATTTAGCTGCATTCCCCGCTTCTCTAATTAAATCCAACTCATCCAATATTGTTTTTTCAAACTCAGCAACGACCTCAACCGGTCGCAATCGTTTAGCCTCAGGCCAAAATCTCTCTGCTAGTTTAGCAATTTCATAAAGCAAACCAATATCAATGCGTATTCGCTGCTCAATATCCGGTCTTAAAACTTTAACAACGACATCTTCACCGGTTTTTAATGTCGCTGCATGTACCTGCGCGACCGATGCTGAAGCCAACACGTCGTTATCAAATTCTGAAAAAACTTCGTCGATAGACGACCCCAATTCGGCTTCAATTAATTGCCGTGCTTCCGTCACTGAAAAAGGCGGAACTTTATCCTGTAATTTAACGAGTTCATTGGCAATATCCTCCGGAAGCAAATCTTTTCGCGTGGATAGTGCCTGACCAAACTTAACAAAAATAGGGCCTAAATCTTCTAACGCCAAACGAATCCTCTGACCCACAGGCGCCTCTCGACGTGCAGTCCAACTCGAATTGACTTTAGCTAAATACCGTACCGGACGAAACAAATGTATTTTTTGGGCCATTTCATCCAACCCATGGGAAACTAATACCCAATTGATATGTAACAAGCGCACAAACAGCTTGGGATTTATCACGTCATGTCCTTAATTATTAATCATTACCAAATATCAATCCTTTCAATCGTAAAAGAACTGATGCCTATTTTTCTTTGACTTTACCTTGCAACCTATTGACCCGTAAAACCAACCTATCAAAATCAGATCGTAAATCATCAACTTGCTTAAAAAACACATCAACTTCAGGACCTGATGGGGTATCTTGAGTTTCGTCCTGTAAGAACTCGGTCATATTGAGTTGCAACGTTTTCAATGCATCCCGTTTATAACGAAAACTACTTCGAACTACATTACCTAACTGATGCGCGGCTATATCACCGGTATACTGTGACAATCGCTCTTCAAAATCTGGATCTAATTGTTTAAAAAAGCGTTGAAAATTTCGTCCAACCGCCATATCACCCGAAATTTTCAGATCCCCTGTGAAAATTGACCGCATCGAAGTTGTATTGAACGTCATTAGCGCCATGGTGGTAACTGATCCCTCAATATGCGTATCGACATCCCCATAATAATCACCGACTAACTGAATACCTTGATCAGTCGGACAAAAAAAGATTGTTTGATCGATCGGTTGAAAGTTAACCGCAATGACTTTACCTGACAACGGTACCAATAACTCAGCAACATCCCTATCTAAAGATAACAGTTGTGTTAATAACCGCTCAAGAATATCCGTAAGTAATGCCTTAATCATAGAAACGTGGATTAAATTTTATAACCACGATGAACCGCTACCACGCCTTGGGTCATATTAAAATAATCACACCGCTCTAACCCTGACTCTTCCATTAACGTTTTTAGTTCATCTTGTTTTGGATGCATGCGTATAGACTCTGCTAAATAACGATAGCTCTCGGCATCATTTGCGACTACCTTCCCCATTGTGGGCAGCAAATTGAATGAATAAAAATCATACATTTTGCTAACAACCTCATTAGTCGGGTGAGAAAACTCCAAGACAATGACGCAACCACCCGGCTTCAAAACCCTATGCATTGATCGCAATGCTGCCGCCTTATCCGTTACATTCCTTAACCCAAAGGCAATAGAAACACAATCAAACGTATTATCATCAAAAGGGAGCTTTTCAGCATTGATTTGTGCATACTGAATATTGTCAACCAGCCCACGATCAATCATGCGATCTCGCCCCGTAGCTAACATAGCCTGATTAATATCAGATAAAACGACTCGGCCTGAGCGTCCAACCCGCTTAGAAAACAATGTCGTCAAGTCGCCAGTACCTCCGGCTAAATCAAGTACTTGCTGGCCTTCTCTAACATTGCTCAATTGCACAGCGACACGTTTCCAGACCCGGTGAATCCCAAATGACATTAAGTCATTCATCACATCATATTTATCAGCAACAGAATCAAAGACACCTTTAACTAAATTAACTTTGTCTTCCGTATTAACTTGCTTAAAGCCAAAATGCGTTGTTTTTTCATCACTCATCAAATTCATTTCCTTTTTGTTTATCTATATCCCGTTAACTATACCAAGATCAATACCAGAGCCTTTCCGTCGTAGTCGGCTAAACCTCTTAATCGCACTACAAGATATAACGACTTAAATCTTCATCCTCAGCAAATGTTGTTAAGTGTTGTTCAACATAAGCCGCGTCAATGGTTAAGGTGCTTTCAACTAAATCTGGCGCGTCAAAGGAAATTGTTTCCAATAATCGCTCCAAAATAGTATGCAGCCGACGCGCACCAATGTTTTCTGTGGTCTCATTAACATGCCAACTCGTTTCTGCAATACGCTGTATTCCATCTTCAGAAAACGTTAACGCGACACCTTCTGTCGCTAATAATGCTTTGTATTGATCGGTCAATGAAGCATCAGGTTCGGTCAAAATACGCACAAAATCTTCGACTGAAAGAGGTTCTAATTCAACACGAATAGGAAAACGCCCTTGTAACTCAGGTATCAAATCAGATGGCTTAGTAAGATGAAAAGCACCGGCCGCAATAAAAAGAATATGATCGGTTTTAATCATGCCATATTTCGTATTGACTGTACTGCCTTCAACCATCGGCAACAAATCGCGTTGCACACCCTCTCTAGAAACATCACCGCCACCGCTTTCAGAGCGTTTGCAAACTTTATCAATTTCATCAATAAAAACTATTCCGTTTTGCTCCACTAAGCGAACAGCCGTCATCTTCAACTCTTCTTCATTAATCATTTTATTCGCTTCTTCATCCCTTAGAAGTTGCATCGCATCTTTGATCGGCAATTTCCGTGAATGGGTTTTCCCCGCATGCATATTCTGGAACATGCCTTGCAGCTGATTGGTCATTTCCTCCATGCCCGGAGGAGCCATGATTTCCACACCAGCATTATTTTCCTGCACGTCTATTTCAATATCTTTTTCATCAAAGTCGCCTTCTCTTAACTTCTTACGCATTTTTTGTCGCGTCGCCGTTTCTGATGCCGATAGATTGGTGTTATCCGCTGCAGGCAACAAAATATCTAACACACGGTCTTCAGCGGCATCCAGCGCCCTGTTTTGAACTTTCTTAACCTCTGCCTCACGATTCATCTTAACAGCCGTATCGACCAAATCACGGATGATGGATTCAACATCACGCCCGACATAACCTACTTCAGTAAACTTAGTGGCCTCGACTTTAATAAAAGGTGCATTCGCTAATCGCGCTAAACGACGGGCAATTTCAGTTTTCCCTACACCGGTCGGCCCGATCATTAAAATATTTTTAGGCGTTATCTCATCACGGAGTGATAAATCTACTAATAATCGCCGCCATCGATTACGAAGTGCTATAGCGACAGCACGTTTGGCATTAGCCTGGCCAACAATGTGTTTATCCAGTTCATGTACAATTTCTTTTGGTGTCATTTGTGTCATAGCAAATTAATTATTCTGATTCCGTTGCAAGTTCTTCAATACGTAAATTGTGATTGGTATAAATACAGATGTCTCCCGCTATCGTTAACGATTTTTCAACAATTTCGTGAGCACTTAATTCTGTGTTTTCTAATAATGCACGTGCTGCTGATTGCGCGTAAGGTCCTCCAGAACCAATCGCTATCAAATTATGCTCTGGCTCAATAACGTCTCCGGTCCCTGAAATGATTAATGAAACCTTCGAGTCAGCAATAGCCAACAAGGCCTCTAGCCGTCTTAGCGCTCGATCTGTTCGCCAATCTTTAGCCATTTCAACCGCCGCACGCGTTAAATTGCCTCGATGCTTCTCAAGCTTACCCTCAAAATGTTCAAACAACGTAAAAGCATCTGCCGTTGCACCCGCAAAACCAGCAATCACCTGATCATGATACAATCGTCTTACTTTTCGAGCATTGCCCTTCATCACTGTATTGCCTAAAGTTACCTGCCCATCGCCACCGATAACGACGCGGTCACCGCGCCGCACGGATACAATTGTCGTCCCTCTAAAGTCCACCATAATCGTAAAATTTAACCCAAATAAAAACAGTTAATTTTACATCAATTTCTAGTTTTAAGCTTGCCTTCATTACAGTTAGCGATTCTGACCTAAGAAACCATCGCCATTCGCTCACATCTAGATACCAACCGCCGAACCCTTTAGCCCTTAATTATTGAATAGATTCTCTCTTTGATAAATTTGCCTTGACTAAAGCTGAAAAGGATTGTTTAATACGCCCCCATCAGCTTTGTGCCCAGGTAGCTCAGTCGGTAGAGCAGAGGACTGAAAATCCTCGTGTCGGCAGTTCGATTCTGTCCCTGGGCACCATTTCTTATTGGCTCTGCATTTCAACGCCTAATAGCCATTCGCTGAACCCCCTAAACACCTCAAATTTCCCGCGCTAAAAACTCAAGAATAAACAACCGCACTGCCAAGCAAATTATTTCCATTACCCTGCAACTGACCTTAAACTCCCCTGCGCTGACTTTCTGTGCCTCATAGCAACACAGTTTAAATCACTGCCCATTACGCTCTTACCCGTTGCCGCAAAACTTACCTTTATCACTTGACAGATGCAGTTAATTTATGACATAAAAAGAAAGATTTAAATATTTGTTTTTAATGCATTTTTAAATCTTTGTTATGCCATCAATAATCTAAGGGGGGGGGAGTATGGATATTATTACCACAGGCGCAGGAATTGAAATGCTAATGCGCTGGGGTCACTTTGTAGCCGGTATCGCATGGATTGGCTTACTTTACTATTTCAATTTTGTACAAACAGAATATTTCAAAGAAGCAGAAACGGCCGCAAAATCAGACGCCGTTAAAAAACTAGTACCACGAGCACTATGGTGGTTCCGCTGGGGCGCCATGGCAACCGTCATTACCGGTGTAGCAATTATACTGTTAAGAGGGTTCAATATGTCCATGGACCTCTATATTGGCGCGCTCTTAGGCATCATTATGTTCTTGAATGTCTGGTTAATTATCTGGCCTAATCAGCAAATTGTTATTGCCGCTGCTGAATCGGGTTCTAAAGCCAAGAAAACTGTCACAGAGGCTGCAGAAGCGTTAGCGAAGGCAGGCCTAGCCTCTAGAACTAACACCTTGTTTTCAATACCTATGCTGTTCCTAATGGGGGCATCTTCACACTACCCACACGGCTTTAGCGCTTTCGCTTTATTGATATGCCTGATGGTTATAATCCCTATTGCGATCAATGGCGCCTACCCAGCCCTTAAAGAAATACCGGCTATAAAAAAGGCTGAGCCACCTGAGCTCGGTATTTTGGGACCTATGGCCTCTGTTAAAGGCGTGCTCCATTGCGGACTCGGTTTAACACTGGTCTTATTACTGATCTTAGAAACACTCTAATCAGTCTAGCTATTACCACAACCTCTCGATAAACAGTCAACAACTGACTGCTTATTGAGGGGTTGTTATATAGAGGAACGCTGACAAGACCAGCCACAACATCACTTTAGCGAAATAAACGCCTTAACTTATTCTGTACCCGTGTGCAAATCCGTCTCTGGGTTACTTTCTTTCAAAACCGACATCACTTCGTGTTCAGCGGCAGATTGTTTTAATTCAACCTCAAGCAAATCCAAGGTTCTGTCAACGTCACTGCTTTCATCAGCATTATCGATAAAGCTTGCACTCTCAGGTGAAGCGCTCTGACCTGTCTCCTGAGACAATTTAGCAGAATCCTCCTCAACCTCGCTCTCAAGTAGATCAAGCTCCATGTCATCATCCTCATCGAGGAATATCTCATCTTCCAGCGCCTCAAAACTAGCCTGCGCTGTACCTTCACCATCGGTAATTAAATGTTGTCTCCACTGCAAATAAGCGGCGCGCGTAAACGTATATCGATCCAAGGCTGATTCATTAATAAAATCTAGCGACGCCTCTGCCTCAGAACGCGCATTAACCGCCGAAAGAGCCTGTACTAAAGGTAATGCTGTCGCATAAGTAACCGGATTAGACAAGGCATCCACTGCTGTACCAGGTACGCCTTGAAAAAGCGTTGAGGGCCCCAAAAATGGCAACACTAAATACGGCCCGGCAGGCACGCCCCAAACACCCAGCGTTTGCCCAAAATCTTCAACATTTTGCTTTAAGCCAACATAACTGGCAACATCAAACAAACCAAAAACACCTAATGTGGAATTAATTGCAAATCGGCCGGTATCTCGAGTCCCTTGGATAATCTTTCCTTGCAAAAGATCATTTACAACCACTTGGACACTATTTAGGTTAGTAAAAAAATTACCCACCCCTTGTTGTAAAAAGTCTGGTGTGATCGTATCGTAAACAGTGATTATCGGCCCAGAGAAATAATCATCAACCCCTTGATTAAAAGTATAAATTCGCCTATTAAAGTCCTCATAAGGGTCCTCAACGGCAACATTCTTCTGGGTGGTTGCACACCCGACCACCAAACAACACCCTAAAAGAACTAAAGCACAGCGACTCAGCCACACTTGCCGCTCGTTTATGAAACGCACAACATTATGACTCTTTTGAAAATGAATTAATTTTTTGCTCCATCATAGCAATAAGAGCATCAAACCCTTTGCCCGATAAAACACTGGTATATTCAGAACGCTTTAAGGCTAAATCACTAACGCCATTAGCAATAATATTTATTATTCGCCAAGAATCACCCTTTTTCTTCATCATATAATCAAACCTGACATTCTCATCATCAGGAATCTCAAATAAGGTATGAACAATAACCCCTCCTCGCCGTGTTTCTTCTTCAGAAACATAACTAAAGGCCTCCCCCGAATACTCACTGAAGAACTTAGCGTACGATGAAAAAATTAACTGACTAAACCGCTCAACCAATAATATTTTCTGCGTCTTAGTCAACTTTACCCACTCTTTTCCGACGACTATTCGGGCAATTTTGGCGAGATGATGGCTTTCTCTCACGGCCACCTCAACTTGACTATAGCGGCCATCAAAGCCTAAGGCGGCACCACCGCTCATCGCATCAATCAAGCGAGTCTGAAAAGTACCCACAACATCCCTCGGGGATATTACTTCGCCAGCCTTAGCCGAAAACACGAAACAACATAAAACTAAAAAAAGAATATATTTATAGCTTGAAAACACCTTTCCTACTTTCATGTCATGACTCTTTTCATTAAATATGACTCACCAAACTCAATCTTCTAATTAAGGTCAACTTTAACCGGAATATCTGCCAAATTTTTGGCCACGTACTCAGGCACGGGCTCTACCACCATATCACCTTCGACCCTAGGTCCTCTCAATGAAACCATCAGCCCTTTCAGTGGGTGACTAAGCATATCCTCAACAGCCGTTGCTTCAAAACCGCAATGGGCCATACAACTATTACATTTTTCGTTTTTAGACGTTCCATAATTTTCCCATTCTGTTGTTTCCATCAACTCAGCAAAACTATCTGCATTACCTTCATCTGCTAAAAGATAACAAGGCTTTTGCCATCCAAAAACACTTCGAGTCGGGTTACCCCAAGGGGTACACTCATACTTTTGATTACCTGCAAGAAAATCAAGATATAAAGAGGAGTGATTCAAGCGCCACTTACGCTCCTTACCAATCTTAAATATCCCTCTAAACAAATCTTTGATATCTTTGCCCTTAATAAAAACATCTTGTTGCGGTGCGTGCTCGTAACTAAATCCTGGGGAAATAGTCACGCCTTCAATACCTAAGGTCATAGCATAATCTAGGAAATCAGCAACTTCTTGTGACGTTTCACCCTGAAAAAGCGTACAGTTAACATTAACTCTGAAACCACGCTCTATCGCTAACTTTATTGCTTCAACCGCAATATCAAAAACACCTTTTTGACAGACTGATTCGTCATGTCGCTCACGGTTACCATCAAGATGAATAGAAAAGGTTAAATACGGTGACGGCGTATAATCTTTAATCTTCTTTTTCAGAAGCAAAGCATTGGTACACAAATAAACAAATTTCTTTTTAGCGACAATACCCGCGACAATCTCTGGCATTTCCTTATGAATCAGAGGCTCACCGCCCGGAATAGAAACAATGGGTGCACCACATTCATCAACCGCGTCCATACACTCTTGTACGGAAAGTCGCTGATTTAAAATCTCATCTGGGTGATCAATTTTTCCACAGCCCGCACAAGCCAAATTACATCTATATAATGGCTCTAACATTAAAACCAACGGGTATTTCTTAACCCCTTTCAGCTTTTGCTTTAAAAGATATGTGCCTACACTCACTTGCTGCCTTAATGGAACTCCCATCAGCCTTCTCTCCAATTCAAACTATCTACGTTAAAAAACATTAAAAAAATCAACTATTAACACTTCAGCCTATCGTTGCTGTATAGCAACAGATTCAAAAATACACTGCTCCGTACGATTTCTTTGTTTTCGGGTGGTTTATCGGTAAAACCCTATTAAATCATACCATTATATATAGGAATGCTACTTTGAACGAAAGAATACCTTATTTCACCCGCTAACGCCAGTAAAATTGCCCTAGAACATACTTCACGCAACAGACAAATATTATCAATAATGCAACAAGTAACCACTAAAACATCTAAAAAATCAAAAACATTAAAAAATACTTATAAATCAATAGCATAAAAAATTATCCTCGCATCAGAAGCACAGATAAGCGCGACCCTAAGTACCAACCAACCCATTGCTTCAACACTATTGCTTACAAAAACAACAACAATTTGCAAAAACACAACAAAGTTATTATTATAAGCATTAATTAATTGATTATCGGTTACTAATCCTCATGTCGGAAATACCCGCTCAACGCAACGTTCGCAATCAACTCAAGAATCTTTCAGATGATGAATTGCAAGCATACTTGCTTGAGGGCGTTTCTCGCACCTTTGCCCTAACCATCCCCCAACTTCCCGAAAAACTTCATCAACCTATCGCTAACGCTTACTTACTCTGCCGTATAGTTGACACTATTGAGGACGAAACCGCCCTGACTGCTAGCCAAAAAAAGGTTTTTTGTTCTAATTTCATTGACGTTGTTAAAGAAACCCATCAACCTGAAATCTTTTCTCTCGAATTATCAGCCCTGTTGTCAGAACAAACTATTCCTGCTGAACATACCCTGTGTCACTTGATACCCCGAGTCGTTGCGATCACCCACACCTTTGATCAAGTACAACAAGACGCTTTAATCAGTTGTGTTGAAACCATGGCAAGGGGAATGCCCAAGTTTCAGGCATTAGATCTTAGCAAAGGACTCAACACCCTGCCCGATCTAGATGACTACTGTTACCACGTGGCCGGTTGTGTGGGTGAAATGCTCACCAAACTTTTCTGTCATTATTCCCCAGAAATTAACCAACACCGCGAACAACTACTGGCATTATCGGTTTCTTTTGGTCAAGGACTCCAAATGACGAACATTCTCAAAGACATTTGGGACGATGCCTCTCGTAATGTATGCTGGCTACCCCAAGATGTTTTCAACGAAACAGGTTTCGAGCTTCAACAACTCAGCGCCTCGAATCATAACGATCAATTTCAACACGGCCTAGAACACCTTATAAGTATTGGTCACGATCACCTTGAAAATGCACTGACTTATACAAAATTAATCCCTACCCATGAAACCGGCATTCGAAACTTTTGCCTCTGGGCCTTAGGCATGGCCGTCTTAAATATGCAAAAAATTAAAGCCAACACCGATTTCGATCAGTCATCTCAAGTGAAAATAACCCGCAACAGCGTTAAAGCAACTATTCTTGCTACACGCATTACCGGAAAAAGTAATTTTTTGCTCACCTGGCTATTTAAATTTGCTGCACGTGGCCTACACCAAAACGATTGGCAATACACCCCCAACACTGTCCCAACCGAAAATAAATAGAGCGCTTTAACTGCTATGTATACTGAATCATTTAATGAAAAAAACGATCTAGATTCTATTAATGCCTCGGCTAAAAAGGCATGGAACCTTGATTCTGCAATTCATGCTGCCCAAGCAGAACTCACTACTCTTCAAAATGATCAAGGCTACTGGCATTTTGAACTGGAAGCTGATTGTTCTATCACCGCCGACTACATCATAATGATGCATTATCATGGCGAAGAGAACGACGCGCTGCAAGAACAAATGGCCACCTATCTAAGGGCTCGCCAAACGAGCAATGGTAGCTATTCTCTTTTTACCGGAGGAGTAGAAGATCTAAGTTGTAGCGTAAAAGTCTATTTCGCCCTAAAACTAGCCGGTGACAAGACCACATCACCGCATATGGTTAAGCTCAAAAACTATATCTTAAGCCAAGGCGGAGCGGCCAAAGCAAACGTTTTCACCCGCATTACTCTGGCTATTTTTGAACAAATCCCTTGGCGTGGCGTACCCTACATACCGGTTGAGATTATGCTACTTCCCAAATGGTTCCCCTTCCATTTGGATCGCGTTTCTTACTGGTCAAGAACCGTTATGGTTCCTCTTTTTATTCTGTGTACTCTAAAAGCAAAAGCGTGTAACCCTAAGAAAATCAATATTGCTGAATTATTTACTACACCGCCCCACGAAGAAAAAAAATATTTTTCTAACGATACCTTATTAAGTAAAATTTTCTTAGGGTTAGATAAGCTAGGTCTAATCACCCGCCCACTCATCCCTAAACGATTAACACAAAAATCTTTTGACCTCGCACTAACCTGGATTACCGAAAGACTTAATGGTGAAGATGGCTTAGGTGGTATTTTCCCAGCTATGGTTGCCGCCCATCAGGCCATGTTACTGTTAGATATGCCTCTCGACCACCCTGATGTTAAAACAGCTCGCGAAGCCATGGATAAATTAATTGTTTTTCGAGACCAAGAAGCCTATTGCCAGCCCTGCCTATCGCCTGTTTGGGACACCGGATTAGCTGCATTAGCCTTACAAGAAGCCGATCCAAAAGCAACACGACACTCTAGAGAGAAAGCTTACAACTGGTTAAAAACAAAACAGTTAGATCAACAACCGGGAGACTGGCAAATCCAACAACCGCATCTCAATGGTGGTGGCTGGGCCTTCCAGTTTGAAAATCCACACTACCCTGACGTAGATGATACCGCCGTTGTGGCATTTGCCATGGCCAACGCCAGTGACCTTAACAACCTTGACGAATCCATACACAGAGCGACCCATTGGACTGCAGGCATGCAATCCAAAAACGGTGGTTTTGGCGCCTTTGATTGTGACAATACCGATTACTACTTAAACCATATCCCTTTTGCTGACCATGGCGCATTACTGGACCCCCCCACTGCAGATGTTAGCGCACGTTGCGCCATGTTGCTGGGGCATCAACTTAACAGCCATCCTGAATACCAAAAAACACTGGATAAAACGATTACTTATCTTCGCAAAGAACAAGAATCAGATGGCTCTTGGTTTGGTCGCTGGGGAACAAATTACATCTATGGGACATGGTCGGTTCTATTAGGCTTAGAACAAACCCAAGTCCCCAAAAATGACCCTATGTATACGAAAGCCGTCCAGTGGCTGAAAAGCGTACAAAACAATGACGGCGGCTGGGGCGAAGATAATTATAGTTACCACGACGATAGCACACGGGGACAAGCCGAAAACAGTACTTGTTTCCAAACCGCTTGGGCACTTCTTGGCTTATTGGCAGCCGGTGAAGTCAATAGCCCCGAAGTTAAAAATGGCATAAATTATATTTTATCCCATCAAACTGAAGAGGGTCTTTGGACTGACCCCGGCTTCACAGCACCTGGTTTTCCTAAAGTCTTTTATCTTAAATACTATGGCTACGATAAATTTTTTCCTTTATGGGCATTAGCGCGTTACCGTAACGAACTTCAGAAGTTGTGATTCTTGGAATTATTGTTGCGTTACCAGAAGAATTATCTTCACTCACTAACGCCAAAATAAAAAAAGGCCAGATTCATTCTCTGGCCGATAACATTTCAGTAATCCGGTCAGGAACCGGCTCTGAAAATGCTTCCCATGCAGCCCAAGAACTCATCACTCACGGCGTTGACCACCTGATCAGTTGGGGCTGCGCCGGTGCCTTATCGAAGCAATTAAAGCCCGGCCACTTGATCATACCTACACAACTCGTTGACCACCAGAACGCCCTTATTAATCTACACACTTCTTGGCCTGAATATTTATGCCGCACATTAACAGCGCCTAAAACAATCTCGTCTGGAAAACTACTGGAAAGCAAGCAACTGGTTTCCCACTGGCAAAATAAAGAACATCTTCATAAAACCACCCATGCTGATCTTGTCGATATGGAAAGCGTAGCCATTGCCCGTATCGCACAACTTAACGATATCCCTTTTGTTGCTATCCGAGCTATTGCCGATTCGGCCACCATGAATCTACCCAAAGCCATAAGCCACTCTCTTGATGACCAGGGTGAAGTACAACTCAATAATTTACTCAAATATCTTGCCACTCACCCCAACGAAATACTCGAATTAATTAAACTAGGACTATCCTTCCATTTTGCAAAAAAGTCGCTCTGTCATGTCGCCGATCAGTTGGATATAATAACTGCCTTTCACTCGCCTGATAACTAAATATCAACCATGCCTGATCACCTTAATCCAACCCATAGAGCGCTGTTTGCACTAAGCTCCATCGTCCTCCGGTTCCCTTGGATTGTTATCAGTCTATTTATTTTACTCAGCGCAAGCAGCCTCCAATTTACTATTAACAATCTTGGCGTTAACACCAATGTTGCAGAACTTCTATCCCCTGATTTACCGTTCCAAAAAAATCGCTTAAAATTAGAGGCAACATTCCCCAAGTCAGCAGATACGCTACTGCTTGTCGTTGAGGCCAGCACCCCTGAAAACACCGCCAGAACAACTAAATTACTCATTGAGCGCCTCAACAAGGAGCCCTTATTCACATCTGTTTACGCTCCAAGTAGTTCTGACTTTTTCAAGCGTCAGGCCTTCTTATACCTCGAACCCGAGGAACTCAGCACCCTTTCTCATGACTTAACTGAAGCCCAACCTTTTGTCGGGTACCTCGCACAAAACTTTAGTCTTAAAGGCTTATTTAGCATTATAAACCACGCCTTTGAACCCAAAGATACCGTGTTACCCATGGATATTAATCCGTTATTAACGGCCATTAACGCCAGCCTTGAGGCACAATTACTGGGTAAAAGCCAACCGATATCGTGGCAACGTCTCATTCTTGGCAAGAACTCATCGCTGGAAAAAAATCGTCGCCTCATTTTAGCCAAACCACTGCTGGACTTTAATCAAATAATGCCTGCCGAAGAGGCTTTTCTCAAAGCACGAGAAATATCTCATGAATTTGAACAAACCATTGATGAAGTTTCAATATCCATTACCGGCGAAAAAGCTTTAGAACACGAAGAGCTAGAAAGCGTGAGCCAAGGCGCTATCTTCTCTGGCATCTTATCCCTTACGCTCGTTTGCTTAACCCTTTTTTTTGCCCTCAGGTCATTCAAACTGTTATTCATTACCTTTACGTCCCTGATAACAGGATTGAACTTAACAGCTGGGTTTGCAACGATTTCAGTCGGACACCTAAATCTGATTTCCATTGCATTTGCTGTCCTTTATATAGGATTGGGCGTCGATTTTGCTATCCACCTTTGTTTGCGTTATCGGGAATTAATTGCAGAGAAACAAAATAATCTAAACGCTATACAGGGAAGCATTCAAAGTGTTGGGAAATCACTTATCTTATGTGCAATCACCACTTCAATTGGCTTTTTTGCCTTTATTCCAACCGATTATGCCGGCGTTTCTGAACTGGGTATTATTTCAGGTGCAGGCATGTTTATTGGGCTTATTGTTTCCCTTACGCTACTTCCTGCATTACTGCAGGTGCTACCGATCAAAACTATTAAGCAAAAAAAAACCAAAACACCCCAACTAGATTATCTTGCCACGTTGCCGTTTCTCTTTAGTACTGGTATTCGTTTTACTGTTATTTTTCTAATCTTAGGCGGAAGCTATTTTATAGGTCAACTTACTTTTGACTCCAACCCGGTCAACTTACGTGACCCCAACAGCGAATCTGTTACCACTTTCAACCGATTATTACAGTCACTTGATGACTCACCTTTTGCCGTGGAAACGCTAACTGATGACTTAACCCAAGCAGTACAGTTGGCTAAAGAATTTGAATCACTTGACTCGGTAAAACAAGCCATCACTATCCATAGCTTTGTCCCTGACAACCAAGAAGACAAGTTAATTATTGTAGAAGATCTTGACCTTATCTTAGGCAGTCAACTAGGCGCCTTTTCAAACCCTATTGATCACCATGAAAACCATCAAGCACTACTCAGTTTTACTGAAAATATTAAAACCGTATTAGCCCTACAATCCCCCCATTTTGACCTCCTTTTATTACAAAAAATACACGATAATCTAGACCGTTTTTTAGCCCAAACAGCGACAACAGATAGTGAATCAGAAAAGAAGCTCTCACTAGATTTATTAGGGTTATTGCCCTTTTCAATGGACCTTCTGAATTCTGCATTAGCCGCTACTGAGTTTGGAATAGATGATATTCCCACGTCCATCAGTGAACATTGGGTCAGCCATAACGGCCTCTATAGAATCCTCATTCAACCGCAATATAATTTAATGGACCAAGAAAGGTTGATTAGTTTTGTCGGTGACGTACAAACTATTGATGACCGTGTTACTGGCTTAGCTGTTGCGGACCAATCATCAGGAAAAGCCGTTGTTAAAGCCTTTATCCAAGCTTTTGTAGGCGCTATTGTGGCTATAACTCTACTCTTATGGATCATGCTCGGAAACCTTAAAGAAACCCTCCTCGTTATCGGCCCACTACTGCTTGCAGGTTTATTAACCGGTGCCTTTAATGTCATGCTGGACAACCCGTTTAACTTTGCCAACATTATTGCCTTACCGCTATTAATGGGTATGGGGGTAGACAGTGGTATTCATATCGTCCACCGCTTAGCCCACAACAACGAGTCCAGTGATAACCTCTTAAGAACCAGTACAGCGCGCGGGGTCTTTTACAGTTCGATCACTACCTTTTGTAGCTTTACTAGTCTTGCCTTTTCGCCACATGTTGGAACAGCAAGCATGGGGCTGTTATTGGCCATTGGGATATCATTAACCCTACTGACAACATTAATCGTCCTGCCTGCATTTAGCCCGCAAAAAACCACCTCTTTTAATTAGCGTATTAAGGTACATCATGTCACTTAGCATTACTGAATTACTTCAATCACGTAGCAACGAAAAGTTTGCTTTGCACGAACAACACCTTAATAACCAAATGGTCCGAGTACTTAATACCATTGGTTATAATCGCAACTATAAAAAAGCAATCGGCCAGTATCTTTACGATGACAACAATAAAGAATATCTTGATTGCTTAAGTGGTTTTGGTGTCTTTGCTGTGGGTCGAAACCACCCGACTGTTATCAGTGCATTACAAGAAACGTTAACGTTAGAATTACCCAATTTAGTCCAAATGGACGTTTCGTTACTCAGCGGTATTTTTGCTGAAAAAATCCTTCAAACTACCCCTGATAATTTAGAGCGAATGTTTTTTTGCAACTCAGGAACTGAAGCCGTTGAAGCGGCAATTAAATTTGCGCGCTATACAACAAAACGAGAAAAAATACTCCATTGTGAACACAGTTACCACGGCTTAACATTAGGGGCACTTGCCTTAAACGGGGAAGATGTCTTTCGTGAAGGCTTTGGCCCACTATTACCCGGCTGCTCGAGCGTTCCTTTTAACGATCTAGAACGTCTTGAAACTGCTTTAGCCAATAAAGATGTGGCTGCTTTTTTCATTGAACCTATACAAGGGAAAGGCGTTAACTTACCCGATGATAATTACTTAAAAGAAGCACAACGGTTATGCCATCAATATGGCACCTTATTTGTGGCTGATGAAATTCAAACCGGTGTCGGAAGAACCGGTAAATTCTGGGCCATTGATCATTGGGATGTTGAACCGGATATGATTTTAATGGCTAAAGCCCTTTCGGGTGGGTTTATACCTATCGGAGGTGTCGCCATGACCCAAAAAATAATGGATGCCGTTTTTAATCGTATGGATCGCGCCGTTGTCCATGGCTCTACATTTTCCAAAAACAATATGGCTATGGCTGCAGGCATTGCGACATTACAAGTTATCGACGATGAAAAACTCATTGAAAACACGGCCTTAATTGGTGAAAACATTATTACCAGCCTGGGTGCCATGACTGAAAAATATGAGTTCCTTAAAGAAGTCCGAGGCAAAGGTCTTATGATTGCCATTGAATTTGGCGCCCCTAAGAGCTTATCACTCAAAACCGCTTGGATGATGTTAGAAGCGGCAAACAAAGGCCTATTTTGTCAGATGATTACCATCCCTCTATTTAAAGAACATTACCTTTTAAGCCAGGTCGCCGGCCATGGGATGAACGTAGTAAAATTATTACCCCCATTAAACCTAACTGAAAAAGACCGGGACTGGGTCGTTAATTCATTTGATAGTGTTATTGCTGATTGCCATGAAATTCCCGGTTCTATTTGGGACCTTGGGAAGAACTTAGCCAGTCATGCCATTAAAAATAAAAAAACCAAATAACTCAATTAACACCGATAACTTAGTTAAGATTGATCCTTTTACTGACTTTTAATATTAATTATTAGCATGAAAAATAGCGAACCATACCCTTTACTGAGTCAGATAGAGAAACCGGAAGACTTGCGTGCTCTCTCAGAAGAGCAACTTAAACCCTTAGCTAAGGAATTACGTGAGTTTTTAACCTATACGGTCAGTATTTCAGGGGGCCACTAT
>Ga0105353_1000107_pt1 | contig 50965 bp, 39 predicted proteins | sample EN1Hudsemesocosm_2_FD_83657 | JGI IMG/M metagenome (GOLD analysis project Ga0105353, IMG submission 83657) | Methane-oxidizing microbial communities from mesocosms in the Hudson Canyon - EN10B Hudson Canyon | ecosystem: Environmental > Aquatic > Marine > Cold seeps | place: Hudson Canyon...
ATCAATAACAGGGGCAAACATATTGGCGAATAAAATCGACAACATCATTCCTTCTGGGAAAGCAGGATTTACCACACGAACTAATACAACCATCACACCAATTAGCGCACCAAAAATCCAACGACCTGTATCAGTCATTGCCGCGCCTACTGGATCAGTTGCCATATAAACCATACCGAAAGCAAAACCACCAACAGTTAAATGCCAGTAGAAAGGGAATGCAAACATTGGGTTAGTTTCACTACCAATTATGTTGAACATAACTGAAGTAGCAATCATCCCTAGTAAAACACCACCCATAATTCTGTATGAAGCAATACGTGTATATAGTAAGAAAGCAGCACCAATAAAAATAGCTAGTGTAGATGTTTCACCAATTGAACCAGGAATAAAACCTAGGAATGATTGAAACCAACTATATCCAGCTGCATTTACAGCATCAAGCCCACCTTGACCAGCAAGACCTAAAGGTGTTGCCATGGTATAGCCATCAACACCAACCCAAGCTGTATCACCTGAGATAGCTGCTGGGTATGCAAAGAATAAAAATGCACGACCTGTTAATGCTGGGTTTAAAAAGTTTTTACCTGTTCCCCCAAATACTTCTTTACCGATAACGATACCGAAAGAAATACCTAAAGCAACCTGCCATAAAGGAATATCAGGTGGCAAAATCAATGTGTATAACATTGAAGAAACTAAGAAACCTTCGTTTACTTCGTGACCACGAACCGTTGCAAATAAAACTTCCCAAACACCACCTACCGCTAAAGTAACGATATATATAGGTAAGAAGAATAATGCACCATGAACCATATTTGAAATGGGGTTCATCGGATTATATCCGAAGATATTCATCACCAAACTACGCCAGCTAGTTGTTTCACTTAGCCCCATAGCTTCTATAGCTAAATTAGCTTGGTAACCCGTGTTATACATTGCCATTAGAATACAAAACAATGTTGCAATTACAACAAATGTCATTGTACGTTTCAGGTCATTACCATCACGAACATGCGTTGTTCCGCGTGTTACATCAGACGGTGTGTAAATAAAAGTATCTACCATCTCATACAGACCATAGTACTTTTCTAATTTACCGCCTTTCGTAAAATGCGGCTCTACGCTATCTAATAAATCTCTAGCCGACATTATCCTTCCTTCTCAATTTTAGTTAGATTCGCTCTTAATACAGGCGCAAAATCATGCTTACCTGGATCAACGAAAGTAAATAAGGAAACATCTTCCTCAACTAATTCAAGTCCACCTAATAACTGCGCCTGATCAGTATCACCGACAACCAATGCTTTTAACAAAGGTGTAGGTAAAATATCCATAGGCATAACAGTTTCGAATACGCCAACAGGAACAATCGCTCTGTTACTACCATTTTTATCCGTTGTTAAAGGAAATAAACGGTTATCTTTTCGATCTTTGCTTGATGTATAAACATTCATTGCTGAATATTTATCTTTACCTGCAACAATCCAGCCGAACAACTCACGTTGTCTTCCTTCTTGAAGTACAGAAACCTGATTGCTATAACAACCAAGATAAGCAAAGGCATCAGCAGCTTCATGACCAAATAACACAGACCCAGAGATTACTCTGTTTTCTGCATCACCTAACTCACCTGCAACTAAATCATTAGTATTAGCACCCACTCGTGTTTCTAATAATCTTGGTTTAGTAACAGCAGGGCCAGCTAAAGATACAACTCTGTTTACATTAAGCTTACCAGTAGAAAACAATGCGCCAATAGCAATTACCGCCTGATAATCAACATGCCAAACTTGTTTTTCTGCATTAACAGGATCAAGAAAATGAATATGAGTACTTGGTAGCCCCGCTGGGTGCGGCCCAGAGAACTCTTCAGTTTGTACAGAATCAGCTGAAACAACTTCACTGCCTGTTGCTTTACAAAGATAAGTTTTACCTTCTGTTAATTTTGCAACAATAGCTAAGCCAGCTGAAAAGTCATCTTCTCTTTCTTTTATAACCACAACAGGATCCGCCGCTAAAGGACGTGTATCTATTGCTGTAACAAAAATTGAGCTAGCAGTTGCATCAACTGCTGGAATTTTTCCATAGGGACGGGTTAAAAAAGATGTCCATAAACCTGATGCCAAGAGATTTTCTTTTACTTGGTCAGCCGTTAATGAAGCTAAATCTTTTTTAGCGTATTTAGTAAAAGATTCTTGAGCTGTACCTTTTAGTTCAATGACGACTGACTGCAAAACACGCTTAGCGCCACGGTTAATCTCTTTAACGACACCAGCAGCTGGTGAAGTAAAATTAACCCCTTGGTTTTGTTTATCAGTAAATAGCACTTGTCCTAATTTAACGGTATCGCCTTCAGCGACCATCATTTTAGGCTTAAGCCCTACGTAATCCTTCCCCAAAATAGCAACAGTTTTAACCTTGTTACCTTTTTCAATAATCTGTTCAGGACCTCCCGTAATGGGTAAGTCTAAACCTTCTTTAATAATAAATTGCATAGTGAATAAGCCTGTTCTCCAGACAAGTTGCGATAAACAACCCTACCTATAAAAATAGGAGGCACTTTAAGACATAAAAACTTTTCTATTACACCATAAATCAGCCTTTTTCTCAATCAATGAATACACTCAACCTTCTATTTAGTTCCATCTAAATTAAACCTTATTTATTATAAGAAAATACTCTCAATTTCTGCTACTGCATCTATAATCATAACTATATAAAAGAACTTATCTTTCCAACATTATTTACTTCAACCAATACAAATAGGCAAATACCATGACTTCCGTACATTGCTATTCCTTCCTTGATGGTGACGGCAAAAATAAAGCATTATTAGGTGGCAAAGGCGCTAACCTTTGCGAAATGACACAAATCGGACTTAATGTCCCTCCAGGTTTTGTTATCACCACACAAACATGTATCGACTATTTACAAAACAATAGACTGTCTGAGTCATTAATTTCAGAAATACAACAGCAAATAAACAAAACAGAACAACAAACAGGAAAAACATTTGGCGACACCAGCAACCCCTTACTAGTTTCCGTTAGATCTGGCTCGGCCATTTCTATGCCTGGCATGATGGATACCATTTTAAACCTAGGCCTCAACCAACAAACATTAACAGCTTTAATTGAACAAACAAATGATGCTAGATTTGCCTATGATGCCTACAGACGGTTTATTCAATTATTTGGAAAAGTTGCGCTTAATATCGATGATGAAAAATTTGATATTCACTTTGACACTATCAAAAAAAATAATGGAATTAAAGCTGATTCAGCATTAACCGCTGAACACCTTGAAGAAATAAGTAATTTATTTCTTACTGTCGTTCGAGAAGAAACGGGACATCCCTTTCCAGAGAATGTACACGACCAATTAGAATTATCTATTAAAGCTGTATTTCAATCTTGGTCTGGTAAACGCGCTATTGATTACCGCAGAGAATTTAATATCACACCAGAAATGGCCAATGGAACAGCTGTCAATATTGTTACCATGGTTTTCGGCAATATGGGGGATGATTGTGCTACTGGTGTTGGTTTCACACGCAACCCTGGTACAGGTGTTAACGAAATGTATGGTGAATACCTTGTTAATGCTCAGGGTGAAGATGTTGTAGCAGGCATTAGAACACCTAAAGCAGTTGATGAACTTCACACTGAAATGCCAGATTTATATTGTCAACTTGTTGACTTGCGTAATAAATTAGAAAATCATTACCAAGAAGTACAAGATTACGAATACACCATTGAACATGGAGTGCTTTACTGCCTCCAAACACGTAACGGCAAAATGAATGCTGCCGCAATGGTTAAGACATCTATTGATATGTTCAATGAAGGCTTGGTCAGCAAAAACCAAGCTCTATTACGTATAGACCCTGAACTTTTAGAACAATTACTACACCCACAACTCACCCTAAATCATAACATTCCCGTTCTCGCCACTGGCTTACCAGCCTCCCCTGGTGCTGCCTGCGGGAAATGCGTATTTGATGCAGATACCGCTCAAAGATTGGGCCAAGTAGGTGAAGATATTATTTTGCTTAGAGAAGAAACAAAACCCGAAGATATTCATGGTTTTTTTGCTGCTCAAGGTATCTTAACTAGCCGTGGTGGCAAAACATCTCATGCTGCTGTTGTTGCTAGAGGCATGGGAAAAGCATGTATAGCAGGTGCTGAAGATATTTTAATTGACATTAAATCACGTCTAGCTGTTGTGGGAGACAATCATATTCGTGAAGGAGATATCATTACTATTGATGGTAGTAGCGGCCATATATATTTAGGAAAAATCCCAACAACACCTCCTGAATTTTCATCAGAACTCCAAACTTTATTATCTTGGGCTGATGAAATATCTGAACTTGACGTTTATGCCAATGTTGATACCCCTGAAAATGCAATAATTGCCGCCAATTATGGTGCAAAAGGCATAGGCTTATGTAGAACTGAACGTATGTTCAATGCTCCTGACCGCCTCCCCTTAGTTATCGATATGATTATTGCCGATAACACTGAAGACAGAGAAACAGCACTAGCTAAACTTTTTCCTATTCAACGAGACGACTTCCAACAGTTATTTGAAGCAATGTCCCCTAACCCAGTGACTGTACGACTACTCGATCCACCGATGCATGAGTTTCTACCTAGCGAAACACAGTTACAAGATGAAATTGAATCGCTTAAACAATATGCAACCATTATTAAAGCACAAAGGGTTACTTTAGAAAGTATTGCAGCTAACTCACCACTCCCCCAACCTCTCGATCAACTTAACGAAGAGTTAATCCACGAAACCATTAGTAAAAAATCTGCCATTCTTAAAAAAGTGAGAGACTTATTTGAAGTAAACCCCATGCTAGGACATCGTGGCGTTAGATTGGGCATGAGTTATCCAGAAATTTATCGCATGCAAATTCGCTCTATCCTTGAGGCCACCGCATTATGTATCAAAAAACGCATTCCTATTAGCCCTCAGATTATGGTTCCTCAAGTTATTACCGCTCAGGAACTAACAAAGGTTAAAGAAATGGTTACTGAAATTCAACAAGATATTGAAAGCCAGTTTAAAGTTTCACTTGATTTTAAATTTGGCTCCATGATTGAGACCGTAAGAGCGTGCACAAGAGCTGGCTATTTAGCCGAAGAAGCCGAGTTTTTCTCATTCGGAACTAACGATTTAACTCAGGCAACTTTCTCATTTTCTAGGGAAGATGCTGAAAACAAATTTCTACCTTTATATGAAAAAGCCGAGTTACTACAAGACAACCCTTTTGAAGTACTTGATACAAAAGGCGTAGGGGAATTAATGAAATTAACTGTCAAGCTCGGTAGAGAAACTCGACCAGAGATTAGTATTGGAATTTGCGGAGAACAAGGTGGACACCCAAAATCAATCCGCTTTTGTCACAACATAAAACTGAATTACGTGTCTTGTTCAGCTCCAAGAATACCTATTGCCAGGTTAGCAACTGCACACGCCAAATTACTAGAAAATACATAAGTAATAAATATGGGGTGGTGAAATACCCACCCCATACATACACCTCTACTACATATTTATTTATTTATTAAAAGTAGTTCCCACTTTACCTGCTGGTAAAACTGGCATTTCTTGTTTAGGGAATTCACCCGTTAAAGCATCCAAGAAAGCAACAATATCAGCAATATCAGATTTAGGTAAATCTTGACCCAATTGTAGTTTAGCCATCAACTTAACAGCCTGATCTAAAGTTTTAACACTACCATTATGAAAATAAGGTGCCGTTAAAGCGATGTTACGCAATGTAGGTACCTTCCACATATGCTCGTCAGCTGCTTTTTTAGTCACTTCCGCTAAACCTTTATCATCTTTAAAGCCATATTGCGCTTCAAAATAACCATTATCAATAACTGGGAACTTCTGGAACACGCCTGGACCATTAAAAGCAGGACCACTATGACAAGCAGTACAACCTAACTCAACAGCTTTATTCATACCGCGAATTTGTTGCTTAGTCATTGCTGACTTATTACCTTTAACATACTTATCAAAAGGACTATTTGGAGTAATTAATGTTCTCTCATAAGCCGCAATAGCTTTAGTCGCTGTATCTTTAGAAATATTATTTTTACCAAAAGCTTTTGCAAAAGCTGTTTGATATCCATCAATTGCTTTTAAGCGAACAACAACATCATCCCAGCTTTTCATTCCCATTTCGATAGGATTTGTAACGGGTCCAGCTGCTTGCTCTTCTAAACTAGCCGCTCGACCGTCCCAAAACTGTACTTTATTAAAGGCAGAGTTCCAAACGGTAGGCGCACTACGTCCACCTACTTGCCCCCCGACACCAACAGATCCTGCGCGGTTATCTTCACCACCAAGCATAGTATTATGACAAGAAGCACAAGAAACTGTCCCAGAAGAAGACAATCGCGGATCATGATAAAGCATTTTACCTAAAGCTACTTTTTCAGCCGTTGTTGGGTTATCAGCAGGTGCAGGTGCCTTTGTTGGTAACGCTTGAGCGAAAACAACCGAAGCCGATCCAGCAAGTGCCAAAGCAGTGACTAGCGAACGAATTTTAAACATAATTACCCTCCAAGGTATTATTGTTGTAATAAACTACAAATGAATTGTAAGGTATGCCAATGATTTGGTAAATCAAAAAGATCAGATCCCCACAATGCCTACCCTACAAGCTACAATTCGAATAATTATAGATTAAAATAAGCTTTTCTTTTACATCAAATTAATTGGGTTAATTTCCTATCGACCAAACATTTTAACCAAACGCGATAAACGCCCAGCTCGCTCAGGTGTCAAACGATCCCAAGAAAAACGCCACTTCCAATTTCCCTCACAAGTTCCTGGAATATTCATTCTATCTTCAGAACCCAACTCCAAAACATCTTGCATGGGAACAATGGCTAAATTAGCAACAGAGGAAAACGTAGTACCGATTAAAGTAAATGGCATAGAAGTTTTAGAAAAACCTAAATACTCATAAACATGATGCTTATCATGATCATTCAATGAATTAAACCACCCCAAAGTCGTATCATTATCATGTGTTCCAGTATATACGACACTATTCTGTTCGTGATTATGGGGCAAATACAAATTATCTGGGCTTCCATCAAATGCAAATTGTAGAATTTTCATCCCTGGCAATTTAAATTCAGCTCTTAAAGCATCGACTTCTTCTGTAATAATCCCTAAATCTTCAGCAACTAACGCAACAGCACTACATTCTTTTGCTATCGCTTTTAATAAAGCTTTACCGGGTGCAACCACCCACTTACCATTAATTGCAGTATCTTCATCTGCAGGAATTTCCCAAGCTGATTCAAAACCTCTAAAGTGATCAATCCTGACAATATCAAAAAGCTCACCCTGAGTCTTGACTCTATCAATCCACCATTTAAACCCAGTTTTCTTTAAATATTTCCAGTCATAATGGGGATTCCCCCAACGTTGCCCTGTTTCTGAAAAATAATCTGGCGGAACCCCAGCAACAACAGACATTTCACCACTTTTATCCAGTTTAAATACTTCCCTATTCGCCCAAACATCTGAACTATCATAAGAAACAAAAATAGGAATATCACCAAACAAAAGTACGTGACGTTCTTTTGCATAAGCTTTCAACTCAGCCCACTGAGAAAAGAAAACGAATTGCTCAAACTTAACTCCTTCAACCAAAGAACTTAATCTTTGATGCGCATCCTTAATAGCAACTGGATCCCTATTTTTTAATGCTTCTGGCCATTGATTCCAACACTGGCCTCCAAACTCCTGTCGAAGTGAGTAAAATAATGAGAAATCATCCAACCAACTAGCATTATCCTGACAAAATTGAGAAAAACTGACTTTATCTTCTTTATTAGCCAAACCTTTAAAACCTGTAAAAGCTTTTGCTAACAAACAAGTTTTACTAAAACCATCTCCAGCATGACAATCAATACAAGATTCTTTAGCTTCTAACCACCCCTTCTTTTCCAACCAAAGAGTATCAATAAAGACTGGGTTACCTGCATGAGCAGATAAGCATTGATAGGGTGAACCATCACCATGCGGCATACCTAAAGGTAGTGTCTGCCAAACTGTAATCCCTGAATCATTAAGAAAATTTACAAAATTGTAGGCTTCCTGCCCCAAGTTGCCTGAATCACCTGAACCTGGTAAAGATGAAATATGCAGTAATATTCCCGCTCTTCGTTTGCTTAAAGGATTACTCATTATATATATGATGTTTCTAGAGGTATTTCGAGATAAAAAAAGCACTCCCTTTACAGCATTCATACTGTAAAAAAGAATGCATTCTATATTTAGAGCTTATCTTACAAGATGCCTTTGCTGGCCAAGCATTTCAGGAGTAACTAACACTATTCCTCCAGGACTCACTTCAAATCGTTTTTCATCATCAGCTCTATTTTCACCAATAATGGTTCCCTCGGGAACATGACACCCTTTTTCTATAATTGCTTTATTGATACGGCAATTTCTACCAATGACAGCTTCTGGCAAAATAACAGAGTCAATAACAGTTGAAAATGAATTGACTCTCACATCAGAGAAGATAAGCGAATGCTTAACTGTCGCTCCAGAAATAATACAGCCACCTGAGACCATAGAATCAATAGCTTGCCCCCGTCTTTCTTTATCATCAAAGATAAACTTTGCTGGTGGGTTTTGTGCTTGATAAGTCCAAATGGGCCAAGTCTTATCATATAAATTTAAATCAGGGTTAACACCAATCAATTCCATATTAGCTGACCAGTACGCATCCAATGTACCTACATCACGCCAGTAACTTTGCTCACCTTGTAAATTTAAAAATGGGTAGGCATTCACTGTATGCCCATCAATAACAGAAGGAATAATATCATGACCAAAATCTCGAGTAGACCCTGCAGTCTCGGCATCTTTAATCAATTGTTCAATAAGAAATTCCGTATTAAAAATATAAATCCCCATAGATGCCAGTGCAATATCATCTCTTCCAGGAATACAAGGTGGATTTGCGGGTTTTTCAACAAACTCTTGAACTTGCCTTTCTTCATTCACATGCATGACACCAAATTCTTTAGCCTCATCTAATGAAACTTCAAGACAACCAATGGTTAAGTCTGCACCTTTATCAACATGGTCAGCTAGCATAGAGCCGTAATCCATTTTATAGATATGATCACCCGCGAGTATGAGTACATACTCAGAATTCTGGCTTCGTAACATATCAATACTTTGATAAATCGCATCGGCAGTCCCTTCGTACCACCCCCCCCCTTGTGCAGTTTGTTGTGCTGGCATCAAATTAACAAACTCACCAAATTCACCACGCAGAAAGCCCCAGCCTTGCTGGACATGCTTAATAAGAGGATCTGCTTTATATTGAGTTAAAATACCTATCTTTCGAATGCCAGAGTTAATACAATTTGACAAAGGAAAATCAATAATTCTAAATTTTCCACCAAAAGGAACCGCGGGCTTAGCTCGCCAGTCCGTCATTTGCTTCAGTCGCGTACCGCGTCCACCAGCTAGAATTAAAGCGACTGTACTTCTTGTTAGCTGACTAACAAAACGCTCATGATGTGGATTTTCTGAACCTGACATATTTACCTCTTATTGTTATTATAAAAGCTTAATCCCTTTCAAAAACGAACATTTTAAGCCACAAATATAATTAATTTTAATTTTATCTCTGAAATTTGCTAATATTCGCTGGTAGATATTCTACTACAATCCACAACAATGGGGCATTGCAAAGTGAACAAAAAAATAAAAAAGATTCAATCCAGCAATAAAAATCCACTGAAGCCTGAAGAAAAACAGTTAAATGATGATTTAATTCGTATTAGCGAAGCGAAGCACAACAACCCCTTTTCAGTTTTAGGTCGCCATACAAATGATACTTTAACAACCATTACTGTTTACGCCCCTTATACAGAAAGTATTAATCTTGGTATCAAAGGCCCCGCTTTTTATAGAATTCCTGATTCCGATTTTTTTCAATACCAAAGCTCTCAAGACAATATTCCAGAACATTACCAACTTGCGCAAGTTGATAAAGACGGTAACAAACAACTTAATTATGATCCTTATGACTTTGGCGCTATCCTTCCTGAATTTGACCAACACCTTTTCTCTTCAGGAAATCACTGGCACATCTATAAGCAACTAGGTTCACACTTACGAACCATTGATGGTATTCATGGTGTTCAATTTGCTGTTTGGGCACCTAACGCTTCCCGTGTCAGTGTTGTTGGGGACTTTAATAAGTGGGATGGTCGCTGCACCCCAATGAGAAGTTTAAGCAGTAGCGGCATATGGGAAATTTTTATTCCTGGTATAAATGTTGGCTGCACTTATAAGTTTGAGATTCTAAATGATCAGACGGGGGAAATATTACTCAAAACAGACCCCTATGGTCAACAATTTGAATTTCGCCCACAAACGGCTTCAATCGTTACCGATGAAAACCACTACCAATGGTTAGATAACCAGTGGATGTCTCATCGTAAGAAACATGACTGGATTCATGAAGCCATGTCTATTTATGAAGTTCATATTGGTTCTTGGCGTCGTGATGCTCAAGGAAATTTCCTAAGTTATAGAGACCTAGCAACCGAACTGGTTGATTACGTTAAGGAAATGGGATTTACCCACATTGAATTACTGCCAATTACTGAACATCCCTTTGATGGTTCTTGGGGTTATCAAACAACGGGCTACTTCGCGCCCACCAGTCGTCATGGCACACCTGACGATTTCAGGTATTTTGTTGATGTCTGTCATCAAAATAATATTGGCGTCATTCTTGATTGGGTTCCTGCTCATTTCCCTAAGGATGCTTTTGCTCTTGCCAAATTTGATGGCACAGCACTATATGAGCATGAAGACCCGCGCAAAGGTGAGCACCGAGACTGGGGCACACTAATTTATAACTATAGTCGTAATGAAGTTAAAAACTTCCTTCTAGCCAGTGCGAATTTCTGGCTGGAAGAGTTTCATCTTGATGGACTAAGAGTGGATGCGGTTGCTTCAATGCTATATCTAGATTATTCACGCGAAGCTGATGACTGGATTCCAAATATACACGGTGGCAATGAGAACTTAGAAGCTATCGATTTTATGCGCCACATGAATGCCATCACTCATGAACAACATCCCGGCACGGTGGTTATTGCTGAAGAGTCAACATCATGGCCACAAGTTACACGTCCGACCTGGACGGGCGGACTGGGCTTCTCTATGAAATGGAATATGGGCTGGATGCATGACATGCTTTCTTATATGCAACAAGACCCTGTTCATAGAATGCATCATCATGACAACCTAACGTTTGGCATGCTATATGCTTTTTCTGAAAACTTTGTCCTACCTTTTTCACATGACGAAGTAGTTCACGGTAAAGGCTCAATGATTAATAAAATGCCAGGTGACGAATGGCAACGCTTTGCCAATCTACGTTTACTCTATACCTTTATGTTCACATATCCAGGCAAAAAATTACTGTTTATGGGCTGTGAATTTGGTCAAGGTACTGAGTGGAATTTTAACGAGACTTTAGATTGGTATACTTTGGACTACCCACAACACAACGGCATTAAAACCTTAGTGAAAGACTTAAATAAGGTTTATGTAAATCACCCATCACTCTTCCAGCATGACTTTGAGCATGAAGGATTTGAATGGATTGATTGCCATGATGTCAGTCATTCAATTATCAGTTATCGCCGTAAAACAGCCGATGAAGAATTAATAATCATACTTAACTTTACCCCTGTTGTAAGAGAAAATTATCGTATTGGTGTTCCATCAGAAGGCTATTACACAGAAGTGCTTAACTCAGATTCTAGTTATTACAATGGTAGTAATAAAGGTAATGGAAGCATTCCTTCGGAGCCAACACCTTGGATGAATTTACCTCACTCAGTTAACCTTACTCTTCCACCATTAGCAGGGATTATTTTAAAATTATGAAAAAAATACTTTTTGCATCCAGTGAAGTACACCCATTAATAAAAACGGGAGGCTTAGCCGATGTTGCAGGTAGTTTACCTCGTGCATTAGCCGAATTATCCCAAGATATTAGAGTTATCCTACCTAATTACCAATCTATTAAAAATACTGAGGAAGTACGGTTTATTAGCTCAGTTCGAGTCAACAATCAGGATGCCAACATTTTGGAAACCAAACTTCCTGACAGCGACGTTATTGTTTGGTTAGTTGACTGCCCAGCTCTTTTTGACACACCAGGCAACCCCTATGTTGATGAATCAGGCAATAGCTGGCCCAATATTGCAGACCGTTTCACCCTATTCTGTCGTATAGTGGTTGAAGTGGCAATGAACAGAGCTCATTTGGACTGGTCTGCCGATGTTGTGCATTGTAATGATTGGCAAACAGGCTTAGTCCCCGCTCTTTTGTCAATTGAAGGCAACAAACCTTCCACTGTTTTTACAATTCACAACATGGCTTATCAAGGCATGTTCCCTGAGAACACTTTTTCTGATTTAAATTTACCCCAACAGTTATGGCATCCTAATGGTCTTGAGTTCCATAAAATGCTTTCTTTTATTAAAGGCGGACTATCCTATTCAAACCGCATTACAACGGTAAGCCCTACTTATGCCCTTGAAATTCAAACATCTGAATATGGCTATGGATTGGAAGGTTTATTAAGCCATAAATATGATATTTTAAGTGGTATTATTAACGGCATGGACCTTAAACAATGGAATCCATCAACTGATACCAGTATTAGTGAACCTTACGACGTTAATAGCTTAGACAAAAAGCTCATCAATAAAACCTCACTGCAAGCTAGATCATCTCTTCCTGTTAATAAATCTGTTCCCTTATTTGGATTAATCAGTCGATTAGTTGAACAAAAAGGGATCGACCTTATCCTTGATTGCCTACAAGAAATGGTTGATATGCCACTGCAATTGGTATTACTAGGCAGTGGTGACAAAAGTGTTGAACAAAAACTACTTGATTTTGCCAGACTCTACCCGAAGAAAATTTCCGTCACTATTGGTTATGATGAAAGCCTTGCCCATCAAATTGAAGCAGGTGTAGATATATTTCTTATGCCATCAAGATTTGAACCTTGTGGTTTAAATCAAATGTATAGTCAACGTTATGGAACAATCCCCATTGTAAGGGAAACAGGTGGATTAGCAGATACCATTGAAGATGCTTTACCTAAAAGTATTGCCAAAAACACAGCCACAGGCGTTTCTTTCAAGCATGCGACACCAGGCGCATTATTAGAAGCCATTAAAAGAACCATGCTGCTATACAACGACAAAAAAACCTGGAAAAAAATACAAATAGCCGCAATGGAAAAAGACTTTTCATGGGAAAACAGCGCCAAACAGTATTTAGCGTTATACGAAGAAATATAAGCCTCAATAAAGTCAAAGTAGATTCCTCTCTACTTTGACTTCTTGTTCAGCACCATTTTAGTATTTATGGAGTAAAAAATGTTTAAAACAGTTTTTTTATTCTTAATTATCTTATTAAGTTCCACCTGCATTGCTAATGAACAAGTAATACAGGTGTTACCTCTTAATAACCGACTAGCATCAGATATTCAATCTATCATTGCCCCCCTGCTTGAGAATTCAGAAAAAGTTATTATTGCCAATAACTCCAGCCTAATCATCAAAGCTTCATCCACGAGACAAAGAGAATTAAAAAAGTTAATTAATCAGTTAGATAAACATGTAAGTAATCTAATCATTACAGTTATTCAAAGTAAAACTCAAACAGCACACGAATTAAATGCCTCCGCAAAAATCAGACTTGGCTACCCAAAGTCCTCAACTAGGCTTCAAGGTCATTTTGCCAATACTGAAAACTTAGCCGACTCAAACAACTATCAACAAATACGAACCCTAGATGGAAAATCTGCTTATATCCAAACAGGGAAAATTCACCCTATTGATAATACCCAAGCTTACCTCCCCATTGACAATAATCGCCCCCTTGTTTCCAACAATCGGCAATTTATTAAAGCCACAACAGGATTTTTAGTTACACCTCGCTTATCAGGCCAACAAGTCGTACTTGAAGTTAAACCATGGTCAAATAAAATGAATATAAATGGAACACTAAGCACTCAAAGTGGCCATTCAACGATACGGCTTAATCTTGGACAATGGGTTGAAATTGGAGGGATTAACCAACACAATCAACAATCATCAAACGGCCTCTTATCCCATAGCTATTCAACCACACGAAAAAGCATGAAGATTTTAATAAAGGTTGATATAACTCGCTAGGGACTGCCCCAGAATAGAAACCGTAGCGAGGAGAATCCATTTTGGATCTAAATATTCTAGGGGAGAGAAAGGTAATGATTATGAATTATTTGAGAGTGTTAAAGATGAAAGTAGTTTTGTCGACTCAAGTGTGAATGCAAAATATGTAATCCCTGTGATTCCTAAATAGCATTAAACAAGGCATTACAAGCAATGTCATAAGCTAAGCATTTTTTGTAGGGTGGATTAGCGATAGCGTTATCCACCACTTTTAAAAGACTTGTCGGATTACGCTAACTGTTACCCAAGCTACATTTTCTTATCTTACCGATATAAACGTTATAACTTTCCACTCACTGATACCTGTCAACACCAATCACACACAATATCGTACTAACACGGTATTTCGTAATATTATTCACTAAAGCCAGCTTTACCCTCCCTATATAACTACGCCTTATCTATCTGTTTTTATTAATATAATGGTTAATATCAAAGTTTTGGCACGCCATCTGCAATATATCTTTCCATACTCAATTCAATTAGGAAAGAACAATGACAGAATTTACTAACCATACATTTGATACTGCACCAGATAGATCAAAACCCTTAATTCAAAACGCCGAACAAAAATGGGGATTTACTCCCAATTTACTGGCTGTGATGGCTGAATCGCCTTCGACACTTGAAAGTTATCTCACCTTGGGCCAATTATTCGATAAAACCAGTTTTACGGTAACAGAACGCCAATTGATTTTGCTGATTATTAGTCGTTACCGCAATTGTTGTTATTGCCTAGCTGCACACGGCACCATTGCTAAAAATCAAAAAATATCTGCTGAATTGGTCAAAGCTGTTTATTACAAACAGCCTTTTAATGATGCAAAACTGGATGCCTTACGCACTTTTACCCTTGCCGTTCTGGAGCAACAAGGCTGGGTAAAACAACCCGAGCTTAGCGATTTTTATCAAGCGGGCTACAACAAACAACAGGTATTGGAAGTCATACTCGCCATTAGTTTTAAAACACTGAGTAACTTTATTAATCATATTAATGATACCGCGATTGATAGTCAGTTTTTAGTCGGTATGCCTGATAACAAAGCCAGTTCATGTTGTTGTGAATCCGAAGCTTGATCTAACACTTTACCTAAACACAAAACAGGACATTACCATGGAAAATAGACCGCCCCTACCCCCGTTTACTCAGCAAACAGCTGCTGAAAAAGTACAACTGGCTGAGAACGGCTGGAACAGTAAAGATCCAGTCAAAGTCGCCAGCGCTTATACCGTTGATTGCCAGTGGCGTAACCGAGCTGAAATTTTTTCTGGTCGCGACAAAATCATCGAGTTCTTAACGCGCAAATGGGAAAAAGAACTGGATTACAAACTAGAGAAAGAGCTCTGGTGTTATAGCGACAACCGTATTGCAGTCACTTTTAAATATGAATGGCATGATGATTCAGGTCAGTGGCATCGCTCATACGGCAACGAATTATGGGAGTTTGCCGAAAATGGCTTAATGCAACGTCGTATTGCCAGTATCAACGATAAACCTATCAATGAATCAGATCGTGAACTTATCTAATCAGGAGACAACCATGAACACAGTAACCGTATTAACCAGCCCAACGTGTAGTTATTGCCATGCCGCTAAAAGCTTGCTGAAACAACAAGGTGTGGAGTATCAGGAAATAGATTTAGTCAAAGAAGCAGAACAGGGACAACAACTTTTAATTAAAAGTGGCCAGCGCACAGTACCGCAAATTTTTATTAATGATCAACCTATTGGCGGCTTTACTGAATTATCACAACTCGTCAGCAACAATAAATTAGATTTAGCCCTAACAACGGCTTAAGGAAAATATGATGTCTCAATTAAAACTCTATCGTCACCCTTTATCAGGTCATTCCCATCGAGTAGAACTGTTCTTATCATTGCTGGGCTTAGATGCTGAAATAATCGACGTTAACCTAATGGCGGGTGAACATAAGCAGGATGATTTTTTGAAAAAAAACATCTTTGGTCAGGTGCCTGTATTGGAAGACGGAGATCTTACCCTTGCTGATTCAAATGCTATTTTGGTTTATCTTGCCAGTCAATACGATTTTGATCATACCTGGTTACCGATTGAACCTGCTAAAGCGGCTGAAGTGCAGCGTTTTTTATCGGTTGCGACAGGGCCAATTACTCAAGGCCCTGCTACTGCACGCAAAATAAATTTATTTGGCGCCAGACTGGATCATGTTAAAGCCATAGAAGTAGCACATAACACGTTAACAATATTGGACGAACATCTAGAAGAACGAGATTGGTTAGCCGCTGATTTCCCAACCATTGCTGATATTGCAAACTACTCATACATTGCACATGCCCCTGAAGGAGATGTGTCTTTACGACATTATCTCAACATTAATTTGTGGTTGCAGCGCATTGAAGACTTACCAGGTTTTATTCCATTACAAGATTCTTTGATTGGGTTAGCAGCCTAGTTCATAACATTATCTTCGATACAACTAAAACTCATTGGAGAAAATCATGTCTGAATTTACTCAATATCAGAAAAATACCGCTAAAAAAGAGTCAATCCCCGCTCTAAAACAGGCAGAAGATTTATTTGGCTTTGTCCCAAACTTAATAGCTGCGTTAGCTGAATCACCAGCGACTGTTAATGCGTATTTCCAATTAAACAGTCAATTTGATAGCACATCATTTACCTCGGTAGAAAGGCAAGTGATTATGCTAACCGTTAGTCGTTATGCTGATTGCCAATACTGTCTTGCAGCACACAGCACTATTTCTAAAATGCTGAAAGTTTCAGATGAAAGGGTTAATGCTATTATTTATGGTCACCCTATTACCGAACCTAAACTTGAAGCCTTACGTATTTTTACTCACTTAGTAGTTGAAAAACAGGGGAAGTTAGCGAATTGGGATCTGACTAATTTTTATCAGGCTGGTTACAACAAACAGCAGGTGTTAGAAGTTATTCTGGGCATCAGTTTTATGACTTTGAGCAATTATATCAACCATATTAATGATACGCCAATTGATATGGTTTTTGCAGGCCATATACCTGAACCCCACTTAACACAGCTTGCAGCCTAATAATGTTTATTGCTGACATCTATTTATATACCTGTATTCATCAACGTGCTGGCTTATATAACTTATGTTTTTACTTAAACATCAATAAGGTAAAAAACTTATGAGCCACACAATACACAGAACAGATACACCAAACTAAAGGCCCTATGATGAAACCAACTAATCTAAAACAACAAACACCTAATAATCAGCTTCCAGCCTTATCAGATAAAGAAAATGATAACCAAGACGGCCGTTATGATTATCTGATGCTCCTGACTAATGACTGGATAGCCTCACAAAACCACAGCAATGATTTTATCCGTTCCATCAATTAGAAAACAGCAAATAAATTTTTTAAAGGATATTTATGCCTTACGTCAATGTTCAAATCACAAAGGGCGCTACACGCGCTGAAAAACAAACAATTGTTAAAGAAATAACCGAAACACTTGTTAATACGCTTAAAAAAAATCCTGAGCACATTCACATTGTCATTCAGGAGATTGAAGAACAAAACTGGGGGTTTTCAGGTCAACTTACCGATGACTGGAATAATGAGCATCAATGAAATATTTTGATTTTCGCTTGATTCCCAGCTGCTGCCTGTACATGACTGAAAGTGCCTATTCAATTAATAGAGATATACCTAGCATACTAATGAAATAGAATGGTCACTATCGCCCAAATCAGCCATTCAACAAAACATTTTAAGTTAAGGAGTAAACACCTAGCCCCTTTATATACATCTTGTCAGATAGATTTTGAGTCAGCACCATTTATATGCCTAACATAATATTTCTTATGAAAAAGGGAAATATGGTTAAGTGTATTACTGCCATATTGATATACCCTGAATTCGTATATTAATTGTTAAACACAGGGATAGAAAAAAATTAGTCATAGTTATTATTCTCCCTATCCCATTGAATAGAATCCCTGACTGCCTCAATAACTAACTGCCCAATGAGCTCTCCCATTAACGTGTGTTTTCCACAAAATTCTATGCAGAGCTTAGCTGTTTTTTGTGTAGCCAGTATCACAGAATCAGTCCCTGTTCCCGTAGCAAGCTGATTAGAAATAGGGCTTTTAATATTTAAAGTTTGCAACGCGGCTGCTTTAGCTTCGGTGATAATCATGACGGCTTCTACCATTGCCGCAGAGGTAAAACTTGCCGTACTGATTAATATGATATTAATGGTATCGTGCGTTACACTTCGGGTTGAAAGCGTCCGACATTCAGCATAATCACCTGCTCGCCTTGGGTTAGATAAGCCAGCAGTCACTAAAATAAGAATATCTATATTCTCAACTCTAGCCTGCCTTATACGCAATGATTTCATAGAAGCTGCTGTCATCATGCCAACAGCCAATCCTTTCCATTGATGTTGCCTGCAATAATTATTGAGTGAGTTTGCTGGTGTATCATGATGGCAATATTTTTTAGGGACTTTCAGATTAAGTAGATGATTAACATCCTGAAAGCCCCCATTAAATACAGCCGAACTCAGTGACACGAATGGCGTTGTAAAGGTAATATGAAGATGATCTTCTGTCTGTTCAAAAACAATCTGAGACGGAAAAATAGTCTTGTTATCCAATACCTTAGCCTATTAATGTATTTTACTAGTTCTGGCTGTCTGCAAAGTGGATAGTAATTGCTTTATAGCTTTAACACTTGCAAAAATAACCACTGCATAGACTAAGGTATACCCCAAATAAGAAGGGTAATATTTTGCAACTCTAGTGCTATATTCAAGCCAGTTTACATCAGAAAACTTACCTGACAGCAGATAAAAAATGCCATTTGAAAGAGCAAAAGCAGCCGATGTTGCAATAAATAAAACACTAAACTGGCTGAGTAATTCAGTCAATTTCAAGGTTTTATATCTAGCACAATAACGCCCAGCAAACCACAAACAAGCGTATGTTGGAATTAAAAAAACATAGGCTGAGGATATACAATAATCACTCACACCAAACTGAGTAATTGCCAAATAATCAATAAGCCCTGCTTCTATCAATAACAGCACAAATAATTTCCAGGTTCTCATCCACATTCCGGCAAAAAAGAAAGCGGCCAGTGAAGCATCAGGTAAAGATAAAGCACCTCCAAAATGATGGAATCGAGTAGCAAGCATCAGTCCTATTAAAGCGACTGGCATTCTTATTTTTTCTATATTTAAATTCATGTTTTTTCTGTTCTAAAATAATTATTTTTAAGTTATGCGATAAGGTGTCTTGAATCAATACGCATAATGAATGGATGCAAAAAAGTTTCTATCCGCCGTATTGAAGCCTTGATTAGTTTGGTATTGATCATTCAATAAATTATTGAGTTTGGCTTTGACAGTCCAACTGTTATTTATTTGATAGGCGGTTCGTAAATCCCAAACGATGGCACCATGTAGTTTTGTTGTGCCATCTAATCGATCACCCGACACTTGCAAAGATGACCCTACCGTTAGACGATTAAAAAACTCTCTGGAGATATCTACGCCTAAATGTAGTTGCGACCGATCTGATAAACGCTGATTAGTAACACGGTCTTTTGCACTTAAAGCACTCCCGTTTAAGGCAATATTCCAGGCATAAAGTTGGGTCGATATTTCCCCTTCTATCCCATCAATTTGAGCTTTATTAATGTTTTCAGGTTGCCAGTTACCTTGGCTATCTTTAACCCATGCAATTAAATTATCAATATCGGTATGATAAGCTCTTAGCATCCATTGCCCCCATTGATGCTGCCCTTCTAAGCCAACTTCAAATGTTGTCGATTCTTCAGGTTTCAAATGGCTATTGCCTGAATCTGGCCAATATAAATCATTAAATGTCGGCGCTTTGTAGCCACTGCTAAAATTAGCAACTACATCCATCCCAGTTCCTAGCAAGCCTATTCTAAACCCACCATTACCAGTAACATGAGATCCAAATTGCTCATCTTCATCACCCCTAACTGAAGCATTAAAATCAATCAAATCAAACCAGCGACCATAATACTCAGCAAAGCCTCCTATATCATAACGATCTGTTTCAGCATAAGATTGATGACTTTCCACATGGTCATTCCTAAAGTCTGACCCAATAACAATCTCATGATTGCTACCTAATTTTATTTGATTAGATAAACTGACCATTCGGCGACGGGTATTAAAAAAGCTACCGTCGGGTTGCCTACTTTCATCTCTGGACTCACCCAATGTTATTTTTGCAAGCCAGTCATTAGATAATTGCAGTTTGGCAGACCCCCCAACATTTTGAATAACAAAATCATTGCGATCACTTCCCCAGTTATTATCAAATTCATTTTCACCTTGAGATCTTAGGACAAAAGCTTCCACACTATAATCATCATTAAACTGATAACCTATGCGTGCATTAAAACTGGTATTTTCGTAACCATCTCGATCATCATCCTTTGCGCTTGATGAGGTAGCATTAAAGCCAGAAGTCGTTTGATGTGATGCGCCAAAAGCATACCAAGCCTGCTGATATTGCCCACTCATATGACCACTCACTTTAGCCGTATCATATGAGCCACCTCCCAAATCAATTGACACACTTGGCTGCTTATCAGGCTTAAGCAAACCTTTTCTAGTAAATATTTGAATCACACCGCCTATCGCATCAGAACCGTATAAACTGGACTGAGAACCCCGAACAATTTCAACGCGTTCTATTTGGTCTATAGCTAAAGATGAAAAAGGCGCTGTTCCCAAAGTAACAGAACCCATTCGAATGCCATCGATCAACACTAAAACATGTTGACTACTCGTTCCTCTGATAAAAATACTGCTCGCTTTGCCTGCACCACCACTTTCAGAAACATCAACACCTGTTGCTCGTTTTAATAAGTCAGGCACACTTTGTACCTGCAGGCGCTCAATATCTTGTCGAGTAAAAACAGTACTGGCAGCAGATAAATGATCAATAGATTGATCAGTTCGAGTAGCCGTAACAATAAAACCTGGAAGCTCTACAGCTGGCTCAGCCTGAGCAGATGAAGTAACAGGAAAAAGGGTAAAAGCAGATAAAGGAAAAGCTAAAAATGAATTTTTCATATGTCCTTGCACTCCCCGTGCAAACAAAGTTAAATTTGCAGAGAGGACAAAAAACAAAAATAGAAGAGCGCTATGCCTTTCTATTCCGTAAGCAGCCCTCCGCTGCACCGAATAAAACTTTCGGGCAGGTTTCCGGGCTTATAAGTTGAATTAATCTGATACATCACCTTCCCATATCATTGATACAGTGGTATTTAATATATCTTAAACTTATCTACCGTTGCGGGGGCAGCGTTGGAATTGTTTCAAAAAGAAACGCACCAACTTCCCTTTTAACCCTAAAAAAATAGACGTATTTTTAGGGCACCAAAAAGTTAGGAGGTGGATTATAGAGAGTTAAAAAAATAAATCAATAACTATTCTCATTTGTATTTAGGCTTGACAAAATACCGTAATAAAATGATATTTCTTAGGGAAAACTAGGGGCAGATACATATTAAACATAGTGAATGTTTTGCGTTGCTAAATCCCATAATGTTTAGCGAGTTTGTTAAGTCGGTTTATGATCTTAATAGCTAACTTGGCATCTGTTGGATAGGTAATGGATTTTTCTTGTACGGTCGTATCAATATCGACAGACTCTTCTACTATGCCACCAATAATTTAGAAACTTGTAACTCATCTCTACGTTGCTCCGCTTGCCATAAATCATATTGTAATTGTTGATTCATCCAGCTTTCTGAAGAAGTATTACAAGCAATAGATAAACAAACAGCCATTTCAGGACTTATACCTGCTTTTCCATTAATAATACTGGATAATGTTTTTCGACTAACACCAAATGCTTTAGCTGCATCAGTGATGGTTACCCCTAAAGGCTCTATACAGAGCTCCTTAATTATTAGTCCAGGGTGGGGGGGATTGTGCATTAACATAGCTTTACCTCAATGATAATCTTCATAATTGACTATTTCCGCATGCTCTCCATTCATTCGAAAAGTTACTTGTCAATTTCCACTCACCTTTACCGACCAAATATCATTTTTTTATCACCTGTAAGTTGGTGAAGTGACAAACCTGGCAAGTTCATATCCAATGGCTGCGCAGAGGCATTCAGTCTACCTAAAATTAATTAAAGCCTTGCTGAGTGATTTGATTGGATACCTGATTTAGCTCCTGTTTTAAAGAAACGCTCTAATCCTTTATGCTTGAAACTAATAATCATGAGATAAAGCATAACCAGATACGTTACAGGTTTCAATGGTTTTTATAAGTCCATTTCTTTGAAGGAATTACTCAAGTATGAATATTGAATCGGCATGTCTCTTCAGTATCAAAAGAAACATGCCGCTTAATATCTTTAAATCTAATATTTATTTGTTCCAATTCACTTTTAATTAAATCAATAATAAGCTGATCTTTCTTTTGCTGACACGCTTGCTCTAAACCAGCCTGAGTATCAAAAACACAAATAATCGATAAACTCTCTGGAAACTGATTGTAATTGACTAAGTGTGTAAGCCATTGAAACCCTAGTACTTCGACTTTTGCTATTTCACAGGCTTTGGCCAATGTCTTGCAAATTTGCTTGTCTATTTTTTTGTCCGTTTTCTTCATTTACTTCCCTGATTACGTATAAGCTTCAGCCAGTCCTTAATCATACAATAAGGTGCTTTAAACCTTCTTCCTAGCTGAGTAAGGGGGATGAAATGCGTCCCTTCTTATCATTTTTCTCTTTACTATTATAGATAAAAGAAATACTTTTACCCCCCCTCACCCCAACCCTCTCCCCACCTGGGGCGAGGGCTTAAGAGCACTAAAGCCTCACACCCTCATTATTTAGCTGAAACCCATGGGTTATAAAAGTGCCTTAATTTCTGGAATACAGGAGCCGCAATTAGTCCCCGCTTTTAAACACTGTCCCACCTCTTGATGCGTTTTCAGGGCTTTTTCTTTGATAGCACTCTGGATGGTTTTTTCACCTACATTAAAACAGGCACAAACAATCGTTCCAACATCTGGGCTTCCCAAAGGGGGGCGGCCAGTCAATAAAGCCAATCGGTCTTGTTGCTCCAATGCTGGTTTTTCAAATAGACCGCTTAACCAGTTTCGTTCGGGTAAATCAATACTCGGTGCGATAAACACCACGCTTTGTAATTGCTTATCTACTATCCTGGCGGCCCTATATTTACTTGCAGCGCTATCCATGTATTCTTGCCATTGAGGTGTTTCATGACTGCTGCTACAGAGAATGTTTTTTGACCATTCCTGCCATGATTCAGGCCTTGTGTCACCGGCTAATTCATAGCGATAAAATTGATTACCTTTAACTTTGACCAGATATTCCGGATGCTTAAATTTAACAGGATAACGTGACAGAATAAATCCATACCAGACAGCCTGATAGGTTTTAATACTTACGGGGGTATGTTTACTTTCTGGTTGATGGGAGATTGGATCAACCACAGGATTGACTAATGCGCCTATTCGCCCCTGACTGGCATATTGTTCGGTCCAGTGCATGGGAATAAATAAAGCGCCTTGTTGCTGAGTGTCAGTGATTTGAACTCGGGCAATCATTTTCCCCCAATTACTTTCAACCACAGCCAATGTATTTTGCAGCATTTTATACTGCTCAGCATCGATGGGGTGAATTTCTACAAAGGGTTCAGGTTTATGCTGATTCAGTTTTGCCGACAACGCGGTTCGGGTCATGGTATGCCATTGATCACGCAAACGCCCGGTATTTAATATCAAGGGAAAATCCTGGTCAGGCAAATTACCTGCCGGCCTTGGTGTAATACTAATAAATTGGGCTTTTTCAGAAGCGGTAAAAAACCTATGATCGGCAAAAATTCGTGCCAAACCCTGAGGGTTTTGCTTGTTAACAGGCCATTGGGTGGGTTGTAATTGATCATATTGCTGCTGACTAAGCTCTGCAAATTCAGAGATATCAAAATCTCGTAAATGTTGCTGTGGATTATTCTCATAACCAGAAAGTGCTGCATGTTCGCGGAATATCTCTACGTTACTGCTATAGTGAAATGCCTGTTCAAATCCCATGCGCCGCGCCACCTGAGTGACTATCCACCAATCTGGCTTGGCACTTCCTGAGGGTTTAAACAAAGCTCTTTGACGCGAAATCCGTCGTTCAGAGTTGGTAATCGTGCCATCTTTTTCACTCCAGCCCAAAGCAGGTAATTTTACATGGGCTAGGGCTGTGGTATCAGTTTCTGCAATACAGTCAGAAACAACTACAAAATCACATTGTTGCAAGGCCTTTTTCACCTTATCCGCATTAGGTAAACTGACGACTGGATTCGTCCCCATGATCCATACCGCTTTTACTTTACCGCCGTATATCGCGTCGAATAAATCAACCGCAAAATAGCCTGGTTTTTGGGCGATATTATCAGTCTTCCAAAAGCGTGCCACTCGCTCTATATCTTCGGGATGAGTAAAATCCATATGTGCAGCTAATTGATGCGCCAGACCACCGACTTCACGACCGCCCATAGCATTTGGCTGCCCTGTTAAAGAAAAAGGCCCGGCACCTAGTATGGCAATGCTGCCCGTTGCCAAATGACAATTGATAATACTATTGACTTTATCTGTCCCTGAAGAGGATTGATTGACCCCTTGACTGTACAGGCTCATGACTTTTTTATGCTCAGCGAACCATTTAAAAAACAAGGCTACATCTTGCTTATCTAACTTACACTGTTCAGCAAGCTGGGCAATATCAGTGCTACTGGCCTGAGCTGATTTTAAAGCCTCTGACCAGCCTTCCGTATGTTGATCTATATAAGGTTGATCCAATGCACCATTTTGGCTTAGGTAATGAAGTAAGCCATTAAACAGAATAGTGTCATTACCTATCGCAATAGGAAGGTGCAAATCTGCAATATCACAACTCGCTGTACGCCGAGGATCAATAACTACAATTTTTAAAGCAGGATTATTCTCTTTGGCTGCTCGAATACGTTGAAAACTAACTGGGTGGCACCAAGCCGTATTTGCCCCCACCAATACGATCATTTCGGCCTGTTCATAATCTTCATAGCAACCAGGAACCGTATCGGAGCCAAATGCGCGTTTGTGGCCAGCAACTGAAGACGACATACACAGGCGGCTATTGGTATCCATATTGCCACTACCGATAAACCCTTTCATCAGCTTATTGGCAACGTAATAGTCTTCCGTTAATAATTGCCCTGAACCATAAATTGCAACTGCATCAGGCCCATGTTTTTTGATAATACTGAGAAAAGAATCTGCAACCATATCCAAGGCTTCCGACCAGCTACAATCATGACCATAAACGGAAGGTTCCAACAAACGACTTTTTAATTCAATAGTCTCAGCCAAGGCAGAGCCTTTAGAACAGAGTCGACCAAAATTTGAAGGGTGTTTTTCATCACCCTGTATTTCTACCTGATGTTTAATGGGATCAACACGTGCCGTAATACCACATCCCACGCCACAATAAGGACAGGTCGTATTAATGGTTTTTAATTCAATTTTTTCATCACTCATGTGTTTGACTCTGTGGTGGGTAGGTAACGTTGACCAAAGATTAAATCTTCCCTGATTTCAGAGATATCCTGCTCTGCCTCTAGTAATTCGTGATACCAGCTACCATCAACGGTATCGCCATAAAGCACCGTGCCTATCAATTTATTATCTTTAATTACCAGTTTTTTATATATTCCAAGCGAGGGGGCTGTGTAAAAAATACTTTCACTCTGTTCATCCCCCAAAAAGTTACCCACTGAAAATAAATTGATACCCGTGACTTTAAGCTTGGTTGAAGTCGGTAAAGTTTTGTATTCAGCCATGCCATGACCACTTAAATGATTAGCACAGACTTTAGCTTGTTCAAACAAAGGCGCAACCAGACCAAACGTGGCTCCTCGATGCTGAATACATTCACCAACCGCATAAATACTGGGGTCATAAGACTGTAAATTATCATTAACAACAATGCCCCGTTCGCAATAAAGTTTCGCGGTTTCAGCCAAATTGATATTGGGCCTTACCCCGATTGCAGTAATAAATAAATCACATTCCAGCTCACTGCCATCTTCAAAATGAACGCTTTTAATATGTCCCTGATCATCAGCAAGAAGTGACTGGGTTCTTGCTGGCATTTTAAAATGTAGACCACGAGCCTCCAGCGCCTGTTGTAACATCGTCCCTGCCTGTTTATCCATTTGCCGATTGAGTAACACTGGATTAGTATGGACCACAGTTACATGCATACCTCTTAACACCAGACCATTAGCGGCTTCAAGCCCCAGCAAACCGCCACCCAACACCACTGCTTTTTTATGGCTACGGCTGTATTCAAGCATGGTATTTACATCTAAAATATCGCGAAAACTAATCACTCCCTGTAAATTATTACCCGGAATATCAGGAATAACAGGTTTGGATCCAGTCGCTATGAGTAATCGGTCATATTCAGCTTGGGTACCATCTTTTGCGATAACCAATTGACGACTACGATTAATTTCTACAACCGTTTTATCGTTTCCTGCATGCAATAAAATATCATGATCGACATACCATTGACGGTCATTAATAATGATATCTTCAATACTTTTTTCTCCACTAAGGACGGAAGAAAGCATGATACGGTTATAGTTTCCATGTGGCTCCGCTCCAAAAACGGTAATTTCATACTTATCAGGCGATGCCAATAAGAGTTCTTCAACCGTTCGGATACCGGCCATACCATTACCAATAACGACTAGACGTTGTTTCATAGATATTAAAATAGAGTGGAATGAGTTATGTTAAAAAATTGCTGCAAGCATGGTTGCCTTCAATAAGAGCACAGGAATGATGTGTTTCTCATATTGTCTTAGCGGAGGCTCTGGTTTGCTTAACATCATGTTATTTTATGACTTTAGCTAAGTCCTTTTAGTTCACTTAGACTCAAATAACGGTGTATCTATAATTCAATTTATGAATCTCATAAAATTTAACTATACCCTGTAATTAAATTGAATTTTTAGGTTGAACTTGAATCTCATTTCTATAACTTGATTGATAATTAGGTAGAGATAATGAACAGACTAATCACTAATAAAATACTTGATATTCAAGATGCTAGACTTGTTGCTGAGTATCATAATAATGCGCTGGATCCTGCTGAATTATGTATGGAAGAGCTTTATTTAAAAAAATCTGGTGGCTACTTTCTTTACGGACGAGGAGGAGGTAACTCCCTATGGGCAGCTTTTAATGGTGAAGGAATAAAGTCACTCTCTGTAGAGGATGCACAAAAATGGATTAAGCAACATACTAATGACAGTAATAAATACGCCGATCTTTGGGGTGAAGCTGAAGAGTAAGCTTTATATTTACAACTGTCTATTAAAGTTTATAAAACTCACCTAATATTAATCGTTCCAAAAGTTCACCTACTGAAGTATCTGAGCTATTAGAAGCAGTTGAAACGCCTTGTCGACCAAAAGCCATCTCAAATTCTAAAGCTAATCGGATAACAGCAATACAAAGTTACCACAGCGAATTTCAGGCATAAAAAAAGCAGTCCAGAATTAACTGTAACTGCTTAATTTATTTACTAATTAGTGGTGGGTCCTGCGAGATTCGAACTCGCGACCATCGCATTAAAAGTGCGGTGCTCTACCAGCTGAGCTAAGGACCCTACAAAGATTTATTATTATAAAGACTCATTATATTTTTTGCAAGAAGTATTTAATCTATCTGAAATTAAATATTCTTTCTTTTTAAATAAAGAAGCATTCAAAATTTCGTATACCGAGCAAAATCTAGCTGGCTATTATAACAATATTTCTGTAGTTTACAATTATTTTTTTAAATCCATTCTAAAACCTCAAATTTCAAATAATCTTTAACTAGCTTAAGGTCATGGCATTTTACCATCCCCCCCCCCTCTAAATTAATAAAGAAAAGTAGCGAATACTATATAATGGATATTCTAATATTTTAAATGCTCAGTCTTATAAAACTACTAGCATGAATCATATTAAACCAAACAATATTTTGTGCTGACCTTATTTTAATAGCGATTAATGATTAAATCACTTAACTTTTTAAATCAAATAATTACCTAATGTCCCTTAGCTATATTTCTGGCAATAATATTATTCAGCCTCTTTTTTCAGCACAAGAAATGCTTGATATAAGCAACCAGATAAGTCGCAATTTTTCTCCTGTTGCCCCCACGTCATTAACCTCAAATAATTCAGAAGTAGAACTATCCAAACATTTTTTACAAGAAGTCAGTCAAAATATTAGCAGCTACTACGCACCAAAATTATCCCCTACCACCAAAAGCCTCACTCTTCTTGCAATCAATCCACAACACCTTTCTGTTCATTGGAACTTAGGGGCAAACAACTCTCATTTATTATTACCTGCTATGCTGAATGATGAGCTAATTTTACGGATTTATGCGCAAGCTGAGATAAAAAAAGATCACGTCAAATTGAACCCAATAATGGAATTACCAGTTCATTCCATTCAACAGCAAAAAGAAATAACCATTCCACCTTCCAAAGATCAAACCTTATATTCTGCTTATATAGGTCAACGCACTTCCGAAAACACTTTTAATTCATTAATACAATCTAATAAACTTCATATTTCATCTGGAAAGAGCCTTCCCTCACCTTCTAATGAATATATTGATACTACCAATCACGCTATTCTTTTTGAGCAGATGAAGATACCTCACCCCACACAAAAGCATTATGCAGGGACTAACCATTCTGGCTTAGGGATCAAGAGAGATAAAAAATGAATAAAGGTTACCTTAGCATCATTCTTCATGCGCACCTACCTTATGTCAGACACCCTGAATACGATCATTTTTTTGAAGAAAACTGGTTATTTGAAGCAATAACTGAATGCTATATTCCTTTAATTGAACTGCTTGATCGATTAGCTAAAGACCAAGTAATTTATCGACTAACACTTTCTTTATCACCGACACTCATTTCAATGCTTGCAGATGAGTTATTACAATCACGTTATCAGCAGCATCTCAACAAACAAATTGAGCTAGCAGAAAAAGAAATCATTAGAACGCACGACCAACCAAAAATTCAAAAACTTGCTCGCTTATATCGCCGATTTTTTATACATACAAAGAAAACATATACAAAATATCAATTTAATTTATTATCGGCTTTTAAAAAACATCATGCGTTAGGCCAACTAGAACTTATTACAACAGCAGCTACTCATGCTTTTTTACCCTTACTTAGCCTTAACCATTCAACTGTTAAAAACCAGATTGAAATAGGTATTAAGACATTTAAATCTAATTTAGGCTTCTCTCCCTCTGGCTTTTGGTTACCCGAATGTGGCTATTTTCCAGGTTTAGAACTCTCTTTAGCCAACGCAGGCATTAAATACTTTTTTACTGATTCACATGGTATTTTGGATACCTATAAGCCACCTAAAAGCGGTGTTTATGCACCAGTTGATTGTGGAAATGGCGTTATGGCGTTTGCCCGAGACTTTGACACCTCCCAACTAGTTTGGGATGCTGAAACAGGCTACCCAGGAAACCATAATTATCGAGAATACTATAGCGACATTGGCTTTAACCTGGATCAAGATTATATTGCACCTTACATTCTTGATGGTACAAAAAGGATTAATACAGGCATTAAATACCATAGCATTACAGGTACAAATGTAGATAAGGAAATATACAACCCTAAACAAGCTCTAAAAACAGCTAAACAGGATGCTCAAGACTTTATTAATAAGTGCCAGCAACACATTAATCAATTAAGCATTTCAATGGATAGCCCACCCATTATCGTAGCTCCTTATGATGCTGAACTTTTTGGCCACTGGTGGTGCGAGGGTCCTGCTTGGTTAGAGTCAGTTCTTAGGTTAGCCAGTAAAAAGGATAATAATTTTAAAACTATTAGTTGTTCAGACTATCTCAAACAACAAACAGAACATCATGTAACTTTACCTGTAGCTTCAAGCTGGGGAGATGAAGGAGACTCTAGCTATTGGATTAATGATAAAAACAGTTGGATTTACCCCTTTCTTCATAGTGCTGCGGAAGAAATGGAACAGCTAGCTATTGATTTTAAAAAGGTAAGCGTTTCTGATCTTCAAACAAGAGCATTAAATCAAGCTGCAAGATCACTATTACTTGCTCAAGCCTCAGACTGGCCTTTTATTATGAAGTCTAGCACCACAACTGACTACGCCAAAAAGACAATAACCGATCATTTGGCAAGATTTAACTATTTACACGAATGTATTCGTAAAAATAGTATTGATGAGCATTACTTACTGGCCTTAGAAACAATGGACAATATCTTTCCTGACATTAACTACAGTTGTTATGCTGAATAAATATTCCCAAGCCCTGCCTAGTTTTATACTGTAGAGGCATTAATACAACGCCTCTACAAAATACAGCGCTCTACCACCCCTATTTCATTTGAACGGGCACAACTGCAACATCCTCTATTAACTCATCCACACTGCTTTCAACAGCCTGACCTTCAACTACAAGCTGATTATTTACAGTAGATGGTCTTAACATTTTAGTTTTCCCTGTCATAACATCTAATGTTTTCCATAATCGTTTAAAAACAGATTCTTGAGTATAAGGCAATCCATATTTTTCACATAAAGCTTTTACCTTAGGTTGAGCACGCTGATAGCGACTTAAAGGCATATCTGGCCATAAGTGATGTTCAACTTGATAATTCAACCAACCATGAAGAAAGTCAATTCTATCTGTTCCTGTTGCAAAGTTAGTCGACCCTAGAATCTGTCTAAGATAATACTCACCTTTACTTTTCGCTTTTTCTTCAAAAATAAATAAATCTTCGCCTACATGATTAGTACCAATAATCAAAAAGGTATGTAAATTAGCAAATACTTCTGCCATTAAAGAGTTAATTAATACATTCATTGCTGCAACTGCACCACCCATTGCAGTCAAGATACCGATTGGAATAAATAATAATGGAAACAATACAAAACGAAAACCAATATAAGGTAATAAACATTGGCTCCATAATTCCCACCCTTCTGGCTTTAAAGGGTTCCACTCATCAGCACGCGAGTATTCTGGAACAGGTTTCCCTGCTTTTTTGGCGGTAAAATTTCTAAGTTCTTTTAATGTTGAGGGTGCGTAATATAAAAACTTCCAGGTACAAGCCATAAAGAACAGAAAAACATATCTGACAGGCGTAGGCATTTTAATACTTAAAAATTCCTCCATATTAAATTCAACCTGATCAGGATCAGCCTGCTCACCTAAATTATAGTGATGAAGATCATTATGTTCTTTATCCCACGCTTCTGGAACCATCCATTCCATCCAATCAAGAAAGCGTCTATTTCCTCGTGCAAAGCCTTTGCTAGTATAATTTTTAGGCATGCCTTCAATTCTATCGTAGGCCCTATGCGTGATATGATGCGCAATAGTCGTCCAACGTGTCGTACTGCCCTGACTGATTAAATAAGCTGAAATAGGGTTCGGTATAATCCATGCAGTACCATAGCCCAATGCAGTGCATATTCTGCCCCATCGTTCTATTTTCTTTAAATACTTAACGTCTTCATCACCTAAATCAGCAAGTACTTCCGTACGAATTTCATCTAAGTCTTTAGCCAACTGCTCTCTGTCAATTGTATGGTAGATATGCTTACTCAAAACCCTTTTCCTCTTATTTTATAGTTAACTTTATCTTAGTAGAAAAAGTTTAATTAATTATTTTTTAATATTATTACAAGCAATTTTTAACTAGTAATGATAAATCTAACAGCATCTAACCTTAACTGTGCCTGAGCTATATTTTCGTGTGACAACATAGCCATATCTTTTAATTGCTCTATTTCTTGTTCTTTAATACTTGGATTGATTTTTTTCAACCTTACCAATCGTTTTATTTCTGTCGTTAAAGTCGCTAGCATTTGCTTATTGGCTTCTGCAACCAAACCCTGCATTTGTTGCTTAGCAACATCCTCTGCCAATTTAATAGTCTCGGTCAAATGGTTTCGCTGACTATTGATAAAACTTACGATCTGAGTTTTATCAAACTTATTTTTGGCCTCAAGTAAACTCTGATGATTAATCTGCTCACTCATATCCTGCATATTCTGATCCATCAATACTCTAATCGGCGTATGCGGTAAAAAACGCCCCACTTTTAATTCAGCAGGTGCGCTACACTCCACAACAAACAATAATTCAAGCATAAACTGCCCCGCTTTAAGATCGGGGTGTTTAACCACACTTAATGCTGCATTACCTGTTTCACTGGACAGCACTAAATCCATTGCCCCCATGACCATCGGGTGTTCCTGAGTCATAAACTGCATATCTTCTCTGGCCAATGCAATGTCACGATTAACTGTGACGGTGACGCCATCTTCTGAAAGCATCGGAAAATAAGAGATACGGAGATTTTCACTGGGCTTAAGAATATGACAATCAGCAGAGTGATATTCAACATCTACCCCATAACAATCAAATAAAGATTCCATATAAGGCCACAAAGAACCATCGCGGTCATTACGTCTTAATTGATCTATCAATTCCTGAGCTTGTTCTGGCCGACATGAATTCAATTCTAATAATTGATCCCGTCCATTATTCATTTCTTGTTCTAACTGTTTATTCAGTGCTTCTGTTTTAATAATTAAATCATCAATATCTTGTTGATTAACCGTAGCTAGGACATTGGATAATTCATCAGCTAGGCGACCAGCCACTTGAGAAGCGGCAGAACAGTTACGTTGAAAAGCATTAAAACCTTCTTCATACCAGCGATAAAGTACTTGCTGAGGTGAATTGAGTAAATAAGGGATATGAATTTGAATCACATGCTTTTGCCCAATTCGATCCAATCGACCAATACGCTGTTGTAATAGGTCAGGGTTCTCTGGTAAATCAAATAAGATTAAATGATGAACCATCTGAAAATTTCGACCCTCACTGCCTATTTCAGAACAAATTAATAAAGGCACTGTGCTTTCTTCATCAGAGAAATAAGCAGCGGCTCGATCTCTTTCAACAATGCTCATGCCCTCATGAAAAACGGCAGCGGCAATACCTTTTTTATTTTTTAAGGTTTTTTCTAATTGAATAACGGTTTCAGCTTGCTTACAAATTAATAATGCCTTTTCACCTTTATCTTGCAGATCCTCTAACTTTTCTAACAGCCAACTATAATAAGGACTTTCTTCTATTATTGAAGACTCTTCACCTCGAAGAGGATAACCATAGCTTTCTCTTTCTGGAAAACCTTGAACTGTTTGACGAGAGTTTCTAAATAAAATACGTCCTGTACCATGATGATCAAGTAATAACTCAATCAACTCTTCTCGTGCTTTCTCTGAAGTTTCTTTTACATTAACTTTTTCAAGCAATGCATTCACATTATCTTGCTTAAGTAATTCAGTTAAACTTTGCTGTTGAGGTTCTGAAATTATTTCCCCAGAAATTAATAGTCGTGCCGCTTCTGCAACAGGCTCAAAACACTCTTCTTCTGCTAAAAACTTATCAAATTGATAAAACCGATCAGGATCTAACAATCTTAAACGTGCAAAATGACTTTCTTTCCCTAACTGTTCTGGTGTGGCAGTTAATAAAATCAACCCAGGTGTCGTTAATGCTAGCTGTTCTACAAATAAGTAATCCGCACTTGGGCTTTGCTCATTCCATTCCAAGTGATGCGCCTCATCAACAACGACAATATCCCAACCTGCTTCTAATGCTTGTTGTTGGCGTTGAGGGTAATCTGAAAAGAAAGATTGCGAACACAGTACTAATTGTTCGGTTATAAAGGGATTGGGTTCATCAACAGCCTCACAACGCGCTTCGTCAAAAATACTAAAACGCAAATTAAAACGCCTTATCATTTCGACCAGCCATTGATGAAGCAAGCTTTCAGGCACAATAATTAATTGCCTTTGACTTAATCCATTAATTAATCGGTATTGCAGTACCAAGCCTGCTTCAATTGTTTTACCTAAGCCAACTTCATCAGCCAACATAATACGAGGCTCAACCCGACTTGCTGCTTCTTGAGCAATATACAATTGATGGGCAATTAAAGAGGCTCTCGCTCCCTGTAAGCCTTTTACGGCTGATTGCTGATGTTGCTGCTGTCTGCGCCAAGTCTCATAGCGCAGCATAAACCAACTTGTTGGATCTATTTGACCTGTAAATAATCTATCTTGCGGTTTATTAAATTGAATATGGTGATTTAAGTCCATTTCCTCCAGAAAAACTTGGTCACCTAAATCATCAATTCCTGCATAAATAAGTAAACCATCCTGCTCAATCACGTCATTAACAGTTATCTTAACATTTTCAGTTGATTCTATTTCATCACCAGCCAAAAATTTAGCCCTTGTTAATGGCGCATTATCCTTGGCATAAAGACGCTTATCACCTGTTGCTAAATACAGTACGGAAACTCGATTAAATTCTACATCTAAAATCAAACCTAGGCCAAGTTCTGATTCAGTATTGCTAATCCAACGCTGTCCAGGAACAAAATCACTCATATATAAAATTTCTACTTTCTAATTCAATTGTATACAAAACATATTATCCATAACCCTTAAGTTAAGAACTTATGCTTTTGTAGGGTGGATTAGCGATAGCGTTATCCACCATTGTCAAAAACTTGTCGGGTTACGCTATCGCTTACCCAACCTACATTTTATTTTGTAAAAGGCGATATACCCACAGCTTTACGAATTGACTGCATAAAAGGTACGCTAATTTCTCTTGCCTTAGCTGCTCCTTCCTGTAATTGCTCTTCTATATGTTCCGGTGCTTCCATCAAAGCGTGGTAACGTTCTCTTGCAGGTGCAATTTCATCATTAATTTTTTCAAACAATACTTTTTTCATTTCACCCCATGCAATCCCTTCTGCATAACGTTGGCGAATTTCTGCCACTTCATTTTCTGTCGCAAAAGCTTTATAAATGCCAAATAAGGTACAACCTTCTGTCTCTTTTGGCTCACCAGGTTCTAATGAATTAGTTTTAATTTTATTAATTAATTTTTTAAACTTTTTCTCAGTTTCAAACAATGGAATAGTATTGTTATAACTCTTACTCATTTTACGACCATCCAAACCTAAAATAGTCGCTGCATTTTCATCAACTACCGCTTCTGGAATAGCAAAGTGCTCGCCATAAATATGATTAAATCGCGACGCAATATCACGCGCCATTTCAATATGCTGAATCTGATCTTTACCTACAGGGACTTTATTAGCATTAAACATCAACATATCAGCAGCCATTAGAACAGGATATCCAAACAAACCTAAATTAATACCTTTGTCTGGATCAGTCCCTTCAGTGCCTTCATTTTCTGCAACAGCCGCTTTATAAGCATGCGCTCGATTCATCAACCCTTTAGCGGTTACACAGGATAACATCCAGCAAAGTTCAGGAATCTCTGGCACATCAGATTGGCGATAAAAGACCGCATTTGAAGTATCTAAGCCAAGAGCTAACCAAGTAGCAGCAATTTCCAAACTAGATTGCCTCACTCTCTCTGGCTCCTGACACTTTATTAATGCATGATAATCCGCCATAAAATAAAAAGGTCTTACATCGGCATCTTTACTTGCCTCAATTGCAGGGCGTATCGCACCTGCATAATTACCTAAATGAGGTGTGCCTGTTGTTGTAATACCGGTAAGAACTATTTGTTTACTCATATCAGCGACAAATTATTGGTCAAAAAGTACTAGATTTTACACAAAAAATAAAGAATTACCAAAGAATACAAGTTACTGGTTAATATTGACGATTAATTCACAAAAACCATCCAAATCATACATATTTTTTTCATTTTTTATAGTACACTTAAATTTAAGGAACTGTAGCTAGTCCAAGAGTTACTTTTATACTAAATTTTATTATTTAAACTGGAGAAGTAAATGCTGGAATATGATGAAAAACGTGATTATATTCGAATGGATGTTGACTGTGATATTAGCTATAAACTGGCCGATTCTAATGAAACTAAAACAGGTCATTGCATTTCATTAAGTGGAGCAGGCATTTCTTTTATTGCTGAGTCCTCCTATGCTACAGGGTTAGCAATGGAAATTAATATAATCCCTAAAAATGCATCCACCCCTCCCATGACTGCCTTTATCGAAATTGTAAGAAGCACCTCACAAGACGATGGATCTTTTGAAATTGCAGCATCAATAAAAAGTCTTAAATAACTACGTTTGATTAAATAATTAAACGCATTTCACTACACTATGTACACAATAACTAAAGACGTATATTTCTGTTATGGTCATCGCTTAATGAACCATAAAGGAAAATGTAAAAACCTTCACGGCCATAGCGTTAGAGCATCCATTTCTATTCAACAAGAAACATTAGATGATCAAGGCATGGTCTGTGATTTTTCAGATGTAAAGGAATGTGTAGAAAACTACGTCAACAAACATCTAGATCACAATTTTTTGCTTCATAAAGATGACCCTATCATTCCTATGCTTGAGCAGCAAAATGAAAGATTCATGGCCATTGATGAGCACCCTACGGCAGAAGTGTTAAGTAAGATGATTTTTCAACACTTAAAACAACAAGGCCTAAACGTTAACAAAGTTGTACTTTGGGAAACGGCCAGTGCCAACGCCTGCTACCAAGAAAGCTAAAAATGAGTTTAGTTCACCCAGTTAACACATCTTTATGTTTAGAGAAACTGTGTGAATCTAATTATCAAAAATTGTTTAACCTTATCCCTGATTTAAGATCTTTCAGTAGTAAAGCAACAGGTAAAACAAAAAACCAACCCTCTCTTCATCTAAAAGTTATTGAGCGATCTAAACACACAATGACAGTTGAACTAAGCCACCAATTCAACAAAAACCTTGTTGAAGTCATGGAACCTGCAGTCAAAATTAGAATTTATTTAGACGCCAATCTAGCAGAAGTTTTAAGGGACCATGAAAGACCGGCAGTATCAACTGTCTACAAAGACCCCACTCAAAGCGTAGAAATAATGGACTACAAATGGCGCCTCAACTACTTCCTACAAAAATGGCTCGACCACTGCTTGCTAACTGATTATAAGTTTCGAAGCACAGGGATGTGCTGAGTGTCGATTTGGCAGGAGCAATTATCTACCAACCTAGGAATATAATAAAATTGATTTCAAAGCATTAATCACCCAAAAATAAAGACATTCTATACGTCTATTTTTGCAATAAACTATTATCTATCCATAGATAATAGTTAGTCCAATTAGCAATAGCGTAATCGGACACCTCCCCTCATCACACAAAATATTCATATAATCATTCTTCAGATTACGCTGTCGCTAATCTGACCTACATTGCTATATAATACCTGCCATTATCCATATCCAGAATATCAACAGGAGAAAATCCATGAAAATTAAAGCAGCCGTTGCGTGGGGCCCAAATGAACCTTTAAAAATTGAAGAAATCGATTTAGAAGGTCCAAAAAAAGGTGAAGTCTTAATTAAAGTTATTGCCTCTGGTGTTTGTCACACGGATGCATTCACTCTTTCTGGTGATGATCCTGAAGGTATTTTCCCTGTTGTATTAGGCCATGAAGGTGGTGGTATTGTTGAAGAAGTGGGCGAAGGTGTTACTAGTTTAAAAAAAGGTGATCACGTTATACCTTTATATATCCCTGAGTGTGGCAAATGTTCATACTGTACTTCGGGTAAAACCAACCTTTGCCAAAGAGTAAGAGAAACTCAAGGTAAAGGTCTAATGCCTGATGGAACTTCTCGTTTTTCTAAAGACGGGCAACCTATTTTTCATTATATGGGTACTTCTACTTTTGCTGAATATACAGTCATCGCAGAAATTTCTTTAGCTAAAGTAAACCCAGAAGCACCTCTTGATAAAGTGTGTTTATTAGGTTGTGGCGTAACAACAGGCATTGGCGCAGTACTTAATACTGCGAAAGTCGAAGAAGGTTCAACCGTTGCTATTTTTGGATTAGGTGGCATTGGTTTAGCAGCACTTCAAGGTGCAAAAATGGCTAAAGCAAAAAGAATTATCGCTATTGATATCAATGAAGATAAATTTGAAATGGCTAAGAAATTTGGTGCGACTGAGTGTGTCAATCCAAAAAACTATGACAAGCCGATACAAGAAGTTATTGTTGAATTAACGGATGGCGGCGTAGATTACTCATTTGAGTGCGTTGGTAATGTTAATCTAATGCGTGCTGCTTTAGAGTGTTGTCATAAAGGCTGGGGTGAATCAATCATTATTGGTGTCGCTGGAGCAGGACAAGAAATTTCAACTCGCCCTTTTCAACTAGTTACAGGTAGAGTCTGGAAAGGGTCTGCATTTGGTGGCGTTAAAGGTAGAACAGAACTTCCTGGTTATGTTGATAAATACATGTCTGGTGATATTAATCTGGATGATTTTGTAACATTCACTATGCCTCTAGAAGAAATCAATACAGCTTTTGATTATATGCACGACGGCAAAGCAATTCGTTCAGTCATCATTTTTGATAAATAAGGAAATATTGTGAACATAGAAAAATTAAAAGCGAATAAATCGTTTGGTGGAGAAACTGCTTTTTATCAGCATGACTCAGAAATCACTAAAACTAAAATGAATTTCTCAGTTTACATGCCTCCAGGTAATAACCCAGATGGTTGTTTAATTTGGTTATCGGGCTTAACTTGTAATGAAGAAAACTTCATTACTAAAGCAAGTGCTCAACAGTATTTATCTGAAAATAACATAATGGTTATTTGTCCAGATACTTCACCTAGAGGATTAGACCTTCCTGAAGAACATGAATCTTGGGATTTTGGTTCAGCAGCTGGCTTTTATCTTAATGCAACCACTGAAGGTTATGATCAACATTACAAAATGTTTGATTATATTTCTAAAGAAGTCATGGAAGTATTAACGGATAACTTTAAAATAGATAAAACTAAAATATCTATTTCTGGTCATTCTATGGGTGGACATGGCGCACTTGTTTTAGGTTTAACTTTACCTGAACAGTTTGCATCTATTTCTGCATTCTCACCTATTGTTAATCCAATGAACTGCCCTTGGGGACAAAAGGCCTTTGCTGGCTATTTGAGTGACAAATCAGAATACGCACAATATGATGCTTGTGAACTTATAAAATCTGATCATAAACACCCTCACTCAATTTTAATTGATCAAGGCCAAGCAGATGAGTTCTTAGAAAAAGAATTATTGACTGATAATTTTTCAGACTGCTGTTCAGATAAAAACCAAGCATTGAGTGTTAATTTTAGAGAGGGATATGATCACAGCTATTACTTTATCTCTACTTTTATTAATTCACACCTAGAATTCCATAAGAACTCTTGGGCTAAATAAATACTTCTATTTGTAGGAGCGTCCGCCCTCGGCGCGATTGTTTTAATTGAATAAAATAAAAGAGCATGTTTTATTCGCGCCGAGGGCGGACGCTCCTACAGCAATTAGTTTCCTTTTTAGTTCACAAAACAACCAAAATTTATAAATAATTTGGTGCTCTTTTACAAAAACACAAATAATTTCTCCCCACTTTTATCAATATCCTAACTTGATAAACCAACAAATCCACAAACTGCCAACTGGCTCCAATCTCCTACACAAAAAACGTTAACCAAGCCTAAATTCAAAGCTCCAACATTTGTTTCAATAGACCTAACGTAACATAAAACAGGAAATTGATCATGTGTGGGAAAATGGGGAACAACGAAATAGATTCAATGCAAAATATGATGGCTATGTCAGTTTATTTTGTTATTGCAGACGCTTTTGATATTGATGCAATGGATATTGAACCAAATGACGATTTAGAAAAAGATTTTCATATGACCTCAGTGATTAAACAAGATCTATCGGAATCAGTTGAAGATATGTTTAATGGCTGTCAGCTAGATTTTACCGAAATTCATAATGTACAAGATGTTGTTGATCAAATAGTGACTGTTCACTAAACCTGAGCACTATAAACACCAACGTTCACTAGACATCCAGGTATTTACCCAGCTAGGTACATCCTCTGCTGGCATAGGTTTGGCTATTCCATACCCCTGAGCTAACTCACAGCCCATTTGTGTTAATAGTTTTCCATGCTCAATAGTTTCTACGCCTTCTGCAATCACTTCTCGTTGAAAGGCTTTAGCTAAACCTATCACCCCCTCAATAATGGCTAAATCATCTTGGTCTTCAAGCATATCTCGCACAAAAGTCTGATCAATTTTTATCATCTTCGCAGGTAAGCGTCGTAGATGGGTAAGAGAGGAATACCCTGTACCAAAATCATCTAAAGCAAAATGCACACCCAGCTTACAACAAGCATCCATAATACCTGAGACATGAACCATATCACCTAAAGCACTGGTCTCTAGTACTTCCAACTCTAATTGATCAGCAGCAACATTTGGATGCACGGCGAGAGATTTAGCCAACTGTTGAGGGAATTTATCCTGCTGAAGCTGGCGAGCACTAATATTGACACTAACAGGAAGTTCTAAACCTTGTTTTTTCCAACTAGCAAGCTGTGCCAATGCAGTATCAATCACCCATTCACCTATTTCAATACTGAGATAATGTTCTTCAGTGACAGGTAAAAATTCAATAGGGGGAACTAAACCCCGTTCAGGGTGTTGCCAGCGGATTAATGCTTCTAAACCAATCACCTCACCCGTCTTCATACTGACTTTAGGTTGATAATATAAAACAAACTGATCCTTCTCTAACGCAACACGAACATTTTCGATACTCTCACGAAGCGTTTTTACAGCGGTATCTTGTTCTGTATCAAATAAATGATAACGGTTTTTACCCGATTGCTTAGCAATATACATTGCCTGGTCTGCATGCCGTATTAATTGCTCAGTATCAGCATTATCTTCAGGATAAACAGTAACACCAATACTGGCGGAGACTTGTAATTCAATATCATTAATAACAACAGGTTCAGACGCTGCCAATAAAAGCCGCTCTAATATAGGTTTACAATCGTCTAACTGCTCTAAATCTACCAATACTGCAATAAACTCATCACCACCAAAGCGAGATAAAGTATCTCCTTCTCGTAAAGCAAGCTGCATCCGTTGAGCAATAACAACTAATAACTCATCACCTATATCATGACCATGATTATCATTAACGGCTTTGAACCCATCCAAATCAAGAAAAACCACGGCAAGTGATAAATCACGTCGCTCACATTGCACAACAGATTGAGAAAGACGGTCAGCCAGCAACACACGATTAGGTAGTTTTGTTAATACATCATAATGCGCAATGTGTTCAAGTTGCTCCTGATGTTCTTTAACAACAGTGATATCAGTAAATAAAGCGACATAATGTTTTGTTTCATTCTTTTCATTTTTGACTGCACTGATTGTCAGCATCTCCGCATACAGTTCACCACTTTTTCGCCGATTCCAGACTTCACCATACCAATGGCCTTTTTCAAGCAATGATTTCCACATCGCTTGATAAAATTCATTCGACTGTTTACGCGACTGTAATATCTTTGGATTTTGACCTATTGCCTCTTCACGGCTATATCCAGTGAGGCGAGTAAAAGTCTCGTTAACTTCAATGATCGTCCCATTAGCATCAGTAATCATAATGCCTTCTCGGGCATGAGAAAATACACTAGCAGCAAGCTGCAAATTAAGTTCGGATTTTTTACGTTTGGTAATATCTTCAGAGGTACCAATCATCAACAAAGGCTTTCCATCAAAGGTTTTACTAACCAACATACCTCGACTTAGCAACCAGATATATTCCCCATTTTCACAACGAACTTGGTGTTCAACCTGATATTCGCTGCTTTCGCCTTTTGCCACCTTTGCCAACCTAGCCATTGTTACTTCTATACATTCAGGATGCAGCCTCCTATCCCAATCATTAAGTTGTCGAAAATCGGGCCCAGTCATTTCATCCTTTATCCCAAGTATATCTATCATTTGTTTTGACACTAGATTAACTTGTGTTTGAAAGTTATATTCCCAAGCTGCACTTCCCGTTCCTTCAAGAGCAAATTGCCAGCGTTTATTACTTGCATCTAATGCTTGATCTATTTTATTTTTTTCAATAGCAATACTGGCTAACCCAGCTGTTTGCTCAATCAGTAAAAGATCTGAATCAGTGGGTACATGAATATCTTGATGATAAATAGCAAAAGCACCTAGAACTTTTTGTTCACTAGAAAAAATAGGTTCTGACCAACACGCGCCTAAACCCGCTTTTTCTGCAAGCTCTTTATAGGGCGCCCAATAGGGATGGGTCTGAATATCCTCAACAATAACGCGCTTGCCTGTATAGGTAGATGTTCCACAAGAGCCAACACCGATCCCATTTTTTAATCCATTAATAGCCTCATTATAAAAGTCAGGGAGACTTGGTGCTGCGCCTTTTAATAGATGTGTGCCTTCATCATCTAGCAATAAAATACTGCAGCGCATAGCTGGGTTTTCATTTTCTACATTTAACACAATCGCACTGAGAATATCAGAGAGTGATGAATCCTCGGCCATTAACGCCAACACATTGCTTCGAGATCGTTCCCTTGATTCGCCTAATTTACGATCATTAATATCAGTGTCACTGCCTTGGTAAGCAACTAATTCACCCCGTTCGTTGCTTACCGCCTGACCAGAAGAATTAACCCATACAACCCGTCCACCTTTAGTAATTAGTTGATTTTCTATGTTATTGCTAGCTTGTTTTTGCTTAACAATATTTAAGGCAAACGCTTTAAATTCTTCTCTCCCTTCTTCAGGGTGTAAATCATAAAAATATTTTTTCCCAACAATTTCTTCTGGTCGATAACCAAGAATCAACTCAATTTCCTCACTACAGTAGGTATACAACCCCGTTGGATCAACTTCCCATAAAAAAGTACCGCTTTGACTGGCTACATGGTGAAACCGTTCTTCAATTTCCTGTAATTGTTGTATCGATTTTTCACGTAGAATTTCACTACTCACCCGTGTTGCAGCAAGCTGTAATAAATGTAGGAGTTCATCACTGTTATTCATATCCTTAGAATGCAAAGCGACAAAAATTCCTAAACTATCATATTGAGAGTCAACTAAAGGCACTCCAACATAGGATTCAATTCCCATTTGGACGAGCAACTCATCATCAGGAAAATGCGTTTGTATAGCCCGGGGGAAAACACAAGACTTATTATCTAACACATTTTCACAAGGTGTATCTATCAGTTCATATTCAAATGCGCCCATTGGACTACCAAGTGCCCAACCACCCGCTACATTAATTTTTTGGTCCTCATTGACCGAAAGACCAATAAAGATATAGTCAACATGCATTGTTTCAGCGATATAACAACAAATGGCCTCAAAAAATGCTTTACCTTTAAGATGAGCATAATCATGCGTTAATTTAGAAGCAAGTTCCCTAGGCCGCTGAGCTTTAGTAATATCTTGTAAGGTACCTATTGCTCTAATAGCTTTTTTATTATTATAAAATACCTCACCTTGTTCATTGACATGCTTAATTTCCCCATCAGCCATGCATACTCTATAGTCAACACTATAAGGCTCAAGAGTTTCTAGAGAATTGGTATAAGCGGCATTTGATTTTTCACGGTCTTTTGGGTGAATAAATGTACTAAAATATTCATAAGAAGGCTGTACACTGACACGATCAATTTCCAGAATATTATAAATACCATCAGACCAGCTAAGTTGGTTGCTTACCATATTGTGCTCCCAAGTCCCCATATTAGCGACCTGCTGAGCTTCTTTTAGAGTAAGCTCACTTTTCTGTAAATCTTCCTCTGCTTTTTTAAGTGTCGTAATATCACGTGCTATACCAAATAAACCAACAATATGTCCCAGACTGTCTTTTATAGGATATTTTCGATTATCAACCCAGCCAGCATTACCCTCATTATCTAAAATGGGCTGAACCTCTTGAACCACAGAAATTGAACCATTAAATACTTGTTTTTCTAGGCTATAGTAGATATCGGCATACTCTCTAGAGAATACATCGTAATCTGTTTTACCAATCAAATCTCTCCAATGTTCAGTTGGATCCGTTATGTTAACCAAGGTTTGACTAGCCCCAGTAAACACATGATTTCTATCTTTAAAGTAAATATAATCATCAGTATTTTCCAACAAGGCAACAAAGTTACTTAATACCGACCGGTTAGCAACGTCGAGGTCCAAACTGCATATAGGTAACAGAGAAAGCTCTATAACGGTTTCTTGTTTCTCACTATTAAATAGCTTGGTATAACTAGCACTTAGGATTTTCACCCATCCATTTTTTGAGATAATGCGGAAGGTTAAATGAACAGGTTCAGTTTCTGTTGAATGAGAAAAGATAGCCTTACTCACATCACTATCATCAGGGTGAAATAGGCTATTAAAAGAGGGACTTTCAGATAAAAAATCTTGAGATGTATAACCTATTAATACTTCTAAATCATGACTTACCGTTAAACAGCACAATTCATCTTGCGCCAATAGAAACGATATCTTAACTATGTCTACAAATGGGGGCGTGCTCTTATCCATAAAGTATTTAAACTCAGTGACAACCGAATAACCTTTTTATAAATGCCTAATATAAACTTAATTTTAGTTCAATGCATAGGCTATAACATAAAAAATTTTAACACCCCCACTTAAGATATTGATATAGTTATATTTTCAATCAATATTAGATTGTAAATTTGCTCTCACGCAGCGCAAAATACTATAGCTATACTCTTCATCAAACAAATCATACAAAGGCTTCAGAGCATTTTTTTGATCTTCTGGCAAATTAATAAGGGCATCTTCTATTTGCTGAATTTCTTTTTCATTTAAATCAATCACATCATTTAACGAAACACTACCATCTTCTATTGCTTGGGATAAATGGGTATAAATGGTGCCTTCTGTTAATTCTCTTTCTTTGGCGACTTTTTCTACTGTATAGCCTAATCTAAACAAAGCCACTGACTCTGCAACGGTATCAGGTAAGTCCATACTTGAAAATTCATACAAAACCTCTAAGAATTTATCACCATACAGCTCTAACTTTTTCTCACCAATACCTGAGATATAACTCATTTGTTTTAAATCAGTGGGTTTTTCATCAATCATCGCCATTAATGTCGCATCATGAAAAATAACAAAAGGTGGGACATCTTGTTCATCAGCAAGTTCTCTGCGTTTTGCACGTAAAGCATCCCACAATAAAGTATCTTTACCTGCGGCTGCCGCTCTTTTTTCTGATTTACTGCGTTTACCTTTTACCGGTGCAATATCTTTACGCAACATTAAAGTTTGCTCACTGCGTAAAATAGGACGGCATTTTTCTGTTAATTTAAACGCACCATAGCCTTCAAAATCAACCTCTACAAAACCTTTTGCAACCAGTTGCCTAAAGACTGAACGCCACTGTTTTTCATCTAAATCTTTGCCAATACCAAAGGTTGATTGCTTATCATGGCCAAAACTTTTTATTCTGTCGTTTTCCTTACCTAATAATACATCCAATAAATAAGTCACACCAAAGCGTTGCTCTGTACGGTAAATACAAGATAAAGCTTGTTGAGCGGCGACCGTGCCATCCCAGGTTTCAACAGGTTCTAAACAAGTATCACAATTTCCACAGCCTTCTTTAAGCTCATCTCCAAAATAAGCTAATAAAGCTTGTCGTCTGCAACTGACCAATTCACATAAAGCTAGCATTGAATCTAATTTATGAAATTCCACCCGTTTATGTACTTCATCCGCATTAGATGTCGCTAACATTTGCCGTAAGGTGATAACATCTTGCAGGCCATAAGCCATCCAGGCATTGGCAGGTTGACCATCTCGCCCTGCCCGTCCTGTTTCTTGATAATAGCCTTCAATACTTTTAGGTAAATCCAGATGCCCAACAAACCTAACATTGGGCTTATCAATCCCCATTCCAAATGCGATAGTCGCAACAATCACAATCCCCTCTTCCATTAAAAAGCGATGTTGATTTTGTTGTTTAACATCATTAGGCAATCGCGCATGGTATGGCAACGCTTTAATACCTTTATCTGCTAACCATTGGGCAGTTGATTCAACTTTTTTGCGTGATAGACAATACACAATCCCCGCATCACCTGCATGTTCTGATCGTATAAAGTTAAGTAATTGTTGCTTAGCATTCTGCTTTTGTACAATGCGATAACGAATATTAGGTCGATCAAAACCACTGATAAAACTATTTGCCTGCTCCAATGCCAATCGTTTAACAATTTCTTCACGCGTTTTCTCATCAGCTGTTGCCGTTAAGGCAATACGAGGAATGCTTGGAAATCGTTCATGTAATAAAGATAGCTGTAGATAATCCGCCCGAAAATCATGCCCCCATTGCGAGACACAATGGGCTTCATCAATTGCAAATAAAGCAATATTTATGCGTTGAAATAAAGACTGAGTCCAACTAGAAGTTAAACGTTCTGGCGCAATATAAAGTAAATCTAACTCCCCTCGCTCTAATTGATGCTCAATTAAACGTGCCTCATCCATGGATAAGGTTGAATTAAGAAAAGCCGCCTTTACACCTAATTGATGGAGCGCAGTGACTTGATCTTGCATTAAAGCAATCAATGGGGAAATAACAATACCCACACCCGAACGAACTATGGCAGGGATTTGATAGCATAAAGACTTACCACCCCCCGTAGGCATTAATACCAAAGCATCTTGACCTGCAATTAACTGCTCAATAATATCTTTTTGTTGCCCTCTAAATTCATCATAACCAAAAACCGATTGTAGGACTTTTTCGGCTTCTGTCACTGCCTGAGTGTGTTGCACAGTATTGATAAACTACTCCAATTGATCATAACCCATTATAATAGTCAGATTATATCAAGATCAAACGGGCTAACGCCTCTTTATGACAATTTTAAACACACAGCATTCGCCAAAACTTAGCTACTTAATTGAGCATAAAAAACAACATTTACTTGTTGGTGGTTTAAAAGGCATCGAAAAAGAAAGTTTACGTATTTCTAAATCAGGCATGATTTCGCAATTAGCGCACCCTCACACCTTAGGTGCTGCGTTGACTCACCCTCACATTACCACTGATTATTCTGAAGCATTACTTGAATTTATCACCCCACCTTTTGCAGAAATATCTGAAACATTAGGATTTATGCATACTATTCATCAATACGTCTATGATCATTTAGATGATGAAATGTTACTGGCAGCCAGTATGCCCTGTGGAATCAATGGTGATGAAAGTATTCCTGTTGCTGAATATGGAAAATCAAATATCGGGCAAATGAAGCATGCTTACCGCCAAGGGTTATCTTATCGCTACGGTAAGACTATGCAAGCCATAGCAGGGATTCATTTTAATTATTCAGTTCCAGAAGCCTTGTGGCCAGTATTATACGAACAAAGCCAAACTAACTTAGCAATGACTGACTTTATATCAGAAAGCTATTTTAAACTGATTAGAAATTTTCAACGTCAAGGCTGGTTAATTTTATATTTGTTTGGTGCATCACCCGCTATTTGTAAAAATTTCTTTAAAAGCAGACCTCATTTAATTGCTGAATTTGATGAGTTTGACCAATACACACTTTATCATCCCTATGCGACCTCATTACGGATGAGTGATATTGGCTATAAAAGTAAAAACCAGGCTAACTTAAAAATTGATTACAATTCCTTATCAGGCTATGTTGAAAGTTTAAGTCATGCTATTGATACGCCTTATCCTGACTACCAAGAACTTGGCGTAAAAGTAGATGGCCAATATAAGCAATTAAATGCCAATACTTTACAAATAGAAAACGAATATTACAGTACCGTTCGTCCCAAACAGATTGCAGAGTCTTGTGAAAAACCAACACTGGCGTTAAAACGTCGTGGCGTTAAATATATAGAAATTCGTTCTTTGGATTTAGATATCTTTGACCCTATTGGTATTGATGAAGATAAATCACGCTTTATTGAAGCCTTTTTATTAAACTGCTTATTACAGGAAAGCCCTGAATATACAGGACAAGAACAACAGATTAATAATACTAATCAATTGTCTGTTGCTCATTTAGGTAGAAAGCCTGATTTAAAACTTGATAATCATGGAAAAGAAATTCCACTTAAAACATGGGCGCAGGATATTTTGAAATCTATGGAAGCAGTCTGTGAAATACTGGATGAAAACATAGTAGACAAACCCTATAGTAAAGCCTTAACACAACAAGATGAAGTTGTAGAAAACCCAGATTTAACACCTTCTGCAAAAATTCTTCAAGGCATGCGATCAAATCAAAAACCCTTTGGTTGTTTTGGGTTAGATACATCTGAGCAACACAAGCAATATTTTAAACAAAATAGATTAGATTCAGTCATCACTCAACAGTTTGATCAAATGACAATTGATTCTCATACTAAACAAAAAATAATTGAAGCAAATGACTCACTTTCTTTTGATGATTTTTTAGACAAATACTTTTCTCAGAGTTAGAAAATATATTTCACACGAAGGCACAAAGACACAGAGGAAAAGGAGCAAAAACTCTCTTCTTAGTGTCTCTGTGGCTTTGTGTGAGTATAAGAGATATAAAAATGTAGCCTTGATGCAGTGAAGCGGAATCAAGGAATTTGACCTATAAATCCTTGATTCCACTCTGTTTCATCAAGACTACAACAGCTTAACTTAATACCACGACTTATGACTTCTTTTGATATCCAAACTATTCAAACTCAACTAGAAAGCAAAAAACCACGCGCTATTTTAAAAGCCGCATTAGAAAGCTTTGACAATATTGCTATTTCATTTAGCGGTGCTGAAGATGTCGTTCTGATTGATATGGCGCTAAATATTAGAAAAGACATTCAAGTATTTTCTTTAGATACAGGTCGTCTACACCCAGAAACTTATCGCTTTATTGAAAAGGTAAGACAACACTATAAAATTGATATTGAATTGCTGACTCCAGAACGTGATTCTTTAGATGCTTTTGTGAAAGAAAAAGGCTTATTTAGTTTTTATGAAGATGGACATCAACAATGTTGTGGCATTCGTAAAGTAGAGCCTCTTAGACGTAAACTATCACAGCTTGATGCATGGATTACAGGACAAAGAAAAGATCAAAGTGTGGATACCCGTAGCGATATTCCTGAAGTAGAAATTGATAGCGCGTTTTCAACTGATGATAAACAGTTAATTAAATTCAACCCCTTACTTAACTGGAGCTCAGCTCAAGTCTGGGATCATATCGAAGCCTATCAAGTCCCTTATAATGACTTACATGAAAAAGGTTTTATTAGCATAGGATGTGAGCCATGTACTCGTGCAGTACTACCAAACCAACATGAACGTGCAGGCCGCTGGTGGTGGGAAGATGCTACTAAAAAAGAATGTGGTTTACATGCAGGGAATATTAAAAAATAGCTTAACAACAAACTTTAGCTCCTTCTCCCCAGATGGGGAGAAGGCTGGAATGAGGGGAAGTTAAATAATTCTCGACCCTGTAAATGATTTTGTGTAACTGCCTAAAACACTTTCGTTCTTAGTGCCCTCTCCCCACTTGGGGCGAGGGTTCAAGATCACCAGATCCTGATTATTAAAACGGGGGAGTTGCCTATGCCTATTTAGGAGCGAGAAGAGAAGATAACAGAACCGCTTCTTATAGAAAATTAAATAGCGACAAATTTTGTACTCTTGAATAAGCTTGTTGTGCAGCCTGTAAAGCGGTTTGTTCTATATTAAATCGACTAATTGCTTCTGCAAAATCTAAATCTTTAACATCAGATAAGGTTGATTGCATATCCAATACAAACTTATCATTTTGTGATTCTTGGTCATCCAAAGCCCGCATTCTTGCGCCAACAGTGGTTCTAACTGTCAAGAAATTATCCAGTGCAGCATCTATATCTGCCAATACATCACTTGCAGTATTACTGAAAACTCGCCCTGTATCGCCTGATTCAAATCCAGTGTTTTTTAAGAAATCACCACTGACTTGTTTAATTTGTACAGGGGCAGTTCCACCCGTACTGACTGACTTAAATTCAATAACATTTGCAGATATGGCTATATCAAACTTATCTTTAATAGGTGACCCTATCACATCAATTTGAGTTTGAATATCAGCAAGCATCGCTGCATTATCAACATAATTAGTATTTAAAACTATAGTTTTAGCATTTCCTTTTCCATCATTTAACTCAAAAGATGCAGGACTTGTTGAGTAATTTAAAAATGTTGATTCTTTTGTACCTTTAAGTGAAGCACCGATATCAGCACCTTGTGCCGTATCAGCCGAAGTAAAGCCAAAGTCAATTAAGAAATCACCTGAACTTGCATCAATTTTTATTGATGATGAACTCCCTGTTGTGGTTGAAATAAATTCAATCTGATTACCATTACTTCGTGCTTTAATATTGTTAGTGGCTAAGGCACCGACTGAATTAATAGCTGCAACAACGTCATCTAATTTATCGTATTTTGCATTTAAGGTAACAGGAACGGCAACCCCCGTTTCACTGGTTAAATTAAATGTAGTGGCACCACTTCCCGTCCCACTATAATCGGCACCAAAACGCATAAAACGGTCTCCCGTCAGTG